>OEQV01000185.1_pt1 | contig 18295 bp, 14 predicted proteins | sample 1539821 | NCBI WGS metagenome assembly OEQV01 (sample SAMEA3891244, study PRJEB23780) | metagenome | biome: terrestrial biome; feature: animal house; material: water of meat washing | place: Italy | collected 2015-05-12 | reverse complement strand
GATATGTTTGGTGGTTTAGATACCACTACTGATTATGTTCCTGACTTTGGTACTACAGTAGAAGCTAACAAAGAAGCTCAAGCATTACGTGAAGCTAATAAAGATAAACCATTAGCTGAACATGATTTAGTACGTGAAGCTGTAAACGTAGTACCTACTAAGTTACGTGCTATGCCTGAATCAGTAACTGCTCGCTTACGTAGACTAGGTTCTAATGCTCGTTATGGTACTGCTTATGAGGAAGTACTTAAGAAGCATCTAATTGAGACAGTTCCTAAGCCTACTTCACAACAGTTTGAAGTAATGAAAGCTTTAGGGGAGATGTTCTATAAATTCTCTAACATTAATACAGGTATCTACTCTAATACGCAATTCCTTAAAGATGTTGGATTAGAGAAGTTCAATAACTTTGCTAATTACCTTGTTGATCCTAAAGCTCAAGTAACTACAGCTAAAGGAGAAGTAGTAGATAAGCTATTACCTGAAGTTGAAGATGCTATTACTATCGCAGCATTCTCTTGGATTATGGAGAATGGTAGTACTTTAATGCGTATGGATAACTTACCTAAAGCATTAGGTATTGAAGGTAATGATCTAACTGTTCCATATCATATCTATGACATGCTTAAAGCTGTAGGCTCTGCTAAACCAACTGCTGCAGAGACTATCGGTAATAAGGTTATTGATATGCTTGGTTTCAAGTTTACGTCAGATGTAGCTGATACTCGTAAGAGTAAACTAGCTGTAGCTCTAGGACAGCTTGCAGTACATCGTATGACAATGGCAGGTTATGTTGAAGAGAACACTCTAGAACCTGAAGTAGTTAGATCGCTAACGCGTGAGATTATGGTTGAGAACTACTTGGATATTGATGAAGCAGAACTTCAATCTAAGAATCAATATACCTTTATTAACTTGCCTCATAGCAGTAATACCTTTGAACCTACAGGTGTGTCAGCTAAAGTACTTAACGCAACTAAAGGTAGTGAATCTGTTCTTACTAAGGCATTTGGTGTAGCTCCACGAGTTAAACCAATTCGTACATCTAAACCTAAAGCAGAGAAGTTAGTTACTCAAAAGACTACAGATCGTTTAGGTACTCAGATTCCTACTGCACAGGTAGAAGCTCTAAGCAATGCTCATACTTATAAGTGGGGTATCAACAAATCTCTAAACCAATTACATACTAATTTAGGTAAGACTGATGTATTGAAAGCCTTACGTGATCGTATGTACGGTAAGCTTACAGACGTAGAGATTAATGCTAAGCAAGCAATGAAGCGTGATGGTATTAAAGCTAATAACCAAAGCATTGAACGTGAGATTCAAATCTATGAAGCAAGTGTTGATACTCTAGCTAAATCTCGTTTTGGTTTAGATAATGATTTCTATCTAGAACAGGAAGTACAGAACCAACAACGTTCTCATATGGCTAATGATCTTAACCCTGTAGCTAGTAAGTTACACCGTGGATTAGTAGAGCTTAAAGAGCATCGTGTTAAATTCCCTATGACTTCTGTAGAACGTGATGGTATCAAAGCATTCTTTAAGACTGGTAATACTGAAGCTCTCTTAGATAGTCAAACCAATACAGTGACACCGTTAGGTGAATTCATTCAGACAGTAGCTTTACTTACTGAAGACTTAATGCCTGAAGGTGTAACAACTACTGCTGATAAAACTCAAATCCTTAACTATGCTCCACAATACTTAGAGTGGGTGTTACGAGGTGAAGGTACTGATGTATTGATTATCCTAGAGAAGATGATCAATGGAGATAACGTTCCTGTAGAGCAGGTAGAGAAAGTAGTAGCTACTGTTAATAAAGCAGGTATGAAAGCTCAGTCCCTTAAAGCTCTAGTAAATCTTATTGCTTTCAAGAATGCTTTCACTTCAGGTAAAGATACTGAGTTTGAAGTAAATATCTCTTTGGAAGTGGATGGTGTAACTAACGGTCCGTTCTTAACCCAAGTACTAATGAATACTCTTGCTGCTAGTATGTATGGTGCAGGTGGTATGTATATGGAGTCTGATGATATTACTAACGTACCTCAGTACAAGGACTTAGGTAATCCTGATATGTATGAGTACAACATTACTCATCTACGTAATGCTATTGCATTAGCTCCTGCTAAAGCAGGTCGCGTAGCGTATGCTAAGAATTCAGATGTACCTGCTGAGCGTATTACCCAAGAAGTACTTCAAGCAGTTCAAGTAATACACCCTAAGATGTTAGAGCGTAAAGGTACTAAGACAATCACTACAGTGATTAACTTCTCTTCTGGTAATAAAGCTACAGCATCAGGGATTATCGGAGACATTAAAGACAGTATTCTTTCTGGTTTAGAAAAGTACAGTTCAGAATCTGTAGATAACCCTTCACGTAAACTATTTATTAAAGAGCTAAACTACTTGTTATTACGTGGAGGTTTAAAAGCAAATGAACATGTGAAGGATGATGCTGATCTTCTTAACTTGGTTTTAACTCCTCAACAAGATAAGGCTATTAATAAAGCTTTAGAAGAACCTCTAATGCATGTGGTATCTGAGTTTATTAAAGAAGCTTATCCTGAGTACATCAAAGCTCGTGATGATATCACTGCTGCAGGTCAGTTAGCTGTAGGTCTATTTAAGCCTGTATACGATGCAGAGGTAGTTAAACGTACTGAAGCATTACCTGAAGATGTGAAGAAAGTAGAAGGGTTATCTAAAGAAGCTCATGAGAAAATTCTTACTGATCTTCGTAAAGAGATGCCTACATTCAAATCTTACTTAGCAGGTAAGAGTACTAATACAGAAGAGTCTTCTCTTCCTTTAGTTAAGATTGCATCTAAGCGTAGTGAGCAAGCCCGAGATAAATCAGAGTTCTATATCTTCGGTCCACGTAAGGTTAACAGTCTTGGTTTAAATAAAGATGGGAGCTTTAACGCTAGTACTGCTTCTAAGTACACATACCATGTAACCCAACAAGCTAAGACGTATGAGATTATTCCAGCAGGTGTAGCGAACAACCCTAAAGGTGTTCACTCTACAGACGCAGGTATTGCACATACTCAATTAGGTAATTGGGTAACTATGAACATCCATGACGCTTTAACAGCTAGTGTAGGTAAAGGACGTGAGTTTGCTAAAGAGTTAAACAAAGTAACTACTGATGCTCTTATTGAAGTAGATTTTAACTCCAACATGGTTACTGGATCTCTTAAACCATTAGCTGCTTTTCTTGGTTTAGATTCTAAAACTCAACTAGCATCTAAAGCAGAATTGCAAAAGGCAGCTCAGAGTATTAACAAGTCTCACGATAATGATGTGTATAACGATAAAGGTGATCTTGTTCCTAACAGCTCTATCGGGGATGCAGTATCTTTGTTATTGGATGCAGCATTTGATCGAGACATTGCAAAACTTAATACACTTCTACTGTTTGCTTATGTAAACCAATATGGTTTAGAAGGTGGTGAGTACAAGCTTGTTGAAGCAGACATTAAACGTATTGAAGAGAAGCTTGAAGAAGTTAGAGCTAAACGTATCGAGGCTGTTAAACAGTTAGTTCCTCAAGCTGTTCAGTTAGATAGTACTTTTGGTGTAGTAGGTGCAAAAGGTATTTATCAAGACGCTTCAGTTAAAGAAGTAACTAAGGTTGCAGAAGAGAAGATTGAGACTGGTGTAGATATGTACACAACTCAGTTCTATCTAAGCAATGTACCTAAAGATACTCCTGTAGATATCAAAGTACTCAACTCTGCTATTGCACATGACACTAACAAAGCTAAGGATGTGAATCCTAACCTAGCTACTGTACTTAGTGGTCAGATGTACAATCTAGTTAAGCAAGCTTTGCCTGCGCAGTTAGAGGTGCGTGTATTACACGCTACTGATCCTAGAGCTTTAGAGCATTGGAGTAAGGGTAGATATGGTTGGTTTAATTCCAATGTTGATGGTAAGCCTGTTATCTATTTAACTGCTGATGCTAACGGTAACTTTGACCCTGCTATCGCTATCCATGAATTGATGCACGCAGTTACTTTCTTAGCACTGGAGAACGAAACTACTGCAGCTAAAGAGATTACTGCTCTACGTGAACAGTTTGTGGATTTCTTAGCTAAACAAGGTATTACTCCAACAGACGCAGTAGCATATGCAATTCAGAATAACCATGAGTTTGTATCTACTGTCTTTGAACGCCCTGAAGTAGCAATGCTACTTAACCAGATGAGAGTTGTAGCTAGACGTAAATACGGATTCGCTGCTTTTATTGAATCAATCTCTAAGATGATCTCTCAAGCTTTTGGTTTAAAACCTACCAAGTTAGAGACTGGTGAGATTACTGGTTTAGAGGCTTTAATTGGCAGTGTAATTTCCCTTACTAAAGAAGGGGATAATACCATTTCATATAAATACGGTACTATTACTCCTAGGGTACTAGGAGCTTCATTACGTAGAGCACAGCAATCTGTTAAAGCTATGAACCTTACTGATCTAATGGAACAGTTAAAAGGTACAGGTACAAACTTTGATGCTCAGCTTAAAGAGACTATGGGTGAGTTTGCTCTACCTATCTTTGATCGTATGGATACAGGTCTGTTTGATAGTATTGGTTTAAGTAATGATCCTGAATCTGTATGGCAGGATGCTATTGCAACTAATACAACAGTCACTACAGACAAGGCAGTATTGAGTGGTTATATCCTACAACCTTTAGAACGCTTTGCAGTAGAGGCAGTATATGCAGCTACGAAAGCTGTAGCTAAAGAACGTGGCCTATCTATTAGTTATGCTGAGTTAGATAAAGCATTCAGCCAAGCACGTAATAAGATTAAACCAAAGGACTTATACAAAGGTGATTGGTCTAAGGCTACTTCAGCAGAGAAAGCTACAGCACAAGCTAAATGGGATCACTTGTTTAAGATTACTCAAGAGAATGATCACCTAGCTAGATTCTCTAGTATGGTTTCAGGTAGTGCAGAGGTTAATGCTCTACTTGCAAATGTGAAAACAAGTTCAGGCAATAAAGTTAGTAAAGATGCTGACGTTAACGAGAAAGTTCAATCGTACGTAATGAAAGCTGTTGAGTTTCTTGCTCAGCTTATTTCAGGTGTTAAGTCTGGTGCTCCAGTATCTGAGTATGTGAAGTCTGCTTTGAAGTCTGTAGCTAAAGTAGATTTAAAATATCGAGGTGGTATCGTTAATGAGATCAATGCTCGAATTGTTAAAGTAGAGGATAAGATTGACGATGCTGTAATGAATACTAGACGTAAGGTTGCTAGTAAGATTCCAGCAATGAATAGTACTACCGTACCTGAAGTAACCTTAGTACGTAATGTAGCTACATCAGCTATTGAAGGTACTCTGATGGATAACTTAAAGAATACTCGTGAGACTATTCTTAATCACTCATCAGGTAAATTAGGTTTCTGGGGAGAGCTTGTTAATGAGATGGCTGATAATACTCCTTTCAAGGACATCATTGAAAAGATGATGCGTCATGTTAAGAAGACTTCTCAGACTAAAGAGTTGGAAAAAGAGTACACAATTAAAAATGTACTCTCTACCTTTAAAGATGGAGGTAAGAAGCTTAAACGCAAGACTCGTGAATCACTAACTCATCTTATGGTTGCAGACGTATCAGCATTACTTGGAGCATATACTCCAAAGCAGATTCATCGTATGTACCATAACCCTGAGTACTTAAATAGTGTGATCAGTCAGCAAGCCAGTGTAGTGATGTCATTGGATACTCGAGGTACTCAACTAATCTCTCGTAGTAAAGACCTTGCTCGTTATATGGTAACTAACCTAGGACCTGAGAATAATGACTTGGCTTTAAACGCTACGTTGATTGCTATGGGTGCAGGTACTGCTAACAAGATGGCTCTTAAAGACGTAGACCCTAATCTAGTAGCTGCTATTGATTCATTGGTTTCGTTATACGCTATTCGCTATACACCTACAGATATCAAAGCAGAGATCAGTTCAGTAATGGATACAGAGCTTTCTCGTGGAGATGTGAATGGTATTGAAGCTATCCTTAAATTCCATAAAGGTTTAGCAGATGAAGCACGAGATGAGTTATTTAAAGATAACCCATTATCTATGACTAAAGGTTATATCCCTGAGATTACTAACCCTAACCATGAGATTCGTTTTGCTAAGACTGATGAGGAAGCTAAGAACTTTAAAGATCAATTCTTCCGGGAAGTTAAAGTACTTGAGCCTAACCCATTAGCTCGTGGTGACAAGGTACGGATGTTCTTATCTGAAGATGCTGGTTTAACTCGTATGATTTCAGGTACGTTAGAAATGTTTGGTAAGAACCCTCGTGGTACAGATGCTGATGTAGATGTATCAGTTGTTCTTAAAGCATCACAAGCTAAGCAACGTAGTTTACATACTAATACTAGCTACGACCCTTACAAAGGTAATGGTACTAGTGCATTGATTCCTAAGTATGATCTGGATGGTAATGTCATTGGATATCGTTATGAGATGTCTAGTTATGAGCGTGACAACTTGCTAGGTAGAGATAATGACTTTGCTAATATCCTAGGTCAGTACGCTGCTACTAACTTTAACAAGATGAATGTTCCATTCAATAACCGTATGGTTGTTGATGCTCTAGTTAAAGAGAAGCAAGAAAACTATGATGCACATCCTGATCGTTTCGTTACTGTAGGCTTTAACGTACGTGATAAAGAGTTAGCTAAGCTTTGGGATTTACTGCCTCAAGATACTCGAGACTATGTTCGTGAAGTTACTGGTAAGAGTGTGTTGCATGTACCTAAAGAAGTATTGCTTCCTGTATTTGGATACCAAAAGTATTCAGCTACTCAAGGTTTTGATAAACCAAGAAGTGAACGTAATCTTTACGAGAAAGTCTACGTAGCTTTGTTTAAAGCAGTGTTTGGAAATAACGCTCGTGTATATGGTGCTCGTACTGAACGTGGTATGCAGTCAGCAGTAGCTCTTACTAAGAACTTCATCGTTATTCGTAACCTACGCACACTCTCTATGAATATTATCTCTAATACGTTCTTACTACAGGCTCATGGTATTGGTTTAGCAGATATCATAAAAGATACTGTTTATGCTCTACGTGCAGGTATGCAACATCGTAAAGATAATGCATTACTCACTGCTAAACGTCAGATGCTCTATACAGGTTTAGGTAATCAAAAGCAGTTAGAGCAAGAGGTATTACGTTTAGAGCAAGCCATTGCTAATAACCCTCTAGCAGAGTTTATCAATGAAGGTATGATGCCTAGTATTGTGGATGACGTAGCTCTAAACCAAGATGATACGTTTAGCTTCAAGTCTGCTTTAGAACGTAAGTTTGAGAAGCAACTGAGTAAGATTCCTGCAGGAGTGAGAACAACAGCAGAATGGTTAATGGTTTCTCCATCAACTCCTCTGTATCAGTTCTTGAATAACACTACTCAGTTATCAGACTTCACTGCTAAGTATGTGATGTATAACTACTATCGTAATACCGTAGCTAAGAAAGAACGTTTAGATCACAATGCTGCTATTCAGATTGCTAGTGATAACTTCATTAACTATGACATGCCTACAAGTAAAGGTATGCAGTACTTAAACGATATGGGTATTATCATGTTCTCTAAATACAACTTACGTATTCAGAAAGCATTGTTTAGACTCTTAGAGCGTAAGCCTGCAAGAGCTTTACTCCAAGCATTAGTAATGCATCATGGTACAGACATCCCTTATGGTATTGACCCTATTGTATGGAATCAGTTGGGTATCCCATTCCGTGAAGGAGCGTTTGCATTCCCATCAGTAATTGATGAGCCAATCACTATGAATATGGCAACTTCTATACTGTAATAGCTAGAATTAAAAAACCCTCCTAAGTGGAGGGTTTCTTTTTAAAAGCGTTCTAGAAAATCTACACACTCTTTAAGAGAGGTAGATGAGTAATGTGTAATGATCTCTTTGGTTTCAGGATCGCATACATCAATAGCAAATGTTCCTGAATAGTCAAAGATTACTTTGATTAATATATTATTGTGGAAGAACTCTTTCGAGTCTCCACGATACATTAATGCAATTTCATTCCTGAGATTCATGTTTTGATTTCTTCACTTCAGAGTAGATTAGGTAAGCAACTCCTATAGTCACTGCAACAGCAAGTATAATCGCTACGATTAATACTGCTGCTTTAATGACAAAGTAAGCCAGTATAATTAGAAAGACTGCTAAGCAGAGCTTCATAACACCTACTACGAAATCCATTACTTGTTACCAAATAAAGATTTGTTTCCGAAGATTGGTTTACCTGGGGTAGGTGCTTGTTGTTGTTCTACAAGCTCATCAATAGATGGGATAACATCTTCTACTGTGCTTGCTTCTAATAGCTCTTCTGAGTCTGCTTTAACTTCTTCAGTAGTGTTTGGAGCTTCTTCCTGAAAAGTCCCTACAGAACCCATTACAGGAGCTTCTGCAAGGTGTTCTTCAGGAGCTGTAGACTTCTCATTGCTTACTGTAAGATTTGCTTTGATACCATCATTACGTGAGTTAACAAACTTAATTGCACTAAGTTCTTCATCACTTACAGATACGTTGTTCTGAGTGAGGTAAAGTGCAATAGCTGCTTTGATATCTGATTCGTTTAATTCGATATCTAATTGAGTTTTAATTTGCATAGGAGTTTTCCTTTAAAGCTTTAAAGTTATGTTGTGAAGCTGCTGCGTATATAGCTGCTATGGCATCTGCAGAATGCTCATTAGCATCTGTAGTTATACGCCCTCTATGCTTATGCCAAGGAGCTTCTGGATGTGTAGTACTAGCCCAGGCTACTGAGTCTTTCTTAGTAGCTTTAGGATTACCTAGTACTTTCTTTACTGACTGAGGAGTAACCAAGAAAATGTTAGGGCATTGGATGGTAGATAGTAGTCCTAGACAGATACCTCTACCTACTGCTGCCTTAACATCTTGGCTTCCATAAGGAACTTCTATACACACCACATCAGCGTCAAATGTGTAATCCTGAATAGCTGTATATAGAAGTTTTGCTTGAGAAATATCCCATGTGGAGTTTGGGATTTTCTTATCTGGGTTAGGTACAGTATGGACTGTATCGATATGGTTTACTGTGAGTAATCCTGTATCACAATCCATAGTACCAACGGCTATACCTAAGTTTCTAAGGCTAGGATCGAGTGAGACTATCTTTAAAGTCTTCATTTACTGTAACACCATAACTATTTGTAATAGTACGGATCTTATCAGCAGATGCTTGTAATTGTCGTGCAAGATTAGATAACTCTTCTACAACTACGATTGGAAATTCATTGTACAAACCAACATTAAAACTATCTTTAATGTCTTGGCGTAATTGCATCAAATGATTGACTGTAGTGATTGCTACTACTTTATTCTGGTTGCTCATCTACAGCTACACCTTTGATAGGGAAAGTATCTAATAATTCTAAGGCGTACTTAACACCTGCTAAGAATCCTGCGCGATGATCAGTATTACCATCAATAACTTCTGGAGTACCATCTTCTAAGATGTTACCTGTAGGGATATCAATACCTGCATCTTCAGGCATGTTTAATACATGCTCAATTGTACGCAGTGTTTGGATATGCCAAGAAACTACTGCATTGCCTAGTTCTTGTACGTCTGTGATTGCCTGTTCTTGTTGCATGGTTTTATCTCTTAAAGTAGAAGGGACTCTATTGAGTCCCTAGATAAAGCTAGACTGATCTATTAAAGACCTTTGAATAAACCAGATGAACTTGGTTTAGATACTGTAGCTGAGTTAGCAGACTCTACTGATTTGTAGCGGTCATCTACCTTACCTTCGTTATCTTTTTTCCATGATTCAAGATAGGCAGCTTCTTTCTCTTGTTCAAGCTCTGCTTGTGTGTGGAATGTAGATGGGTGGAATACTTTATCAATTGTGTTGAATACACGATCTTCAGCTAAAGTAATACGCTTATTGCCATCACCTGCTTTAGATTTGTTTTCACGTACTTCTTTAATAGCTACCAAGATAGGTTGCTCTAATAGAGGTACGATAACCATAGCAGGCTTGTCTACTTGCTTACCTGCTTTAGAGTCATACTGTTTAACAATACGTTCTTCCATTTCAGGTTCTAATTCATACAAGTCTTTACCTGTAGCGAATAAAGCAATTTGGTTTACAGTTAAGAAGCCTGGTAAGTAACCAATAACACCATCTTTTTCATAAGTGTTATTACCTTCACGGTTAGTAACGTAAATGGTTTCAAAGATAGTCTTGCCTGAATCCAGTTTAACTTCTAACGATACTGAAGTAGCTCCGCCTGATGATTTACCAATAAACGCGTTTTTAATAGTACCTTGGTATACACCAGAATCTACTGTACGTTTTTGACGATCAGTTACAGGGAGTGCTTTATCGTTGTAGCCTTTACCAAATAATGACATGAAATTTATTCCTTAGTGTTTAGACCCATGGTTCTCATGGAATCCTAATTCAATTAACTTTGACTCTCTTGCAGCTACTGCTTCATCGATATCATCAAAGCGTTTTAAGTAAACTCGCTTACGGTTCATAGTGATCTCAGCTACGTATTTATTACGTAGATTGTCATACCATATACCATGCTCGCCTGTGGTAGTTTTATCTCTACGCTTTCTGTTTCTAGCATTCTCAGCTATAGACACTTCACGTAGATTAACGATGCGGTTATCACTACGTATATGGTTTATATGATCTAACTGATGTTCAGACCACTTCTTGAAATGAAGAAACCATGCTACATGGTGAGCCGCATAAGATACTCCAAAAATAGTAATTGATCTATATCCTGTAGCTTTGTTAATACATCCAGCTACAGTGTTAGGTACTACTGATTTAGAGTGTTTGTTGGTTCGCCAAATAAGCTTACCGGTGTGAGGTTCGTACCTGAGCAGTTCATCTAAATCTGCCCAGGTAAAGTCTTTACGCTTACGCTTCGTAGTACTCATGAAGAATATCCAATAACAACTGTACGTCATTATCCATATATACTTCATTTGCTTTAAACATTCCAATTGGTCCACGGATACGTTCAGCAGTTGTCTTAGCTGTAACCTTGGTTTGGAATACGTGTTTGAAACCTTGAATGCGTTCTTCTTCAGTAATATTTAAATACTCTGAAGGGTATTTCTCAAGTTCAATAATAGGGACTTTCTTAGCGTTCACTACTACAGATAAGTAAGCTTCTACGCCTACTTTTGCTGAAGCTCCTTTAAGAGGTACTTGAACTTTCTTAGTTCCTGAAGACTCGTCAATGTAGTCTGCAATGTGAGATAAGATAATAATGTTCTTAGTACTTCCTGCAATGTACTCTTGCATCAATGTCTTGAGGTACTGTGCGTAATCTCCCCAAGCTGATCGAGAATCGTCTGCACGCAATACAATCTGAGTTTCGTACATCTCCATCAAGAAAGATAAAGTATCAATGATGACTGTATGAATCTTTTCAGACTCATTAGCTGCTTTGATACCTTCAAGTACTTGCATAGGATGAGTAACTGTTACGGTATTAAACTTATTACGGAAAGGTAGCTTTTTACCTGCATCGCAATTGAGATATAAAACTCCTTCAGGGTTTTTAATATTCATGAGGGATGTAGATTTACCTGCACCTGATTCTCCTCCAATTAAAACCATAAAGTCATTTTGTTGGTCTAACATCTTGTTTACCTCTAAGTGGGGATTACTCCCCGATTAATCACAAAACCAAACAAAGTTTGGACTACTTTCGATTCATCTTATTGCTTACGGATTTGAGAACAGTATTCATGATCTCTTCATCAGATAGACGATCACTTAGCTTATTGTTTAAGCTACGTGCTAACTCTCCAATCTGCTCTAATGATTTACCTGCATCTGCGAGTACCATTGCATACTTATAAATCTGATCGTTACGATTACCTGAACCTGTATGGTTTAGTACCCAACGCTCAAGATTGTCTAAGTCTGATTGGTTTTGGAATGCTTGCTGACGTTCATCACTTCGAGAAGTATTTGGAATGAAAGGTAAGATATCGAATAGCTCTCCTTCTTGGTAGAAGTACTCTCCTTCGTTACACATCCACTTACGTGCAATATCTTTAGTTGCTGGGTCACATTCAAACGGTAAGGTTTGAAGTACTGCATCCATACATGCATTGTATTCTTCACGATCCATTTCTACTTCGTAGTTGATCGGTAAGATAATACGATAGCGGTGTACTTCTTCAGTGTGAGACTTCGTTGTATAGAAGAATGCTCGATACTGTTTAAGTAAGTCCTGTGCTACGTTAAGTGGCATTGTTCCATCAATATCTAGAACAATCATATTGAATAGAGGTAATGCGTTTTCAGCTCTACGAATCTCTCCTTGGAAGTGGTGACTACACCAATGGTATTCATTGTTTGTAGCAAGTAAGTGTAGCTGATCAAACGGTACACGTTTAGCTTCATACCCTTCAGATAGACGAGTAGAGATAGACATAATCATCTCATCTATATTGGTTTGCTTTAAGCTGTCTGCAGCTAAGAACATAATGTTATTGTCAAAAGATTTCTTAATGACAATATTGTTTTTATATCCCCAAGCAGTAGCGTACTCAATCAAGTATTCTTTCTGCTGTCTACTTCCACGGAAGTAAGGTAGAGCATACTCAAGATCAGGTAGAGTAACTGGTTGGTTTAAAGCAGCTAAATACTTAGCTAACTTTTCATAGTTATATTCAGGAGTCATTAGACGTTTAAAGTGTTCACCTGAATCTTCTACAATACGAATAGCGTAGTCTAAGTGATCAATAGTGATAACAGGGCTGTAATCCAAGAATGCATAACAACCTGCTAGTTTAAGTACTTTAAAATAGCGATGGTCCATCTCAGCTTTAAGACTAAACTCATGGTCTTTAAATTGCTCTGCTCGTTCTGAACAGTTAATCTTATATTCCATTAAGTAGACTGCTTCAGCTTCTTGAATTGTGATTTCTTTAGACAGGTTAGGATAATCAGCTAACTGTTCAAGATGAGTAGCCATGTTGTTTAATATGGCATCTGACTTACTATTAGTAAGTAACTGTACTAATGTTTGTGCATCAGAGGTAGTATCTTTTTCTAGATGCGTTGAGTATCCAAATAGACAACGTCTTGCATATCCCATCTCTAGCATAGCTTCGAGATACTCTTGAGTTTTACCTCCATCCATTACTTTACTTGGTGTACCAAATAGAAGCATGTTTGCTGGAGTCTGTCCCTCAATACGTTCTACACGTTGATTGTCTTGCCCATTCTTGATGAGCTTATCTTTCATCTTACCTGTGTCATACAGCTCTAAGAAACCTGCTAGTACATCTTCTTGGTTTACAAGCTTTGCACCTACTTCATCTACCTGTAAGTTAACTGCTCCTGAACCTGCAATGATAAGCTTATGACGCATCTGTTTAACTGCTGCCATAGTTGCATCATCAAATGAGAACATTAATGCACCTGCTGCATTAAACTCTTTAATTAGGCGTTCAGTCTCTTCTGTGATGTCTGTACCTTTGTGTAGAGCTTTATGTTTAGCTAGTGCATTGATATTGGTTTCTGCTTGTAGATGGAAAGTGTTATCCATGAAGTTAGCGCGGAACTTATTAATAACTTCTGATTCAATAAGCCCTGTGGAGAAGCCCTTACCGAAACCACTCACGGCAAGGTTAAGAGCATAGATGTTTAAGGGGATTGGTGTACTACCCCAACCTACGACCTTCGTATGCATCTGGGAAGCAAGTACTCCCCAATAATATTGACATGCAATGCGAAAGAACATTCTCTGTTTATTCTGAGAACGTTCGCATAAGATGTCTACGATCTGCTCTGTCATTGGATGATAGGGCATTTGATCAAAACTTTTCATAAGTATTTACCATGGTTTGTGTAAGTGTGAGATCTAAATCTTTAACTCACCTGACTCAATAAGTCTGTCTTTCTGAGTACATACGGTGAATGCACTACAGTACAGACACGCTGAAACTCCTCCTTTAACTGTCTTAACTAAGCCTACAGCACCATCATCTAAGAAGCGTCTGTTAGCATCGCTAAGGTTGTCAAAGTTAGCAGTTGATTTGGTTTGTTTCTGGGGGTTCTTATAATACTTAAAAGTATCTGGTTTACGCCATAGGTCTTTATCAGTACATAAGGGTAAATCTTTTTCAGGAACGTCCTGTAGTCTAATTAAAGTACGTACACGCTCTTCAACATACGACTGCACAAAGGCTGCAGAATGCAGCTTAAAACTACGAGAGATAATTTGATTTGAAGGATAGTTACGAGGATCGCTCATATATCTATTCTTCTGCCAATCAGTAAAGATAAAGCAAATATCCATGAACTCGTCTGTAATGATTTCAGGATTAAGCCAACGATAAATACTACCTTGCATAATGTAGTCTTCATCTTTATTGCCTGAAGTATATGCAAAGGTACTTGTAGTCTTAAAATCAATCAGCTTGCCATTATCAATGAAGTCAAACTTACCTGTAACCTTTACACCTAAAATATCTTTGCTTGATCTAAGCTCAAGATAGATAGGGTAACAAGGACCTTCAATAGTCTCAGGATTGATCTTAACTCTTGATACTGTTTTGTCTGATGCTCCTAGACTTTTAAGTGTGCTGTCTAAACGATCACTAATCCATGCACGTTCAATAGCATCATGGATTGCAGTACCAATACGTGACTTAATCAATCCACTAACGTCAGTAATACCTTCCCCTTCGGGAATACGTTGTGAGAGTATTACTTGTCTTACTGGTTTAAGTAAACTTGTAGCAGATAGTCCTGCTTCAGCTCTATCATAGGTATCGTGTGCAAGCCATACAGCAATAGCTGTAGGTAAATTAGTTTGGTTTGAATACATAAGCTATCCTATAGCATCAATTGTCAAGTTTTACACACCAGTCACACTTCCGACATTCTTTAACATCGTGCGTTTCTGAGTATTCCCATTCATGCAATCCAAAGCAGAGTAGTCTACGGATGAAATTAATCATTGGCTGGCTCCTGTGCGTCAGGACATGACTCAAGATCAGTCTGAATGTAGGTAAATTTTCCTTGATGGATACTTTTAAACGTACCCTTAACAAGTGCTGAATCATTTGGAGTTGACGGGCATACACACAATACATAAAGGTCATTATCGTCAATGCTGTCTTTGTCCGTGTAGTCCCACGTTTTATACCCTTTTTTCTTCAAGGCAACTCTTGCGTTCTCAATGGCTTCGTAGCCTTTTAATTCAATAACATATGTTACATCGTTATTGACTAACTCCGGGGTTGCATTATTTGACAGGTCCTGTGCTTCAAGCATGTCAATGTTGTTTTGAATACACTTCATAGCTGCAAGCCATCCCTCGTCAAATAAACCATTCACGCTTATTTCTGAGATATGTCTTTCAACATGCTTTCTAATTGATTTAACCAGTAATAGATCATGCAGTGTCTGTTGTGTTTCCGGCACCGCTTGAGCTTTGGCATCCCATCCAGCACGGAACGTATCCCAGTGCTCATTAAATTCATCGACCTGATTTGTCATTTCAAAATCAACAGCAACATATTGTTGTAATTCTTCATCAAACTTAAAAGACCAATCGGGATTTACATTATTTGATTCTTCAAACGCTTTTCTTTGAATATCCATCACATCACCTTAAATAAAAAGCAGAGCCTAAGCTCTGCCTTGGTTATAGAGTACATCCTTCATCCGAAGGAGGCTTTATTTACTACATAAGCTTATAACGCTTGCATAGAATTTCATACTCTTGGTTTTGAATAGCAACCTGATCTAGCAACAAACCCCAAGCTTCATTAGACAGGAAGTCGGGCTTACCTTTATTAATAAACGCCTGAGCTTTAGATATACGCTCTAACAGTTCAGCCTGTTCTACACGCAAGCGGTCTTTAGGTGTACCTGATCTTTGGTAAGAATTAGCAAAGACTTCTGCAGGACTCCACGATACATAACCCCGATGATCTGGATGGTTTGGTGGTCCTCCGTCAGTGTATTCAACTAAGTATCCTGATTTATTAGGATCTTCGTTTTCAGGTATATCCCAGCCACGGTACTTATTATACTCACCTAGCGTCATAGGAGCAGCATAGACATGCTTAACTCCACGATATTCAAACCAGTTTTCATTTAACTTTAAAATAATTTTATCCATTAAGGATCTCCTGTTCAGTATCATAGTCTGTTTTAAAATCTAAAGCTGGATATTCCCAATCACCTGTAAGAGTACCTACAGCGTAGTTAGTATTTGCTGCTTCAAAGAAGTTAACTAAGCTAGAACCTGTAAACAGTAAACCTACTTGAGGTAATACTTCTTCAGATGCTTCAGTAAAGATTTTATCTACTGAGATATCAATAGCGTTAATACGAGCATTTGCTAATTGCTTTAAGAAGTTAGCAATCTGATTGATTGTTAGATCGTGTAGATCACCTTCTTGATAAGCACGTTTAGCTAATGCAATACCACGCTGTACAGCAAGCTCAAACATAAACTTAATGTCTGTAATAAGCTTCTCTGTAACTAGGTTAGCATTCTCATGAAGTTCTTGGTTTAACAACCATGTAAGACCTTCTACGTGTTGGTTCTCATCACGTGCAGACCACTGTACTACTTCTTGCCCTAAAGCCATCATCTGCCCAAAGCGTTGAGCATTAATGAGCATTAAGAAAATACCGTAGATACCAATACCTTCACCGCAGATGTGTTTAACTAAAGTGTATACACGATCTTCAAAGCTATCTGCTTGAGCCTGTGCAATCATGAACTGACGTTGATCATAGATCACATCAATATCAAGCATGTCACAGTACTCTTCCTTATTGATACCAAACTGTTCAGGTAACATGTCATAGCATTGAACATGTGTAGCTTCCCGATCAATGACACGAGCTAACCAGTATCGTTGTTCAGGTTGTTTGTACCACTTAGATAAGTTCTCAAAGTAAGAACCTGCTACGTCTACGTCAGCTTGGGTAAAGTAAAGCAATAAGAACTTGTATGTAGCCTTAGTCTTCTCGTCTAACTCTTTCCAGTCCTTAATGTCTTGAGAGAGTTTACGTACTTCGTTAATAGTCCAGTTCATCTTACGATGCGTTTCACCTAACTCAAATAGAGCTGGATAACGCATAGGCTTCCAATAAGCACGAGTATCTGTAAGACGTAACTGTTCATGTTGGTTTAAATTAAAAGCCATTCATTAGCCCTCACACGATAGACATACTTGGAAGATGTCTGCTCGGTTATAGTCAATAGTCATGATAGAAGAGTCTACCTTCTTCGCTAGAGCATTAGATGTAGCCAATGCTTTACTACGAATATAGTAGCGAGACTTACATCCTTTCTTCCACATCTGGAAGTGAACAGCGTTCACATACTTACGTGGTACATCAGGACGGAAGAATAAGTTAGTAGAGATTGCTTGGCATACAAACTGCTGTGCAGCAGCTACATGTTCTACAATCCATAACTGATCTACTTCATAAGCAGTACGGAATACTTTCTTCTCTAGATCATCTAAGAAGTCTAAGTGTTGTACTGAGCCATCCATATCCTCAATAGACTTACGGACTTCATAAGTATTTTTATTATACTTATCTAGTACCTTAGCCAGTTCAGGCTCTACCATTTGGAATGTCGCAGACGTACATTGTTGAGGGTAGATGTTTTGGAAGCGAGGTTCACGACTAGGAGTAACACCACCACAGATAAGACTGTTGGTAGCTGTAGGGGCATCTGCTAACACATGAGAGTTTCTACGCTTACTACGGAACATATCAGGAGCATGACCACGTTGAGCGCCTAGATGGTAGCTTGCTTTAACAGCAGTCTCTTTAACCCGCTTAGTAACTGTATACGTAATGTCTAAAGCTTCAGTAGACTCGTAAGGTAGCATCTTGGTTTTAAAGTAAGAGTCCCAACCCATAGAACCTAAGCCAATAGCTCGTTCTGATTTAGCTGAGTGAACTGCTTTACGTAAACCCATAAAGCGTTTCTCTACTAAAGTTTTCATAGCATCATCTAATTGATCTTCTGCTACAAAGTCTTTAAGCACTTCGTGTAAACCACTCCAATCAAAGTCTTTAGTACATGAGTACAAAGCGTTCTGAATAAAGTATTCAAGGACGTTATCTAAGAACTCTACACAGTCAAAGATGAACTGTTCGTTATCCTTCCATTCATCATACTTAAGCATGTTGTATGAAGATAGACAACAAACTGCTGTACGTTCTTCATTGTTAGCCAGTGTGATCTCAGT
>OEQV01000178.1_pt1 | contig 18569 bp, 19 predicted proteins | sample 1539821 | NCBI WGS metagenome assembly OEQV01 (sample SAMEA3891244, study PRJEB23780) | metagenome | biome: terrestrial biome; feature: animal house; material: water of meat washing | place: Italy | collected 2015-05-12 | reverse complement strand
GGGAGACGTGGGTGGCGCGCAGGCAATCCGGCAGGCTGTTCTCGTCTACCGCAAAGCCGTGGTTCTGAGCGGTGATCATGACGGTGTTGTCATCGAGGCTCTTCACCGGATGGTTGGCGCCGTGGTGGCCAAACTTCATCTTGATGGTCTTCGCACCGCTCGCCAGCGCCAGCAGCTGATGACCGAGACAGATGCCGAATACCGGAATATCGGTTTCGAGGAATTTCTGGATGGCGGTAATGGCGTAATCGCACGGGGCCGGGTCGCCAGGACCGTTGGAGAGGAAGATGCCGTCTGGATTCATTTTCAGCACATCTTCCGCAGAAGTTTGCGCCGGAACGATGGTCAGGCGACAGCCTCTATCCACCAGCATCCGCAGGATGTTGCGCTTGGCACCAAAATCATAAGCCACGACGTGGAACGGCAGCTCGTCTTCTTTTTTCGCTTCTGGCAGGCCGCCGGTCAACGTCCAGCTCCCTTGTGTCCAGCTATAGGCTTCTGCGGTGGTCACTTCTTTTGCCAGATCCATGCCATTCAGACCTGGGAACGCGCGGGCTTTTTCTAACGCCAACGCCGCATCCGGGTTATCGCCTGCGATAATGCAGCCATTCTGTGCGCCTTTCTCGCGCAGTAAACGCGTCAGCTTACGGGTATCGATATCGGCAATCGCCACGATGTTATGGCGCTTCAGGTAAGAAGAGAGGTCTTCGGTATTACGGAAGTTGCTGGCAATCAGCGGCAGGTCGCGAATCACCAGACCTTGTGCATGTACCTGAGAAGATTCTTCATCGGCGTCATTAGTGCCGACATTGCCAATATGGGGATAAGTAAGAGTAACGATTTGACGAGAATAGGAAGGATCAGTGAGGATTTCTTGATAACCGGTCATTGAAGTATTGAAAACGACTTCCCCAACCGCCGAACCTGTTGCCCCTATGGCCCGACCGTGAAACTGGGTTCCGTCTTCCAGAACCAATAGCGCTGACTTAATCAAAACACCCTCCAGAGAATATTCACTCACTTTATTTGCATATTAATTCACAATGATGACGTAAATCAATGCAAATCTGCTTACCGACGAATTTCTGGCAAACGGCGGCATTCTGGAGATATGGGCGCTAAAAGTCAACTTAATGGCGGGATTTTTTATATTATTTTGTGGCTCATGCATGTTTTACAGGCATTAAGCGACAAAAAGATCATATAACCTGTTCTGGAAAACGCTTGCGCAGCAAGAAGATTGCATGAAATAAAAACGAGCAGGAAAAAGTGGACCAAATGGTCAAAATTTACATTAAAACAACAAAAACAGAATACAAAACATGTAATTTTTGGCAGTTATAGAAAATTTAAAAGCATAACACCAAAAATAAAAGGGCCAAAAATTAAAGCCCTTTACAATCAATAAATTAAATGTGTTATTTTTGCACCATAACAAATATTTTGTGGTTACAAACTATTGAGATCAAGCACATCTCGCATATCAAAAAGACCACTTTCCTTACCACTCAACCACAAAGCCGATCTTACCGCACCGTTAGCAAATGTCATGCGGCTGGACGCCTTATGGGTGATCTCCAGACGCTCGCCAATATCGGCAAACATCGCGGTATGTTCGCCAACGATGTCACCTGCACGCACGGTGGCAAAACCAATGGTGCCAGGCACACGTTCACCGGTGTGGCCTTCACGACTGTAGACCGCGCAATCTTTCAGATCTTTATCAAGGGCGTGGGCGATCGCCTCTCCCATTGCCAGTGCGGTGCCTGACGGCGCATCAACTTTATGTCTATGATGTGCTTCAATAATTTCGATATCGGTGTAGTCACCCATCACTTTGGCTGCTTTCTCCAGCAGCTTAAGCATGACGTTAACGCCAACGCTAAAATTGGCGGCAAAGACAATCGCAATATCGGCGGCGGCGTCACGAATCGCCTGTTTACCGGCTTCGTCAAACCCCGTAGTGCCGATCACCATCCCTTTGCCATGCTGGCGACAAAAAGCGAGATGGTTCAGCGTACCTTCCGGACGGGTAAAATCGATAAACACATCAAAATCATCTTTTACCGCATCGAGGCTGCTTTGCACGGTAACGCCTGTTTTCCCTGCACCAGCCAGCTCACCGGCGTCGCTGCCCAGTAAAGAAGATCCTTCGCGCTCCAGCGCCGCGCCCAGCTGCACGCCTTCTAATGCCAGCGCCGCCTGAATCAACTGGCGGCCCATACGCCCCCCGGCTCCCGCGATGGCAACGCGGATGTTTGCATCATGCATAGCTATTCTCTTTTGTTAATTTGCATAGACCGTTTTCAGAGTAACCAGCGCATCGCTACGCCGCCAGCCAAAAACGCTGATAATTAGAAATTAATGATAAACAGGGAGGGATATCAGTGAAAGGCATGAGTCGATGAATGACTGCATGCCAATAACATGTGACAGGTTACGACGCCAGAGCCAGCACCTCAGCCACCCACTGCTGGAAGCCTTTCACATCCAGATCCAATGCCACCTGTACATTGGCTGGCTTGCCCAGGCAACCGTCGATATCAACCACCGTCGTGCCTGAGGTAAATTCGCCCTGAGTTTCCACTGCCACAAAACAGGGTTTGAGAGTGAACAGGTCCGGGCGCACCAGCCAGGCGATGGCGCAGAGATCGTGCATTCGCAAGCCGCTTTGCATACTGCCGCTACGGTAGTGGCTAAACAGGGCGTGAAGCATTTTCCCGGTACGGTTTAACTGCGGCAGTGTAGAGAGATAGTCAGGAGTTAATATTGCCTGATTGGTGACATCCAGACCGCACATGACGATTTCAATACCACTGCGGAAGACACAGGCAGCAGCTTCTGGATCGGCAGCAATATTAAACTCGGCGTTTGGCGTACAGTTGCCGCGTCCGGCAGAACCACCCATGATCACCAGACGGCGAATATGCGGTTTGCATTCCGGGCATTGTGAAAGTAACAGCGCAATATTGGTTAACGGGCCGATGGCCACCAGGGTAACAGGCTCTGGTGCACGCATCAGGGCATCCCGAATCGCCAGAAACGCCGGTATCCCGAGCGGCTTTCGGTTGTGCTCAACAAAGTCGTAGCCAGCCATTCCCGATTCGCCGTGCACAGATGCCGCATCACGCGGTGCGCGTACCAGCGGCACAGCGGCCCCTTGGGCGAGCGGAATCTCCGCATTCCAGAAATGCAGCAGTTGCAAGGCATTACGGGTAGTTTTCTCAACCGAGACATTACCCGCGACGGTGGTCATCAGTTGCAGGTCGAGTTCGGGGGCAAAAATCGCGGCGGCAATGGCGACGGCATCGTCAATGCCGGGGTCAGTATCGAGGAAGATAGGTAAACGCATGTTTTCTCCATAAAAAATGCCGGTAACAAGACCGGCATTTTCGCATAACTTAGGCTGCTAATGACTTAATCGACTTCACGAATATCGACACGCAACTCTTTCGGCACTTCGAAAACAATGTTTTCTTCACGACCTTCCAGCGGAATGGCTTCACCACCGCCCAGCTGCTGCAAACGTGCCACCACATTCTGCACCAGAATATCCGGAGCCGATGCGCCCGCAGTCACGCCGACGCATTTAACCTCTTTCACCCACTCTTCCTGGATATCTTTCGCATCGTCAATCAAAAACGCGCGTTTGCCCATACGCTGGGCCAGCTCCGCCAGACGGTTGGAGTTGGAGGAGTTTTTCGAACCGACCACCAACACAACTTCCGCCTGTTCTGCCAGAGCGCGTACCGCTTCCTGACGGTTAGTCGTGGCGTAGCAGATGTCATCTTTGCGCGGACCGACAATTTTCGGGAAGCGTTTACGCAGCGCGTCGATCACATCAGACGTGTCATCCACCGACAGCGTGGTCTGGGTCATAAAGGAGAGCTTCTCTTCGTTTTTGACCGTCAGTTTCCACACATCGTCCGGCGATTCGACCAGATACATTCCCCCTTCCGGGTTACTGTACTGGCCCATTGTCCCTTCCACTTCCGGGTGCCCGGCGTGACCGATGAGAATAGATTCTTCGCCACGGCGACTGGCGCGGGCGACTTCCATATGCACTTTGGTCACCAGCGGACAGGTCGCGTCAAATACCGTCAAATCGCGACTTTTTGCTTCGTTACGTACCGCCTGAGAAACACCGTGTGCGGAGAAAATCAGGATCGCGCCGTCCGGTACTTCGCTAATCTGCTCAATAAAGATAGCCCCACGCTCGCGCAGGCTATCGACCACATAGCGGTTATGCACCACTTCATGACGGACATATATCGGTGCGCCGTAAATGGCCAGCGCGTTTTCAACAATGCTGATAGCGCGGTCTACCCCGGCACAAAAACCACGCGGGTTGGCCAACAGGATCTGCATGTTACGCCTCCAGTGCCGGATCGATTTCCAGCACTTCAATATCAAAATGAACGGTCTGCCCGGCCAGCGGATGGTTGAAATCAACGGTAATAGAGTCGCCGTTAATTTCGCGGATCACGCCAGGCATCTCACTGCCATCCATTGCGGTAAAAAGCATGATTGCGCCAATTTCTGGCTCGCCTGCATCCATAAACTCACGGCGGGAGAAGTACTGAATCAGGTCCGGTGACGGCACGCCAAACGCCGCATCTGGCTCCAGCGAGAAGGTGGTTTTATCGCCCACTTTCAGCCCCAGCAGGTGTTGCTCCAGCCCTTCAGAAAGAGAAGCATCACCCAGGCGGAACAGCGCCGGTTTACCGTTGTTGCGGGTAGACTCGGCGGTGGTGCCATCGTCGAGTTTTAGCGTGAAATGCACCAGGACGGCGCTATTGCTCTGTACAGATTCAGACATGCAGGTTTGCTCTTATATTTTGAGGATTTTTGCCGGATGCGGCCTACGATTTCGCAGCAATCTGTAGGCCTTATCCGGCAGGGTTTATTATTGTTTTTTCGCTTTAGAAGGCAAAAAACCTTCCAGCACAATCAGTGCCGCACCGACACAAATGGCAGTATCGGCAAGGTTGAAGGTGGCGAAGTGCCAGTCGCCGACGTAGAAGTCGATCATATCGACAACGAAGCCGTGCCACAGGCGGTCGAACAGGTTGCCCAGTGCACCGCCAATGATTAACGCATACGCGATGTTGTTCAGCTTCTGCGTCGCCTTCGAGCGATACATCATCACCATCAGGATGACGCAAATACCGATAGCGATACCGGCAAAGAACCAACGTTGCCAGCCACCGCTGTCGGCTAAGAAGCTAAACGCCGCACCATAGTTACGCGCGTAGTGCAGATTAAGCGACGGAAACAGCGACACCGTATCCCCCAGAGCAAAGTTCTGGAGGATCAGGTATTTGCTGCCCAGATCGATAATCAGCACGACTACCACCAGCCACAGCCAGCGTAGCCCTGTTGAACAGATCGATTGACTCATCAGGCAAACTTACGTTTTTCACCGTCACCGGCGACGTTGCTGACACAGCGGCCGCAGATTTCTGCGTGTTCCGCCACCTTGCCGACATCCTGGGTGTAGTGCCAGCAGCGTGGGCACTTCTCACCTTCGGCTTTACTCAACGCGACTTTCAGCCCTTTGAGTACTTCGCTCTGCTGAGCATCAGCAGGTGCGTCGTTATAGTCTGCAACGGTAGCGCCGGAGGTCAACAGGACAAATCGTAATTCATCGCCCAGCGCGGTCAGTTTCGCCGCCAGTTCCGGTTCTGCATACAAGGTTACTGCCGCTTCCAGCGAGCCACCCACTTTCTTGTCGGCACGCGCTTGCTCAATGACTTTGTTCACTTCGCCACGCACTTTCAACAGCTCGTCCCAGAACGCATCGTTCATCGCTTCACTGTCTGCCAGGCCAAACAGGCCTTCGTACCACTCACCGGTGAAGACGTATTTTTCACGTTCGCCCGGCAGGTAGCCCCACACTTCATCAGCGGTGAAGGAGAGGATTGGTGCCATCCAGCGCACCAGCGCTTCTGCGATGTGATACAGCGCAGTCTGGCAGCTACGACGCGCCACACTGTCCGCTTTGGCGGTGTACTGACGGTCTTTGATGATGTCGAGGTAGAAGGAACCCATCTCAACGGAGCAGAAGCGCATCAGACGCTGTACCACTTCGTGGAAATCGTATGCTTCGTACGCCTTGAGGATGTCTTCCTGTGCCGCTTTCGCACAACCTACGGCCCAGCGATCCAGTACCACCATCTCTTCCGGTTTCACCATATCTTTTGCTGGATCAAAACCGTTCAGGTTTGCCAGCAGGAAGCGCGCGGTGTTACGGATACGACGATAGCTGTCGGCAGCACGTTTCAGGATCTCGTCAGAAACGGCCATTTCACCGGTGTAGTCGGTTGATGCCACCCACAGACGCAGAATATCCGCGCCCAGTTTGTTCATCACATCCTGCGGCGAAACGGTATTGCCGATGGATTTAGACATCTTGCGACCCTGACCATCCACGGTAAAGCCGTGGGTCAGTACCTGACGATACGGCGCTTTGCCTTTCATCGCGGTGGAGATCATTAGGGAAGACATGAACCAACCACGGTGCTGGTCAGAACCTTCCAGATACATGTCCGCTGCGTGACCGGCAAATTCCGGACGCACGTCAACAACAGAAGAGTGGGTAGATCCGGAGTCAAACCATACATCCAATGTGTCCGGCACTTTCACGTACTGATCAGCTTCATCGCCGAGGATCTCTTTCGCATCAAGATCCCACCACGCCTGGATGCCGTCAACTTCAACGCGTTTTGCCACTTCTTCCATTAGTTCGAGAGTACGCGGATGCAGCTCTTCCGTGTCTTTGTGCACGAACAGTGACATCGGTACGCCCCAGGTGCGCTGACGGGAGATACACCAGTCAGGACGGTTAGCAACCATCGACTCGATACGCGCCTGGCCCCAGTCCGGGATCCACTGCACGCCTTTGATCTCTTTCAGTGACTGCGCACGCAGACCTTTCTGATCCATGCTGACGAACCACTGCGGCGTCGCGCGGAAGATGATCGGCGTTTTGTGACGCCAGCAGCACGGATAGCTGTGCTGCATCTTCTCAACGTGCAGCAGCGCGCCTTTTTCCTGCAGCAGCGCAACGACGATGTCGTTCGCTTTGAAGACGTTCACGCCATCCAGCGTCGGGTAAGTGCCCGGCAGATAAGTGCCGTCCGGGCCAACCGGGTTAGCGGTTTCCAGGCCGTATTTCTGACCGATCACATAGTCGTCCGGGCCGTGGCCAGGCGCGGTGTGAACGGCACCGGTACCGGCATCCAGGGTAACGTGATCGCCGAGGATTGCCGGAACGTCGAAGCCCATAAACGGATGGGTAAAGCGCAGCAACTCAAGCTCCGCACCTTTTACCGTGCCGAGAATGGTGTAATCGGTCACGCCGATACGCTGCATTACGCTTTCAACCAGATCTTTCGCGAGGATCACGGCCTGACCGTCGATTTGCACCAGCGCATAATCAAAATCAGGTGCAATGGAGATTGCGCGGTTAGCAGGCAGCGTCCACGGCGTGGTGGTCCAGATAACCAGCGAAATTGGGCCGTTAACATTGCTTACGCCAAATTTCGTTTTCAGCGCATCCTGATCGACCGCCTGGAAAGCGACGTCGATGGACGGAGAAGTTTTGTCGTAATACTCAACTTCCGCTTCCGCCAGCGCAGAACGGCAGTCAACGCACCAGTGAACTGGCTTCGCGCCTTTGTGCAGGTGACCGTTGCCGATGATTTTGCCCAGCGCGCGGATGATGTTGGCTTCAGTTTTGAAGTCCATGGTCAGGTACGGGTGCGACCAGTCGCCCAGCACGCCCAGACGGATAAAGTCTTTGCGCTGACCGTCAACCTGGGTCGCCGCGTATTCGCGGCACTTGGCGCGGAACTCGGCGGCGGTGAATTTCTCACCCGGCTTACCGTATTCTTGCTCGACTTTCAGCTCGATCGGCAGACCGTGGCAGTCCCAGCCCGGAACGTAAGGCGAGTCGAATCCCGTGAGTCCTTTGGACTTCACGATAATGTCTTTCAGAATCTTGTTAACCGAGTGACCAATATGAATGCTGCCATTCGCATAAGGAGGGCCATCATGCAGAATGAAGGTTTTTTTGCCTTTTTTAGCCGCACGGATGATGCCGTACAGATCATCATCAGTCCAACGCGCCAGCATTCCCGGTTCGCGCTTGGCGAGATCGCCACGCATCGGGAACCCTGTTTCCGGCAAATTCAGGGTTGATTTATAGTCACTCATCAGATTCTCGGTTCCGTATTTAAAACTCGTATAGGCATTAAGCCGGTTTTGTTAGCCCAAAAAATTCGCGGGCGGTTAATTCATCACGCGCAATCTGCGCTTTCAGTTCGTCCAGCGACGCAAATCGCTGCTCATTGCGTATTTTTTTACGCAGCACTACTTGTATATGGCGACCGTAAAGGTCCATTGCAACATCTAACAAATGCACTTCCAGCTGCTGGCGAATACCGGCAACCGTTGGGCGTGTTCCGATGTTTGCAACGCCGGGTAACGGCTTTTCGCCAAGGCCCAACACTTCTACCGCATAAACCCCTTTCACCGGGGAAACCTGACGGCGTAGCGGTACATTCGCCGTCGGGAAACCTATAGTGCGCCCTAATTCATCACCGTGGACTACACGCCCGGAGATGGCAAACGGGTGCCCCAGTAAACTTTCTGCCAGAGCCAGATTGTCATCCGCCAGCGCCTGACGCACAGCGGTGCTGCTGATACGCACGCCACCTTCGCAAAAAGTTTGCGTACTGGTGATATCGAAGCCGTATTCCATGCCAGCTTTCTGTAATAACAAGAAATCGCCTTCACGACCAGCGCCAAAGCGGAAATCATCACCTACGGCAAGAAATTTTACGCGCAAATGCTTCACCAGAAGATCGCTGATGAAATTTTGCGCGGTTAACGCCGCAAAACGCCTGTCAAAACGCACGCACAGCACGTAATCAACGCCGCACTCCGCCAGATAACGCAGTTTTTCCCGCAGGCGGGTGAGGCGCGCAGGTGACTTGTCCGTCGCAAACAGTTCCAGCGGCTGTGGCTCGAAAATCATTACCACCACCGGTAAATTGCGTTTGCGCCCTTCTTCCCGTAAGCCCTGCAGCAACGCACGATGGCCACGGTGCACGCCGTCGAAATTACCAATAGTCAGCACACACCCTTCTTGCGGGGCCTGGCTGAGATTATGTATGCCGCGTATCAGCTTCATGTCTGGCTCAAAACAGTGAAAATCGTCCGAGTATACCTTGTACAGCGGTCAAGGTTAACCGGCGATTGAGTGCCGAAATCAGAAAGAAGTGGCTTTTCATTGCTATGGCGCAAATCATGGGAAGAAACTGACCGCCTGCTGCAATTTTTCTCGCGGAAAAGCTGTATTCACACCCCGCAAGCTGGTAGAATCCTGCGCCATCACTACGTAACGAGTGCCGGCACATTAACGGCGCTTATTTGCACAAATCCATTGACAAAAGAAGGCTAAAAGGGCATATTCCTCGGCCTTTGAATTGTCCATATAGAACACATTTGGGAGTTGGACCTTGGCTAATATCAAATCAGCTAAGAAGCGCGCCATTCAGTCTGAAAAGGCTCGTAAGCACAACGCAAGCCGTCGCTCTATGATGCGTACTTTCATCAAGAAAGTATACGCAGCTATCGAAGCTGGCGACAAAGCTGCTGCACAGAAAGCATTTAACGAAATGCAACCAATCGTGGACCGTCAGGCTGCTAAAGGTCTGATCCACAAAAACAAAGCTGCACGTCATAAGGCTAACCTGACTGCACAGATCAACAAACTGGCTTAATCGCCAATTTGCTGAAGCTTTGTGAAAAAGCCCGCGCAAGCGGGTTTTTTTATGCCTGCTGCTTTTGTGATGCGTGAGAGAACACACTGCCGGTTGCCAGATAGTCAAAAGTTGCAGGTTCTTGCAGACATGCCGTTGTACTATCTGAACTCTTCGTGGCTTAAGAATCGTAGAACCATCGGCTGATACATTCTGAACAAGAATATCTACTCAATCTCCAGACCCCCTACAAAGAATGTGGATATTGTGATACACATTGAGGTATTAAACTTAAGACCACTCTATTTTTGAATTAAATTCCTATATACTTTAACCATTCATAAATATCTCCTCATTAGACCTTGTAAATTATTAACAGCAATCAACACAGGTTAAATACCTATTTATATTGTACTTCTTAAAATTAATGAGCGATTTTTGATAGTAGTCACATTCACTCATAAATTAAATTAATAAAAATTCATCAACTTCAAGGACTGATAATGACAGATGGTATCTCAACTTCGCCACATTGTCTTTATAAATCAAATATAGTAGATGATGTAATAATAAATAAAACAAGACAAAATGAGTTAGTAAAAGTGTTTTGCGAGTATAAAACAGAGTTCTTAATTTTGTTTGATGACTTTTTCAGAAGCCAGGATTTTCCTAAACCATCTCCAGTCCTCCATCATTTTTTTCAATATACTCATCTGAGAGATGCACATTTTTATAGATGTAAACTCATAGAACATACAGTTCAATTTTATTTTTTAAACACAAAGGCATCACATTACTTAGATTGGATGTTTTTGATGACAGAACAAGCGAATGTCTTTCTGAAGAGATTAAGATATATCAAGAATGCTATGAAAAATTCGTTAAGTTCTTAAAGGCAAACTTCAACCCGGAAATATACCCACAGCTATATACTCCTGAAATATTTTATGAGGCCTGCAGAAATCTCCAGTCATTTTATGCTCATCAGGAGACGTCACAAAACGCTAAATATAGTGCAATAGACAAGAAAAAAAGTCATCTTAACCAGGAAATCAAAAAGCTAATTAAAAAAAATATTTTCCCTGAGCTATATAATGAACAATGCAATAAAATCCCCTCCTCATCGAAAGATGATAACCAGAAAATAACATGGCAGAATTTTAAAACTAGCAATTCGGCATATTCAAAACTATGTGGAAAATTATCTTTATTTAAAAGCGTGCCCAGTCGGTTAATAGAAAAATCAGCTTACTGCTCAACTGAAAATATGGCCACTAATAAATTTGATGTCGTCTTTTCTTACTGCGGAGATAATATAAAGGAATTTATACTTTTATTACCCTATAATAAATCACTGGAGATGTATGAACTTAACGATCAAAAGATCCAGTATTTGACTGCCCCTAATATCAATATACATAAAATGTCGCTATCAAATATAACAATAGAAAAGAGCAACCTTTCATATGGGTATTATTTTAGTTGTGTATTATCCAATATATCATGTTTTGAAAGCGACTTATCAAACACCATCTTTTCAAATGGAGAAATTAATAATCTCTTCATTAAAAAAAGCAACATATTTGGAGCATCATTCACTAATACCAGAATAAAAAATTTGCTCTGTGAAGATATTATGCCTGGTCGATGGACCACTCAACTTGTCAATAAGCACTTAGGTTACAGATACACAGGAGTATTCAAAACCCTGGCAAGTATTGATGACAAACCGTCCCGTTTCGAAATTTTGATACCATTGATACAAACTTTAGTTCGCGACAATGTAAAGCTAAATAATGATGTGTATAAAGAACTGAAAAAGTTTATGCACGATTACGACAAAACATCCCCGGAAATGAGAAAATACCTTAAAAGCATCAACGAGTGTATGTTCCTTATGAAAAACATAGCTCATCAAAATTAAAAAATCTCAAAAAAGAAGTAATTTCAGAATGAAATTAACTGTGATGATTATTAATTCACTACAGAGGAATAAAAAATAATCTGAAGCATACTCTGAAACATCCTACTCTCTCACTCTAATAATGGCACCTTGCTCTTCTTATAAAGAAGGGAATAATTAAGAATATTAAACTTTCATCAACTTCACATCAAGAAATTAAAAATTTTAAACATTAATCTAAATAATAACAACCTGATCACATAATCGGGTACGATTTTATCCGATAACTATAATGCTATAACTCTGGGAAATGGTTGGAATACACCGCTGGGTGCCATCTCTTTTTACGCTGCCCGATCGAGTAGTAAGTTAAATAATGATACCAGACACGAAGGTACGAGCTATCAGGTCGCCTATAATAATATCTAGTACAAACAGCCACTCGATTTAGCGTGGCCGCCTGGCGTTATGCTTCGCAGGATTACAGGACATTCAGCGACCATCTTTACGAAAATGATAAACACTATCATCAGAGTGATTATGATGATTTTTATGATATTGGCAGAAAAAATAGCCTTTCTGCTAATATTATGCAACCTTTATCCAATAATCTGGGAAATGTATCATTAAGTGCGCTTTAGCGGAATTACTGGGGGCGAAGTGGAAATGCTAAAGATTACCAATTCAGTTACTCCAATAACTGGCAACACATTAGTTATACTTTCTCTGCCAGCCAATCTTATGATGAAAATAATAAAGAAGAGGAGCGTTTTAATCTGTTTATCTCCATTCCTTTCTACTGGGGGGATGATATTGCCAAAACACGTCACCAAATTAACTTATCGAATTCGACCTCATTTTCCAAAGATGGCTATTCCTCCAACAATACTGGAATTACTGGCATAGCCGGTGAACATGATCAGTTAAATTATGGTATATATGTTAATCAGCAACAACAAAATAATGATACCTCGCTTGGTACGAATTTAAGCTGGAGAACTCCCATCGCCATAATAGATGGCAGCTATAGTCATTCTAAAAACGCCTGGCAAAGTGGTGGAAGTATTAGTAGTGGATTAGTTGTCTGGCCCGGTGGTATTAATATCACTAACCAGTTATCCGATACATTTGCAATTCTGGATGCGCCTGGGTTAGAAGGTGCACATATTAATGGACAAAAATACAATCGAACAAACAGCAAAGGCCAGGTTGTTTACGACCTGATAATACCTCATCGTGAAAACCATCTGGTACTTGATATTGCAAACAGTGAAAGTGAAACAGAATTGCAGGGCAATCGTCAAATTATTGCACCTTACCGTGGAGCAGTTTCTTATGTGCAGTTTACAACTGACCAACGTAAGCCCTGGTATATACAGGCACTGCGTCCCGATGGTTCGCCATTAACCTTTGGCTATGACGTACTGGATCTCCAGGAAAATAATATTGGAGTCGTTGGCCAGGGTAGTCGCCTTTTTATTCGCGTAGATGAAATTCCCACTGGAATAAAAGTTGCTCTCAATGATGAACAGAACTTATTCTGTACTATTACTTTTCAACACGTTATCGATGAAAACAAAACATATATATGCCAGTAAAAGGAGTTTACTATGAAGTGGCTTTTATTAATCACCTTGAGTCTATATTCTTTTATTGTGCAAAGTGCTCCCTGTGCATTGACCAATGTCGGTGAACAACGTGGAACATATATACTCAAGCCACTGAGTATGAAAGGTAATCTAACCGCCGAAAAATTGAAAACACCGGAAATATCATTGAGTGTACAGACTTGCAAGAGACAACCAACGCCATTAAAGTTCATTTTTTAACACAGAACGCTTTAAGGTTTAAAGTCGGAAGTCGTCATTATATTATTAATTTCCCCTTTGAATCTGACGGTAAAAAAATAGAGCTTCCAGGGAAGTCATCTTATAATTTAGAAGAAATGCTATCTGCGATAAATTTCACCATTCCATATTCTATCGCATCTGTATCAGATAGTTCTAACACCGCAGACATTTTTCCTGGAACTCCTTTTCCTTTGTTGTTCGAAATTGAAGTGAGTTCATGTACAGGGAATAATACTAATTGTAATAGCGTCCGCTTTAATTATAATTTAAATACTATTTTACAGGTAAATTTAATGACCTGTGGTTTTGAAGATCAATCCATCGACACTGGACGATTTGTACTGTCTCGTATCAATAATGAAAATTATCAGTTTCATCATATAAGATTTGACTGCATCCAGGGCGAGCAAGGTGAATTAGTTTTTGAACCCAGTGATGTTGAATATTACTTTGAACCAGTGACGATACAGGAGTCAGGAACCAGCATATTAAAAAATGAGTTAGAAAACAGTGAGGACGGTGCGGGTCAAGTAGGCTTTCAACTCTCCAATGATGGTACGAATGAAATCCAGTATGGTAAAAGCAATTACTACTCTTTTCAGCATCCCCATGAAGGAAGTAATCAGATTCCTCTATTTATTCGCCCGCGTACATATGGAAATAATGTCTCAAGCGGGCAAATAATGAGCCGAGTCAAAATCGTGGTTATGTACAACTAATCTATCTCCCCCACCTTAACTTTGGGGGGAGGAGCCGATTAACGCGCCGCTGGACTAAAAAGCGCAGAATAATCCGTATTGCAGATTCGCTGTACCGCCGGGTGCTGAATCATCCGCTCAGCAAAAATAGCATGGTACTCTTCCATCACATTCTCGACGCGACCAATTTCTACGACAGTTTTATCGGCATAAAAGTCATATGCATAAAGCGTTGGGGCAACGAAGATTGCATTGTGCATCGCACCAAAAGCTTTCATCAACGCGGCATCATCAAACTCGCCGAGGATTTCTACGTTTAATCCCTGGGAGTTAAACCAGTTAAGCAATTTGCGCCCTAACATTGAACGTCGCCCAGGAATCAAAAGTCGCCGTTCTTCCAGACAAGCCGGGAACGGTTTTTCTGGTGGTGGATTTGTACACCAGAAACTCACGCCACATTCGCCAATTCTCACGGAGAACAGGCCTTCCTGCTGCGTAGAGTCTATCGGACAGTCAGAAATGATCATATCCAGTTTATGCTGACTTAATTGCTCCAGCAGCATTTCGTGGGTGGATTCGAAGCAGCGAAGATGAATGGGCTCGCCTTCTACCACTGCGGCGTTAAGTAAGCTACTGACCAGGCGTTTGGAAAGTGCATCAGCCACACCAACGTCAAACAATAAATTGGATTCTTTGCGATAGTTCACAATATCCAGCATTTCCTGGCTTAAGGTGAACATTTTATCGGCATAGCGATAGACCAGTTCTCCCAGCTCGCTGGGTTCGAGACCACGTCCCTTGCGTTTAAATAATTTGCCTTGCAGGCGCTCTTCCAGCGCTCGAATCTGTCCGGTAATGGTTTGTGGAGTTAAATAAAGCGCCTCCGCTGCGCCAACCACGGAACCTTCTTTATAGACATGCCAGAAGTAATACAAGTGGTTGTAATTGATATGAGACATGCTCATTTCTCTCCCTGATAACAATGAAAAGGGAGCCGTTTATGGCTCCCCGGTAAACCGTCCTGTCAAACTGATGGACGCAAACGAACGCGTAACCAGCTGTATCCAATTACCGCCGAAGAGATAGAACCGACCAGGATACCGAGTTTCGCCCAGTTAATCAGTTCTGGATCTACGCTACCAAAGGCCAGGCTGGCAATAAAGATAGACATAGTAAAACCGATACCGCACAGGATCCCCACCGCCATAATTTGCTGATAAGTCGTTCCCTCAGGCAGATGCGCCAGTTTCAAACGCAGCGCCAACCAGCAGAACAGACTAATCCCCAGCGGTTTGCCAATCAGCAAGCCAGCGATGATCCCCAATGGCAGAATGGAGGTCAAGCCATCCAGCGTGACGCCTTGCAGTGAAACGCCAGCATTAGCAAATGCAAACAGCGGTAAAATCAGATACGCCACCCACGGGTGTAACACATGCTCCAGTCGCTTCGCTGGAGAACGCCCATGCTTCTCTTTCAAAGGAATAAAGAAGCCGACAATTACCCCCGCCAGGGTTGCGTGAACCCCCGATTTCAACACCGCAGTCCACAACACCACGCCAACCAGAATATAGACGCCCGTGCGGCGTACACCACACAGATTCAATACCGCGAGTACCGCAATTGCTACAGCCGCGACGCCAAGAGAGGCCATCGATAAGTCATTAGTGTAGAACAATGCGATGATAATGATGGCCCCAAGATCGTCGATAATAGCCAGAGCCATCAAAAAGATCTTCAGCGCTAACGGAACACGACTTCCCAACAGCGCCAGCACACCAAGTGCAAAAGCAATGTCAGTAGCCGCCGGGATCGCCCACCCTTCGCGGGTAATCGGATCGGCATGGTTAAAGGCCAGATAGAGTAATGCCGGCACAATCATCCCACCAATAGCGGCGATAACTGGAAATGCAGCCTGGCGTAAGCTGGCTAGCGATCCTTGCATCAGTTCACGTTTAACTTCCAGACCGACTAACAGGAAAAATACCGCCATCAGCGCGTCATTTATCCATAACAGCATGTTTTTGTTGATTTCGAGTGAACCAACCCGGAGCTGAACCGGCGTCTCCAGAAAGTCGTGATACCATCCACTGGTTGCGCCGCTGTTGGCCATAATCATCGCCAGGATAGCGGCAATGATAAGAATAATGCCTCCCGAGGCATCACTGCTAAAGAATCGATGCAGATGTTTCACTTTTTATTTCTCTTTCAGGTGAATAGATCGTTTTTACTATTTTACCCCGCACGAATCATCGTTAAAATCAGATTATAGTGTAGGAATAACTCGTTTTTTACGAGCAATTAAAGGATTTGCGCCATCAGCGGTGAGATGAGTTTTTGACGGCTGTAAGCGCTAACGGGTGACCCTAAGCCCTGATAATCATAGCTTAAGGTCAGGATTTCTGAGGGATTAATTAGGAAAAGTAATAATTAATTTCTTGTCAGTCGGCGTTATTTGTTAGGACAATATTTCAAAAATAATCCAGCTTGTCGTCAATAATTGCGATAAAGAGATAAATTAAAGTTAAATAATTAAATCATTAAAAAATTACGCCACAAAAATGCGAGGCGTCTTCAGGATTAGAATCGATAAAACAGAATGGGTTAAAGAGAGCGATATAATAGCGGCGGGTGCTTGAGGCTATCTGTCTCAGGCATTAGCTGAACGGCAGATAGAGAAAAGCCCCGAGTGATATTTTACTATCAACCCGAGGCCCCCTATATGCTGAACACATGTAGAGTGCCTCTTACTGACCGTAAGGTCAAGGAGAAGAGAGCAATGAAGCAGCATAAGGCGATGATTGTCGCCCTGATCGTCATCTGTATCACCGCCGTAGTGGCGGCGCTGGTAACGAGAAAAGACCTCTGTGAGGTTCACATCCGAACTGGCCAGACGGAGGTTGCTGTTTTCACGGCTTACGAATCCGAGTAAGTGCAACGGCGGGGAGTGATCCCATAAGCGCTAACTTAAGGGTTGAACCATCTGAAGAATGCGACGCCTCGGTGCCTCGTTAAGACGATGCCTCGCGTTCTTCAATTGCGTTTTGTAGGCTGTCAGGGATACTGTCCCACGAATGGCCACCTGTAAGCTCCAGATGACCATTTTTGTTATTCTCCACAACGAGTTAGTTCTTCTTTTCGGATCCGGCACTTCTGGGGGGGAAATCCAGCGATGGCTGGATTATGTCGTCAATTAAAAATGCGGCGAGTAGATTAGCAAATATCCACGCTTTCGCGAGTTCAGGTTCCTTTGCACGCAAAGCATCCAGGTGCAGCAAACTTTTGAGCCGCTTAAAAGCCAGTTCAATTTGCCATCGCAGACGGTAACAATCAGCCACTTGCTCTGCTGAATATTCATCTTCCGGTAATGATGTTAGCAATAGCACATGGCCCGCTGCTTCCAGCGTTTCCGCCTGAACTACTCGTCCTTTTCGACGATTCTCGCTGAGCAGTCGGGTTTTACTGATTAATGCTTTTTCGGGAGGAAGTGATACGGCAATGAGACGTGCCGGAAAGGGAGCTCCGGCTTTTTTATTACCTGAATTGCCTATCATTACAGTGGTTTCACCGTTCTTACCGCAATCCAGCCCGCGCAGAAAACCCATCATGTCAAAGCGCATTCCTTCTGCAGTTAACCAGCGCAATCCTCGCCAGTGAACCCGGACGATATAATCAGCTTCTCCAAAAGCAAGTGAGCGGATACATTCGGGACGCGAACCGAATCCCCGGTCAGCAATGCGTATCTCGTCTGCCGTTTGCGCAAATCGGTCCAGCCGTTCAGCGTCTCTGCTGTCGGTTAGCTCAAAATCAGTGAACTGACAGGTATGAGGATCATATCCCATATGTAGTCGCCATTCAGCGCTGCCGCCCCCGGGCGCACTGATTGCTGTTCCATCGACAAGACGCAATCTCTTTCCGCTTGTACAACCCGTAACTGCGGCGCGTACAGCAAGTGTTTGTGCGGCAAGTATGCCAAACCAGTCGGCGGCATTCCGCAGCCGCTTCAGGAGAGCCACGTCAGATAATGTTGCAACGTCATGGAGCTGAGCCCATGCAGTGACTTCACGTAATGACATCCCCCCGGGGCCGTAAGCCAGCCCCAGACGTAGCAGAGTTGCAGCATCACGAATTTCGCGGCGGCGGGTTAGAGCCCCGGCATTACGTGCCGAAGTATCCAGTTCTTCGGGCTTACCAATATGGGCCAGAATTGCTGACCAGTTATCGTGAGAGTAATTCATCGGCACGTTAAATCATATCAGGCGTAATACCACAACCCTTAAGTTAGCGCTTATGGGATTACTCCCCGCACAACGGCTACTTCTTCGGTTCGTAAGCGAGAACAGCCTTAAACTCA
>OEQV01000174.1_pt1 | contig 18774 bp, 9 predicted proteins | sample 1539821 | NCBI WGS metagenome assembly OEQV01 (sample SAMEA3891244, study PRJEB23780) | metagenome | biome: terrestrial biome; feature: animal house; material: water of meat washing | place: Italy | collected 2015-05-12 | reverse complement strand
GTCGTGGTGGAACCAGTTGTTCATGACCTCGGCATCAACCCAGAAGGTGAGCGAGCCACGCTTAATCAAAGATTTGTTGTATTGAGGCCAGTTAGTGATGGAGTGAAGCGACGCGCCCATGATGCAGACTTGAAGGGAATGGTAGTGATCAGATCACTGCGTCCTCAGTTAGTTCCATTCACGCTGCATCGATTTGGGAACAACGCCCTTCGCGTATCATTTTTGAACATTAAATGACGCCTGATGACACCAATGCCTTCCTTCATGTGGAAAGAGGTCGCCAAGCTGGCAGTGGGCTAGCGAGTGTCACTGAGCGGGAACTTCACATTCATCTTTACCCCTGCTTTTCACGCGGGAAAATTTGGAACCCGCCTTCGGACAAGGGGCGGAGGAAATTGCCATCAAGGGGTAAATTCAGTGTTTTTACTCTGATCCTGGGCTAATTTTGGTGCGAATCTCTGTACAGTTTGTGACACCTCTTGTGTACAATCCTCAGCCCGATTTTTCTCTCCAGCCAGGCCATGGCTCAGGCCGTTATCCATCCCAGAGTGAATCAAGTGACCGCGACCCACCCCATGCTCGACAGTTATTACAGCAACGACCTGGTGTTCTTCTCCATCCTGCTGGCGGTGCTCGCCTCCTACACGGCGCTGAACATGACGAGCCGGGTGAGCCAAAGCCAGGGATGGGGCGCCGCCCTCTGGCTCACGGGGGGTGCCTTTGCCATGGGGTTCGGTATCTGGTCCATGCACTTCATCGGCATGCTCGCCTTCAACCTGCCCATCGCGCTGGGATACGATCTGACCCTCACCGGCCTCTCCCTGGTGGCGGCCATCGGCTCCTCGGCCTTTGCGCTCTGGCTGGTGAGCCGCCCCCAGCTCCCCTGGGGACGGATCCTGTTCGGGGCCGTGCTGATGGGTGCCGGGATCGCCACCATGCACTACATCGGCATGGCGGCCATGCAGATAATGCCCGGCATTCACTACCAGAGGGGGCTCTTCGTCCTCTCCATCCTCATCGCCGTGCTCGCCTCGGGGGCCGCCCTCTGGATTGCGTTCAGGCTGCGCAACAGCAGCCCGCACGCCTTCTTCAGCAAGGCTTGCGCCTCCCTCGTCATGGGCAGCGCCATCATTGGCATGCACTACACCGGCATGGCGGCGGCCCAGTTTCCGAAGAGGAGTCTGAGCGTTGCCCTCTACACCGGGCTCGATACCCAGTGGCTGGCGACCGTGGTCATCATCGTGACCCTGGCGGTATTCGCCATCGCCCTGGTGCTCTCCATGCTGGATGCCCACGCAGCGCGCCTCTCGACCTCCCTCCACCAGGCCCACAACGAGCTGCTCAAGCTGGCGCTGCACGACAGCCTGACCCGGCTGCCCAACCGGTTGCTGTTCGCCGACCGCCTGGAGCAGCGCATTCAGGAGTGTCAGCACAGCCAGCGCAGCTTCTCCCTGCTGTTTCTCGATCTCGACGGCTTCAAGATCATCAACGATGCCTACGGCCACCACACCGGGGATCTGCTGCTGGTCGAAGTGGCGGAGCGGATCACTACTCTGCTTGGCCCCAATGATACCGCCTCGCGCTTCGGGGGGGATGAGTTCGTGCTGGCCCTGGCGCCGGGGGACATCGGCCAGACCACAGCCTTCGCCGAGCGTCTGCTGGCCACGCTGGCACAGCCCTATCAGTGTGAACACCACAGCCTGCACATCACCGCCAGCATCGGCATCGCCGTCTATCCCCAGGATGGCACCAGCCTGCACGAGCTGACCCTCAACGCCGATGCCGCCATGTACTACGCCAAGCAGCGGGGGCGCAACGACTACTACTACTTCGACAGCGCCATGAATGCCAACGCCCACCAGCAGTTCTTGCTGCAAAAGGAGCTGCGCCATGCCCTGGAGCGGGGGGAGCTCGCCCTGCACTACCAGCCCAAATACGCTGCCCGTAGCGGCGAGGTGGTCGGTGCCGAGGCCCTGCTGCGCTGGCAACACCCGCAGCAGGGGGCCATCTCGCCGGCCTGCTTCCTGCCCCTGGCGGAGAAGAGCCGACTCATCATCCCCATCGGCAACTGGGTCATCGATGAGGCGTGCCGCCAGATGAGCCGCTGGCGTGACGCGGGACACCCGGACTGGAGCGTGGCCGTCAATCTCTCCACCATACAGCTGGCCAGCCCCGGCCTGCTGGAAGAGGTGGAATCCGCCCTCGCCCGCCATCGGCTGGAGGCCCGTCACCTGACTCTGGAAATCACCGAAACCACCGCCATGGAGAACGCCGAGGAGAGCCTGGCCATCCTCAACCGCCTGGCCGAGCTCGGGCTTGGCATCTCCATCGACGACTTCGGCACCGGCTACTCCTCGATGCAACAGCTGGCGCTGCTGCCGTTTACCGAGCTGAAGCTTGACCGCTCGTTTGTCGATCGCTGCTATGCCGACCCCTCCCGTCTGGCCATCATCGAATCGAGCATCGAGCTGGCCCGCAAGCTGGGGCTGAAATCAGTCGCCGAAGGGGTGGAAGATGTGCAGACCTGGCAACTGCTGGCCAAGCTGGGGTGCGATATCTGTCAGGGCTTCTTCACCGCCCGCCCGATGCCGCGCAGCGAACTGCAGCACTGGCACCAGATCTGGCAAGCCCGGCTGCCCACCCTGATACCCGGCTGACCGCCGCTACCGTCCCCTTCGGGCCAACAGAGCGCCGACCGGCAACGTGAATGGCCGCCTTGGAAAAGGTGGCCATTTTCTTTGTGTCGGGCTCGCCACTCACGCATGCCCGCCCCTTCTCCAGCAACCGTCTATCCAGCCGAGTGCCTTCATCAAAGTCACCATTTATGCAAAATAAGTTGCATCACAAATGGTGCTACTGGCGGATCACGCCTACCGCTAGCGAGAACAGCCTCTCTTCTACCAGACGCATAAACTGACAATAAGACAATGAATCTCCTGCTTTAACAGGAATAGTTCTCAACGATGCGCCGTGCCGATGAGGTAGACAAGACAACCTGAAATCGTTTTCCCTTTTGAACAATAAGCTGTCTAAAATCAAATAAAGTTGTAAATAATCTTTGTTATGGTGAGCGTATAGCAAGCGGCCTCCCTGTCGCTTCCCCTGCTGGCTCCGCCAGATGCAGCATTTTCTGCGCCTTGAAAGCGAGTTTATGACGCCATGATCACCATCACCCTCGATGGGGCTCAGTTGACGGTTGACCCGACCAGAACCCTGCTCCAGATAGCCAAACAGCACCAGACTGATATCCCCTCCCTGTGCGGTGACAACACCAGCGGCCCCAAGACGCCGTGCGATCTCTGCGTGGTCGAGATTGCCGGTCTCGGCATCCGCCGCGCCTGCGAGACGCGCCCCGAGGCAGGGATGGTGATCACGACCCAAAGCGATGCCCTGCGCGCCCACCGCCAGCAGGCGCTCGGCCGCATCCTCGCAGATCACTACGCCGATTGCGAAGCCCCCTGCCAGCGCGCCTGTCCGGCCGGGGTGGACATTCAATCCTATCTGCATCACATCGCCATGGGGGAGCACGAGGCGGCCATGGCCGTCATCAAGCAGACCCTGCCGATGCCCCTCTCCATCGGCCGGGTCTGCCCCGCCTTTTGTGAAGCGGAGTGCCGCCGCGCCTTGGTAGATGAGCCGCTGGCCATTCGCCAGCTCAAGCGCCATGCCGCCGATCTCGATCTGGCCGAGGTTGCCCCCTATCAACCGGCAAAGAAGCCCGCCAAGGGCAAGCGGGTGGCCATTATCGGCAGCGGCCCGGGCGGCCTCACCTGCGGTTACTATCTGGGTTACGAGGGGTTCGAGGTCGATCTGTTCGAGGCGATGCCCGAAGCGGGTGGCTGGCTGCGCTACGGCATCCCCGAATACCGGCTGCCCAAGGCGATCCTCGATCAGGAGATCGCGCTGATGTGCCAGAGTGGCATGCGGATCCACACCCAGCAGCGACTGGGCCACCAGATCACGCTGTCGGCACTGTGCCGCGACTATGATGCGGTCTGTCTGGCCGTCGGCGCTTCCAAGGCGGTGCCGATGGATTACCCGGGCAGCACCCTGGCCGGTTGCTATCTCGGGGTCGATTACCTCAAGGATCGGATGCTGGCCAAGCGGCTCACCACCGGCAAGAGGGTTGCGGTGATCGGGGGTGGTAATACCGCCATCGACTGCGCCCGCACGGCGGTCAGGGTGGGCGCTGAAACCACCCTTATCTATCGCCGCACCCGCGCCGAGATGCCCGCCGAAGCGTACGAGATCGACGAGGCGGAGCAAGAAGGGGTGCGCTTCATGATGCTCACCAATCCGGTGGAGAATCTGCCGGACAGCCGTGGTCGCGTCTGTCAGGTGCGCCTCGAGAAGATGGCCCTCGGCGAGCCGGACGCCTCCGGTCGCCGCCGCCCGGAGCCCACCGGCGAGTTCTTCCTTGAAGAGTTTGATACCGTGATTGCGGCAGTGTCGCAGCAGCCGGATCTCAGCTTTATGGAAGGGGAGCCCCTCACCCTCCCCTTCACCCGCTGGCAGACTTTAGAGTCCGATCCCGAGACCATGCACAGCGGCCACGGCAACCTGTTCGCCATCGGCGATCTGCGCCGTGGGCCCGCCACCGCTATCGAGGCGGTCGCCGATGGCCGCAAGGCCGCGCTGGCCATCGATCAGTTCCTCCACGGTGACATGATCGATCCGGTTCGCCCCTTCAACGCCTGCAAGGCTCCCACACTCAAGCAGGTCGATCCCGCCCAGTTTGCTCACCTGAAAAAAGTCGCTCGCAGCATCATGCCTCATCTGGCAGATGCCGAGCGGGAGGGAAGCTTTGCCGAGGTGGAGCGCGGTTTGAGTGATGCCGATGCCCGCAGCGAAGCCAGCCGCTGCCTCGAGTGCGGCTGTCAGGCCAACACCGATTGTGCACTGCGCGACTACGCCACCGAATACAAGGTCGAGCAGAGCGCTCTCGATACCAGCCAGTGCCAGAAGTTTGCAGTGGATAACAGCAGCGAATTTATCGTCTTTGATGCCAACCGCTGCATCGGCTGCGGCCAGTGCGTGCAGACCTGTGGTGAGCAAGCGGTGCAGGGGGTGCTGCGCTTTGCCAAGCACAGCGATGGCACCCTCTCGAACCGGCCGCAGTTCGACAGCGGGCTGGCGATGGGCGACTCCCACTGCGTGCAGTGCGGCGCCTGCGTACAGGTCTGCCCCACCGGGGCCCTGGTGGATGCCCGCGACAAGTCGCAGGGGCGCACCGAACTGCTCACGCCGGTCAATACCATCTGCACCTACTGCGGGGTCGGCTGCGGCGTCACCCTCTATGTCGATGAGGCGCGCAACCGCATCCGCTATGTGGAGGGGAACCGCAACTCGCCGGTCAATCAGGGGCTGCTCTGCGTCAAGGGGCGCTTCGGCTTTGACTTTATCCAGAGCGAGGAGCGCCTCACCACCCCGCTCATCCGCAAGGATGGCGAGCTGGTGCCCGCCAGCTGGCAGGAGGCCATCGCCCTGGTGGCCGAACGCTTCACCGCCCTGCGCCAGCACTATGGCAGCGATGCGCTGGCGGGCTTCTCGTCGGCCAAAACCACCAACGAAGAGAACTACCTGTTTCAGAAGTTCATGCGCCGGGAGCTGGGCACCAACAACGTGGATCACTGCGCGCGGCTCTGCCACGCCTCCACCGTCACCGGGCTGGAGGCGTCACTCGGCAGCGGCGCCATGACCAACGACATCCCGAGCATTGATCACTCGGATCTCATCTTCATCATCGGCTCCGACACCTCGGCGGCCCACCCCATCATCGGCTCCCATATCAAGCGGGCAGTCACCACGGGCAAGGCGCGGCTGGTAGTGGCCGATCCGAAGCGGATCGAGATGGCCGACCATGCCAGCCTCTATCTGGCCCACCGCCCCGGCACCGACGTGATGCTGCTCAACGGCCTGATGCAGCAGATCATCCAGAACGACTGGCACGACAAGGCCTATATTGCCGCACGAGTAGAAGGGTTCGAAGCGCTGCAAGCGGAGGTGCTCTCCCCGGCCTATGCCCCGGACAAGGTGGCCCTCGTCACCGGCGTACCGGCCGAGCAGGTGATCGAGCTCGCGCGCCTTATCGGCACCGCCGAGCGCACCGCCATCTACTACTCCATGGGGATCACCCAGCACACTACCGGCCACGACAACGTGCGGGCCATCGCCAACCTGCAACTGCTGTGCGGCAACATCGGCATCGAAGGGGGCGGCATCAACCCGCTGCGAGGCCAATCCAACGTGCAGGGTGCCTGTGACATGGGGGCGCTGCCCAACTGCCTGCCCGGCTATCAGAAGGTGGCCAACCCCGAGGTGCATGCCCGCTTCGCAACCGTCTGGCAGCTGCCAGACTTGCCGCGCACGCCCGGCCTTACCCTCACCGAGACCATCGATGCCGCCTGCGCGGGCAGCATCAAGGGGCTCTATGTGATGGGGGAGAACCCGGTGCTGAGCGATCCGGATCAGCATCACGTCATCGAGGGGCTCAAGCAGCTGGAGTTTCTGGTGGTGCAGGATATCTTCCTCTCGGAAACTGCCCAGCTGGCCGATGTGGTGCTCCCCTCCTGCTCCTTTGCCGAGAAGAGCGGCCACTTCACCAACACCGAGCGGCGGGTGCAGCGCATCTCCCCCGCCCTCAAGGCGCCGGGTGAAGCGCGGGAGGATTGGTGGATCATCCAGCAGATCGCCAACGCCATGGGCGGCGACTGGCGCTATCAACACCCGCAGGAGATCACCGCCGAGATCTGCCGGGTCACCCCGCAATACGCCGGCATCCAGTGGGACAAGGTGGGAGCACAAGGGCTGCAGTGGCCCTGCAACGATGCGGCGCCCGAAGGCACTCGCCTGCTCCACGGCAAGCAGTTCACCCGTGGCAAGGGGGAGATGGTCGCCACCCCGTTCCGCTATGCCGCCGAACTGCCCGACGAGACCTATCCCATCGTGCTCACCACCGGCCGCCTGCTGGAGCAGTTCCACACCGGCACCATGACCCGCAAGACCAAGGGGCTCGACAAGCTGGCTGGCCCGCGGGTGATGATGAGCGTGGTGGATGCGCAGCGGTTGGGCATCAGCAACAGCGAGCGGGTGAAGGTCACCAGCCGCCGCGGCCATATCGAACTGCCCGCCTTCGTCACCAAGCGGATGCAACCGGGCGTGGTCTTTATCCCGTTCCACTTTGCCGAAGCCCCGGCCAACCGGCTCACCATCAATGCCACCGATCCCCACGCCAAGATCCCCGAGTTCAAGGTCGCAGCGGTGCGCATCGACAAGCTGAACAATCCTCTCCCCTCGGCACCACAGCCAGAGATGGAGATAGCCTGAGCGGAATAGGCAGCATCATCAGGCTGAGCCTGCGCAATAGTAATGAGCCATCCCTCGGGTGGCTCATTACGTTCACCAACCCCGTCGGTCGGCAGATGGTCCCCCGCTCAAACAGCAACTGTTCCAGAGGCGCTTGTATTGGCTTCACCACCCAAACCCCATCACATTTATCCAGAACTCCCTCATAAATCAGCGGGTATTGCCCGGAAGCATCTGCAATCAGATCTATCCTGAAATTGTCACCATGTGATGCACACAGGGTCGTTCTGTTATGTCGCTGCAAGTTGTTCGCCGTTCCTTGGACGAAGGGCTTGCGATGTCGGGGGAGCATTCAAGTGAATAAGCGCAAAATCGAAAACAAGGGCAAAAAAACACCTGCCTCAAGCAATAAAATCACGGTGTTGTCTCCAGATCAGCGCAGGGCTCAAGGTAAAGCGCTGCGGGACAAGGTGCCTCGCAGTACCCATGCGGGCTGGACATCGCCAGCCGATCGGCGCGACCCCATTGACATACTGATTGAATCCAATCGCGGTCGTGTGCCTGAACTGATCCCGATCCGTTTTGGCCGGATGCTCGAATCTCCGTTTGCCTTTTTCCGCGGATCGGCGGCCATCATGGCGGCCGATCTTGTTCATACCCCAGTGTCGGGCGTATTCGTGCAGGCCTGCGGTGATGCTCACCTGATGAACTTCGGTGGCGTTGCAACCCCGGAGCGTCAGATCAATTTTGATATCAACGACTTCGATGAAACCCTGCCAGCGCCATGGGAGTGGGATTTGAAGCGATTGGCCGCGAGCATCGTCATTGCTGCACGTCATCTTGAACTGTCGGAAAGCGCGGCCGCCAAGGCGACCAAGGCATCTGCCAGAGCCTATCGAGAGCGGATGATGGATTACTCGTCCATGCGTGCATTGGATATCTGGTATGACCGGGTAACCCTCGACGATGTATTGGCAGAAGCCCCCAATGAAGAGGTGCGCACGCGCATCATGAAACGTATTCAGAAAGCGCAGGAAAGCAGTTCATCCGAGGTTATTTTCCTGAAACTGGCCGAATTCGATGGTGAGCAACCACGGATCAAAGACAATCCCCCGCTCATATTCCATGTCGTTCAGGAAACTGGCGAAGGGTTCGACCATCAAGCAGCGCTGGCAACCTATCGCGACTCATTACCCGAGCACATCAGACGACTCTTTGATCGTTTCCAGCTATGCGATGTAGCAGCCAAAGTTGTCGGCGTGGGAAGCGTTGGCACCCGCTGCCTCGTCTCTTTGTTTATGGCCGCTGACAACGACCCCTTATTTTTGCAGGTCAAGGAGGCTCGTCCATCCGTCCTCGAACCCTATGCAGGGAAAAGCCAGCATGCCAACCATGGCGAGCGCATTGTCGCAGGGCAACGCCTCATGCAAGCGGCAACCGACATCTTTCTTGGTTGGACCCTTGCCCAAAATGGCCAGCACTTTTATTTCAGGCAGCTCAGGGATGTCAAAATCAGCGCGATTATTGAGGGGTGGGATGCCGAACTACTGTCGATTTACGGCACCTTGTGCGCCAGGGTACTGGCTCGCGCCCATGCACGTTCGGGAGATGCCGGATTGATAGCCGGCTACATGGGCAGCAGTCAGTCGTTTGATGAGTCAATTTGTGAATTTGCCGTTGAGTATGCCGATCAGGTTCGCCGGGATTACCGCGAGTTCGTCAAGGCAGTCCACCAGGGGCGACTGGAGGCTCTGCGCGATCCGGTGTAGCCAGTGGCGCATCGGCAAGCAGCTGACGCACCTAGGTGCAGGTTAAGTGAAACGGAGCACAACGGGCGTCACCTTGCAGACAATCGCGATGTAGGCATCTAAAAAGACACATGGGCGGGGCTTAAAAAGCAAAGACGGGGCATGGAATATAATTTAGCAAAACAATGGGTTAGCTTCGCTTAGAAGCTAACCCATTGTTTTATATGGTGCCGATAAGGGGAATCGAACTCCTGACCTTCGCATTACGAATGCGCTGCTCTACCAACTGAGCTATACCGGCTTGTTGCTCTCCACATTCATAAAAAATGACCGGCAAGTCAATTGAGCCAGCTCGATTTTATGAGTTGGCTCATGGTGTTAGAGCCCGATTTACAGATCGACAAACTCGGGGATATGGGCGCGGCCGCGGCTTTCGAGGAAATCGAGCAGGGCGCGGGGGGAGCGCACCAGGATCCGCTCTTGCGGGAAGCCCGCTTCGGTCACCAGACGGTGGCAGTGGTCAAAATCGCCAAGGGTAAATGCCACGTGGGAATCAGAGCCGAAGGTAAGATAGGCCCCCAGATCTCGCGCGGCTTCGACTATGGCACGGCAGTTGCCTTCGCTCCCCGGGCGGGAATGAATGAAGGAGGAGTTGTTGATCTCCAGCGCCACCCGATAGTCGGCCGCCGCCTTGACCACCGCCTGAATGTCGATGGGAAATGCGGGGTTGCCCGGGTGGCTGATCATGTCGACCCGGCCGCTCTTGATGGCGTTGATCATCGCCTGGGTATGGGTTGCCTGATCGCAGGGAGGGAATACCTGCTCATGAAAGCCCGCCATGATCATGTCGAGGCGCGACTCATAGCGCTCGGGAAAATCGATCTCCCCCTCCAGGTTTTTGATGTTGGCCTCGATACCCCGCAGGATCCCTACCCCATCCACCACTCTTGGCAATATCGGCAAGTTGGCAAAGTGCCAGACATGAGGGGCATCGGCCATCTCGGGGCCGTGATCCGTGGTGGCAAACAGCTTGATCCCCTTGGCCCTGGCTATCGGCAGATAGTCGTGGATGGTGCTGTAGGCATGGGTGCTGGCAATGGTGTGAGTGTGGGTATCGACCGGGTACTTCATCTTCTCTCCCCTCATATTTTGAAAGGGCAGCATAACAAAGAGCGGCAGCTTGGGCCACGCCAGTGCTTGCCACACTTTGTCACAAAATACCGCGAAGCTGACATAGTCTGAGGGGCTCTGGCTGGCATACTGCCCCCGTCGATACATGCCTGAACTCGCATCGACAGTTTGCCGTCAGGATGACGCGAACTCACTTTCCCCACCGTCGCGCCCTGCGGCGGTTTTTTTTGCCTGCAAACCGCAAACCGGTAACAGACGCGCAAAAAAAGGCCCAACTAGCATGGTGCAGGTTGGGCGAGACTTAATGTTTAATTGCAGTGGCATAGATATAGAGTCCTGCTTTTTGACTAAGTTCCGCCCACTTTGCTTTTTTCATCGAAAAACATTCCGCTAACACTCATTCACATTCTCTTGACACTTCACGTTATGAAACGTACTTTTTAAACATTCGTTTAAGTGAGGTGTCCAGTGAGTAAAATCGATACCAAAAACCGTATTCTCGACGCCGCTGAAGTGCTGTTTGCCGAGCGGGGATTCGCCGATACCTCTTTGCGTCTGATCACCAGCGAGGCCGACGTCAATCTGGCGTCGGTGAACTATCACTTCGGCTCCAAGAAGGAGCTGATCCAGGCGGTGCTCGACCGCTATCTGAGCCTGTTTATGCCCGATCTCGATGCCCGCCTGCGGGTACTGATGGAGCAGGAGCAGCTGACCCTGCTGCAACTCTTTGAAAGCTTTGTCGAGCCGCTGATGAAGCTCTCGGCGGTGCGGGCCAACGGCCCGGCCATCTTCATGCAGCTGCTGGGGCGCGGCTATATCGACAGCCAGGGCCACCTGCGCCGCTTTATCACCGCCCACTATGGCCCCATTTTGCAGCGGATCACCCAGGCCATCTCCAAGGCCAATCCGGCCCTGTCGCCAGCGGATCTCTTCTGGCGCCTGCACTTCACCCTGGGCACCGTCGTATTCACCATGGCCTCCGCCGATGCGCTGCGCGACATCGCCCTGGCCGACTTTGGCCAGCAGCTCGATGTGGAAGGGCTGGTGCGCAACGTTATTCCTTATCTGGCGTCCGGAGTCGGGGCGCCCGTGGAGTCGACCAGGCTCTCCCTGGCCGTGTAACAACCAACAATAAATCAACGGAAACAGTGAAATAGAAGGAACTTCGGTATGATCACATTGCTTGTCCTGCTGGTGCTGGCGATAGCCGTTGTGCTCGGCGTACCCTCCATCCGTAAAAAGGTGGTAACCCGTCCGGTGTTCGGCATCTTCAAAAAGATACTGCCGCCCTTGTCAGCTACCGAGCGGGAGGCCATGGAAGCCGGCTCCGTCTGGTGGGATGGCGAGTTGTTTCGCGGCAACCCCGACTGGAAAAAACTGCACGGCTACGGCAAGGCCGAGCTGACCGCAGAGGAGCAGGCCTTTATCGACAATCAGGTCGAAACCCTGCTCGCCATGGTTGATGACTTCAAGATCGTCAACGAAACCAAAGACCTGCCGGAGCCGGTGTGGGACTATCTGAAGAAGGAAGGCTTCTTCTCCCTGATCATCCCGAAATCCTACGGCGGCCGCGAGTTCTCGGCGATTGCCAACTCCACCATCGTCACCCGCATTGCCACCAAGAGCCTGAGCGTGGCGGTCACCGTCATGGTGCCGAACTCCCTCGGCCCGGGTGAGCTGCTGATGCACTACGGCACCCAGGCCCAGAAAGATTTCTGGCTGCCGGGGCTGGCCAATGGCAAAGAGGTGCCCTGCTTCGCCCTGACCGGGCCGGAAGCGGGCTCCGATGCGGGCGCCATCCCTGACAAGGGGATCGTCTGCAAGGGGATGCACAAGGGTGAAGAGGTGCTGGGTATTCGCCTCAACTGGAACAAGCGCTACATCACCCTGGCGCCGCGCGCCACCGTGCTGGGGCTGGCGTTCAAACTCTATGACCCGGAAAAACTGCTGGGTGACAAGGAAGAGCTCGGCATCACCTGCGCGCTCATCCCCACCAGCCACCCGGGCGTGCGCGTCGGCGATCGCCACTACCCCATGGGTCTGGCGTTCCTGAACGGCCCGACCTTCGGCAAGGATGTGTTCATTCCGCTCGACTGGATCATCGGCGGCCCGGATTACGCCGGTCGCGGCTGGCGCATGCTGGTGGAGTGCCTCTCCGCCGGTCGCGGCATCTCGCTGCCTGCCCTTGGCACCGCTTGCGGTCACATGGCGAGCCGCACCGTGGGCGCCTACTCCTACGTGCGCAAGCAGTTCGGCATGTCCATCGGCAAGTTTGAAGGGGTGCAGGAAGCGCTGGCCCGCATCGGCGGCCTCACCTATCAGCTGGAAGGGGCCCGTCGCATGACCGCAGGTTCCCTGGACTTGGGTCAGGCACCGGCCATCGTCACCGCGATTTCCAAGTACCACATGACCGAAATGGCGCGCCAGATCATGGATGACTCCATGGACATCCACGCCGGTCGTGCCATCCAGCTGGGCCCGAAAAACTACACCGGCTACGCCTACATGGGCATTCCGGTCGCCATCACGGTGGAAGGGGCCAACATCCTGACCCGCAACCTGATGATCTTCGGGCAAGGGGCCACCCGCTGCCACCCGTACGTGTTTGCCGAGCTGGAAGCGGCCGCCGACACCGACGTGGAGCGCGGTCTCGAGAAGTTTGACGCCCTGCTGATGAAGCACATCGCCTTCGGCGCCGGCAACTTCTTCGGTTCCCTGTTCCAGGGGCTGACCCTGGGTCAGTTCAACAGCGCGCCGGTAGCCGGTGAAACCGCCCGCTACTACAAGCAGCTCTCCCGCATGAGTAAAGGGCTGGCCCTGTGCGCCGACGTCTCCATGCTGATGCTGGGTGGCGATCTCAAGCGCAAGGAGATGATCTCCGCCCGTCTGGGTGACGTGCTGAGCCACCTCTACCTGGCCTCCGCCACCCTCAAGCACTACGAGGATCAGGGCCGCATGGTCTCCGATCTGCCGTTCGTGCAGTACGCGGTGGAGCGCAACCTCTACCTGATTGGCAAGGCGTTCGAGGGCTTCTTCCAGAACTTCCCGAACAAGGTGGTGGGTGCCGTACTCAAGCGCGTGGTGTTCCCGTTCGGCGTCGGTTACAAGATGCCGGCCGACGATCGCTGCCACGCCATCTGTCTGGCCATGATGAAGCCGGGCGAGTTCCGCGACCGTCTGACCGCCCTCTGCTATGTGGGCAAAGACGAGGCGGATCCGGTCGGTCTGATGGAGCGCGCCTTCCAGGCCATGGTCGCCGTGCAGCCCTACGAGAAGAAGCTGGTGCAGGCCCAGAAAGAGGGCAAACTGCCCCGCAAACTGGCGCTGCCGGAGCTGGTTGCCGCCGCGCTGGCCGGTTCCATCCTGAGCAAGGACGAAGCGGACAAACTGCTGGCCGCCGATGCCCTGCGCTACGAAGCGATTCAGGTAGACAACTTCGCCCCGGGCGAGCTGGAAGGCTTCTCCCAGCAAGCAAACAAGCAGCCAAACAAGGTCGAGCACGCCGCCTGATCCCCTGGCAAACCTGCACCAAACCGGCCCTCGTGGCCGGTTTTTTTGTTTGTTAACCATGCATTTACAAGCCGGGAGAATTCCAGTTAAATGCTTGAGTCCCTGTTGCAGGGGCTTTGGAAGCAAGGCCAGCGGAATGGCCGATAACAACAACTCAGGAAGAGTGAATGAACCTCGCCAAAACGGCGATCGAACGCCCCATCTGGGTGGCGGTCTCGATCGTGCTGATTTTCCTGCTGGGCCTGCTCAGCATCCGGGGACTGCCGATCCAGCTGTTCCCCGACATCGACCGTCCACACCTCAACATCTCGGTGAGCTGGCGTTCAGCCTCTCCCCAGGAGATGGAGTCGGAGATCACCGACCCCATCGAACAGGAGATGCAGGGGGTGCAGGGGCTCAAGAGCCTTGTCAGCAACAGCTATCCCGGCTTTACCGAAATCGACATGGAGTTTGCCCTCGGCACCGACATGCAGCGGGCCCAACTCGATGTGATTTCGCGACTGAACCGGGTCTCGGGATTGCCGGACAAGATCGGCGGCCCCTACGTCAACAACTACAGCAGCAACGATACCCTCACCTTCTTCTTCATCCAGCAACTGCCCGGCGCCAAAGGGGTGATCGATGATCATCAGGCGTTGATCGAGGCGCGGGTCAAACCCGAGCTGGAGCGCATCGAAGGGGTCTCGACGGTCGCAGTCGAGGGGATCAACGAGCGCCAGATCCAGATCCGCTTCGACCCCTATCGCGCCGCCGAGCTGGGGGTGGAGATCCCGGTGCTGGCCAGCCGCGCCACCACCGGCTGGGACGTGTCGGCCGGTACCCTCGACATCGGTCGCTGGGAGTACAAGCTGCGCTTCGCCGGTCGCTACGATGTCGAGACGCTGGGGGACAAGGTGGTGGACTGGCGCGATGGCCTGCCCATCTATCTGCGGGATGTGGCGGAAGTAAGGGTGGCCAGGGAAGAGAACCCGGTGCTGCGGATCCAGAACGGCAATACCGCCATCGCCGCCCAGATCTTCAAGGAGAGCGGCGCCAATGCCCTGGCATCCCTTGAGGCGATCAAGGCCCGGGTGAACGAGCTCAACCGCGAGGTGCTGGAGCCGGTCGGGCTGCACATGGAGCAGTCGTTCGATGCCTCCCTCTACATCAATCGCGCCGTCAGCATGGTCACTGCCAACCTGGGGCTCGGGGTGCTGCTCTCCTGCGCCATCCTCTGGCTCTTCCTGCGCCAGCTCAAGGCGACCCTGATGATTGCCCTCGCCATCCCCATCAGCATCATGCTCACCTTCTGCCTGCTCAAGGTGATGGATCGCACCCTCAACATCATCTCGCTGGCGGGCATCGCCTTTGCCGTCGGCATGGTGCTCGATGCCGCCATCGTGGTGCTGGAGAGCATCTACCGGCGCCACGAGCGGGGGGATTTGAGCAAGGCGGAGGCGGCGCTCGAAGGTACCCGTCAGGTGTGGACGGCGCTGGTCGCCTCCACCCTCACCACGGTCGCCATCTTCCTGCCGGTGCTGCTGCTCAACGATGTGGAGGGTCAGCTGTTTGCCGATCTGGCGCTGACCATCGCCTGCGCCGTGACGGTCTCCATGCTGGTCGCCGTCACCGTGCTGCCTGCGGTGGCGGCGCGCTGGATGGGACATGAAACGCTGACCGATCCCTATGAGTCGCTGTGGCAGCGCACCACCCGTCATGTGATCCGCTGGACCTCGACCTCACGCCAGCGCTGGACGGTCATCACCCTGATGATGAGCCTGCCGGCACTGGCCACCTGGGCGCTGCTGCCCAAGATGGACTATCTGCCGGACGTGAAACGGGACGCGGTGGATGTCTGGATGAACTTCACCCCCGGGGTCAACCTCAAGGCCCAGCGCGAAGAGGTGATCGATACCCTGATCGCCCGCCTCGCCCCCTACATGAAGGGGGAGAAAGAGCCTGCCCTCAAGAACTACTACATCTTGCGCTACCCGGGGGGCGCCCAGATTGGCGTGCGCCCCAAGGACGAGACCCGCATCAAGGAGCTGGAGAGCCTGTTGATGAAACAGCTGCTGGTGGGCATTCCCGACACCCGGGTGTTCGGCGGTCAGGGGTCGCTGTTTGGCGGCTTTGACAGCGAGAACGGCGTCTCCCTGCTGCTGCAGGGGGGCAACCTGCCCGAGCTCTATCAGGCAGCGCGGGCCAGCATGGGGATCCTCAGCAAGGACCTGCCGGGAGCACAGATCCGGCCCGAACCGAGTCTCGACTTCACCGCCCCCGAGCTCAAACTGGTGCCGCAAGATCGGCGTCTCGCCGAAGTGGGTTGGGATCGCACGCCCCTGCCCACCATCATCCAGACCTTTGGCGACGGCTTGCGGGTCGGCGAGTATTTCGATGGCGAGGATCGGCTCGACATCATGCTGATGGGGCAGAGCTCCGCCAATCCGGACGAACTGAAGGCAGTGCCGCTGGCCACCCCCTCCGGGCGCATCGTCCCCCTTGGCGAGCTATTGCGGGTGGAGCACGACATGGGCCCGGCCAGCATCTTCCGGGCCGATGGGCGGCGCAGCATCATCCTGCAGATAGCGCCCCCGGCGGGCATGACCATGGAGCAGGTGATCGACACCCTGAAAAACCGCAGTTTTGCCGCCATCCGCCCCCTGCTGCCCGCTGGTGGCGAGCTGCGCATTGCCGGCAATGCCGACAGCCTGCAACAGGCGCTCGACAATCTGGGGACCATCTTCCTGTTCGCCGTGGTGATCCTGCTGGTGCTGCTGTGGGGGGTGTTTGCCTCCCTCAAGGATGCCCTGCTGGTGCTGCTCACCCTGCCCCTTGCCTCGGTTGGCGGCGTGCTGGCGCTGCAACTGAGCGGGCTGCTGGTGCCGCTGCCGATGGATCTGCTCACCATCATCGGCTTTGTCATCCTGCTGGGACTGGTGGTCAACAACGCCATCCTGCTGGTGCATCAGACCCGCACCGCCGAGCGGGACGGCATGAGCCGCCAGCTGGCGGTGGCCGATGCCCTGCAAAGCCGGATGCGTCCCATCGCCATGACCAGCCTCACCAGCATCTTCGGCATGCTGCCGCTGATGCTGAGCCCGAGCGAGGGGAGCGAAATTTACCGCGGGCTCGCCACCGTCATTGTCGGCGGCATGAGCTGCAGCACCCTGTTTACCCTGATCCTGTTGCCTGCCTTCCTGCGTCTCGGGGAGCAGGTGGCGATCCCACAACCCCTGCGCCAGCGGGCCTGAGCAAGGAGCTCATCGATGACACATATGATTACCCGAATGTTGGCTGGCGCTGTGCTGATAGCAGGCAGTGCGCTACCGGTATTGGCCGATCAGGGCAAGATGGTGACCCTGGCGGATGTGACCCAAGGGGATGCGGCCGCCAATATCTGGGTCAGCGGCACGGTGGCGAGTCGCCAGCAGGCGGCGCTCAGCGCCGAAGTGAGCGGCCGGGTGGAGTGGATCGCCGAATTTGGCAGCCGGGTCAAAAAAGGGGACGAGCTGCTGCGCCTCGACAGCGCGGCACTGCGCCTCTCGCTGGAGCAGGCTCGCGCCGAGCAGGCGAAATGGCAGAGCAACCTGCGCTTCGCTCGCGCCGAATCCCAGCGGATCACCCGGCTGCACCAGCAAAAGAGCGCCTCCCAGAGCCAGTACGACAAGGCCAGCTACGATGTGGAGCAGGCCGCGCTGGCCGAGCGACTGGCCGCCATACAGGTGAACCAGATTGAAGAACAGCTGCGCCGCAGCCACATCTATGCCCCGTTCGACGGGGTGGTGAACAACCACTTCATCCAGCCCGGCGAGCATGTGGACGCGGGCGAGCAGGCGCTGGAGCTGGTCAACCCGGATCAGCCGGATATCCGCCTGCAGGCCCCCATTCTCTGGGCCCAGCAGCTGGCGCCGCAAACCCGGCTGCGGGTGGAGGGGGAGCAGCTGAGCGGTCACGGCGTCTATTACCAGCGAGCCGCCAGCGCCGATCCCAAGTCGCGCCTCATCGAGCTGCGCCTCAAACCGGAAGCGGGCACCTTCATCATCGGCTCGCCGGTACGGGTTGCCCTGCCACTGGGGGATCAGCAGAGCATGCTGCTGCCCCGGGACGCCCTGGTGCTCGGCACCGATGGCAGCGTGGTCTATCAGGTGGCGCGAAGCGGCAAGGCGCTCAAGGTGAATCGGGTGCCGGTCACCGTGCTGTTTGGCGACAGCCAGCAGGTGGCGGTGAGCGGCGCCCTCAAGCAGGGGGATCGGGTGGTGGTGCGCGGCGCGGGCAGCCTGCAGGATGGCGACACCATAGCGCTGTTCAAGGGCTAACCACGCCCGACGCAGGCTGGCCAATCTTTGCCCGCTTGACCCGGGACATACAGCCAAACGGGCCACAGTTTGCTATCTTGGCGGCCATCACTCGCGTTTAGAGCAATCAACACCCATGAGCATTATTTTGGGCATCGATCCGGGTTCGCGGATCACCGGATACGGGGTTATCCGGGTCGTGGGCGGCAAGGCCGAATACTTGGGCTCTGGCTGCATCCGCACCGATTGCGGCGAGCTGCCGGAGCGCCTCAAGCAGGTCTATGACGGGGTATGCGAGATCATCACCCAGTTCAAACCCACCGAGTTTGCCATCGAGCGGGTCTTTATGGCCCGCAACGCCGACTCGGCCCTGAAACTGGGGCAGGCCCGGGGCAGCGCCATCGTCGCCGCGGTCAACGCCTATCTGCCGGTGAGCGAATACTCCGCCACCCAGATCAAGCAGGCGGTGGTCGGCACCGGCGGCGCCGCCAAGGAGCAGGTGCAGCATATGGTGACCCATCTGCTGAAACTCTCCGCCACCCCGCAGGCGGATGCAGCAGATGCCCTCGGCGTCGCGCTCTGCCACCTGCACACCCGCCAGAGCCTGATCAAGATGGCCGGCCGCGCCAGCAGCTCGGTACGTGGCCGCTATCGCTGAGCCCTTATGTCGTCCACGACTCATCTCGGTATCGTTAAATAAAAAACCGCCCCGGATCTTCGGGGCGGTTTTTTATATTTCCCCACATAACGGGGCCATCACTGATGGCACCGTTTTGTTTTTCACGTTGAATGGATTTGCCCTACAC
>OEQV01000172.1_pt1 | contig 18816 bp, 8 predicted proteins | sample 1539821 | NCBI WGS metagenome assembly OEQV01 (sample SAMEA3891244, study PRJEB23780) | metagenome | biome: terrestrial biome; feature: animal house; material: water of meat washing | place: Italy | collected 2015-05-12 | reverse complement strand
GAGATGATTTTTTCTGTGACTGGCCCCAATCGGGAGAACGGATTGTGGGGCGAGAGAATTTTATTGAGATCAATCGTCGCTACCCCGCAGCGGGCCTGTGGCGCTTCGAGATTGTCCGTCTTCTGGCACAAGGGAGTGAGGTGGTCAGTGAGGTGCTGGTCAGCGATGGGGTCGTAAATGCTCGCGCCATCACATTTCACCATGTTGCGGAAGGTAAAATTCAACAGCAGACCGAGTATTGGCCCGATGAGTATGCCGCGCCAGAATGGCGCAGTTCTTGGGTTTGTCCGATGCCAAAGAGTTAGCCATCGCTATTCACTGGCGGCATGTCAAAGAAATCAGCCCCGCATTGGCGGGGCTGATTGTGAAAGCGCATCAGGGTCTTGGTCGGTCGGATCAGACCGCCAGATAGTCCATGATCCCTTCGGCCGCCTTGCGCCCTTCGTAGATGGCGGTCACCACCAGATCGGAGCCACGTACCGCGTCGCCACCGGCGAACACCTTGGGGTTGCTGGTCTGGAAGGCATACTCCGCCTGCTCGCGGGCCTTGATGCGATCCCGGTTGTCGAGCTCGATGCCGAACTCCGCCATCCAGGGCTGGGGGTTGGGCTGGAAGCCAAACGCCATCACCACCGCATCGGCGGCCAGCACCTGTTCTGAGCCCTCGATAACCACCGGATTGCGGCGGCCATTGGCATCGGGTTCACCCAGCTCGGTGCTCACCACCTTGATGCCGACGGTGCGACCGTTGGCATCCAGCTCGACCGCCACCGGTTGCAGGTTGAACATGAATTCAACCCCCTCCTCGCGGGCGTTTTTCACCTCCCGCTTGGAGCCCGGCATGTTCTCCTCGTCGCGGCGATAGGCGCAGATCACCTTGGCGGCCCCCTGACGGATGGCGGTACGCACGCAGTCCATGGCGGTATCACCACCGCCCAGCACCACCACCTGCTTGCCGGCGAAGTCGATGTAGTCGGCTTGCGCCTTCTCGAACCCCAGCAAGCGGTTGGCGTTGGCGATGAGGTAGGGCAGGGCGTCATAGACTCCCGGCGCCTCTTCGTTGGCAAAGCCGCCCTTCATGTACTTGTAGGTACCGACCCCGAGGAAGACCGCATCGAACTCGCCGAGCAGATCGGCGAAGGTGATGTCCTTGCCCACTTCGGTCTCGAGACGAAACTCCACGCCCATCCCCTGGAAGATCTCGCGGCGACGCTGCATCACCTCTTTTTCCAGCTTGAAGGAGGGGATGCCGAAGGTGAGCAGGCCGCCGATCTCCGGATACTTGTCAAACACCACCGGGGTGACGCCGTTGCGTGCCAGCACATCGGCACAGGCGAGACCCGCCGGGCCGGCGCCGATGACGGCGACCCGCTTGCCGGTCTTGACCACGTTCGAGAGATCGGGCTTCCAGCCCATCTCGAACGCCTTGTCGGTGATGTATTTTTCGATGTTGCCGATGGTCACCGCGCCGAAGCGATCGTTGAGGGTGCAGGAGCCCTCACAGAGGCGATCCTGCGGGCAGACCCGACCGCACACTTCCGGCAGGCTGTTGGTCTGGTGGGAGAGCTCCACCGCCTCCAGAATGCGCCCCTCTTTGGCCAGTTTCAGCCAGTTGGGGATGTAGTTGTGGACCGGACACTTCCACTCGCAGTAGGGGTTGCCGCACTCGAGGCAGCGATCCGCCTGCATCTGTACCTGCGGCTGATTGAAGGACTCGTAGATCTCCACAAACTGGATTTTGCGGATCTTGAGCGGCTTCTTGGGCGGGTCGACCCGCTGGACATCGATAAACTGAAATACGTTCTGGCTCATAGGGTTCCCTCCTTATTGCGCCTGGATTCTGAGTTCTGCACTGGAACGGCTGGTGTGACCCAGCAGCGATTTCACGTCGCTGGACTTGGGTTTGATCAGCCTGAACTTGGGCACATAGGAGTCGAAGTTGGCCAGGATCTCCTCGGCGCGCGAGCTGCCGGTCTCATTGAGGTGCGCCGTGATGATGCCGCGCAGGTGCTCCTGATGGATGGCGAGATCCGCCACGTCCAGCAGTTCCACCAGCTCGGGGTTGGTGCGCTTGGCGAAGTTGCCGCACTCGTCGAGCACGTAGGCAAAGCCGCCGGTCATGCCCGCCGCGAAGTTGACGCCGGTCTGACCGAGCACGGTGACGATGCCGCCGGTCATGTATTCACAACCGTTGTCGCCAATTCCCTCGACTACCGCCAGGGCGCCGGAGTTGCGCACCGCGAAACGCTCGCCGGCAGTGCCTGCGGCGTAGAGTTTGCCGCCGGTGGCGCCGTAGAGGCAGGTGTTGCCGATGATGGCCGCTTCATGGGATTTGAACGCCACGCCGACATGGGGCTTGATCACCAGCTTGCCGCCGGTCATCCCCTTGCCCACGTAGTCGTTGGCGTCACCGGTGAGGATCATCTCAAGGCCACCCGCGTTCCAGACGCCGAAGCTCTGGCCTGCGGTGCCGTTGAAGTGCACCTTGACCGGATCCGCCGCCATCCCCTGGTTGCCGTGACGTTTGACGATCTCGCCGGAGAGGCGCGCACCCACCGAGCGGTCGGTGTTGCGAATGTCGTAGCGGAACTCGCCGCCGCTTGAGGTTTCCACCGCTTCCAGCAGATCTTCCACCATTTTCAGGTTGAGCGGCCCCTTGTCGAAGGTGGGGTTGTGCTGCTGGCTGAACAGGCTGGAGCCTGCCGGAGCAACCGGACGGGCCAGAATGCCGGAGAGATCCAGCTTGGCCTGACGGGCGGTGAGGCCGGGCAGGGCTTCCAGCAGATCGGTGCGGCCGATGAGGTCGGTCAGCTGGGTGACGCCGAGTTGGGCCATCAGCTCGCGGGTCTCCTCGGCGATGAACTTGAAGTAGTTCATCACCATCTCCGGCAGGCCGGTGAAGTGCTCGCGACGCAGCTTCTCATCCTGAGTGGCAACGCCGGTGGCGCAGTTGTTCAGGTGGCAAATACGCAGGTATTTGCAACCGAGCGCCACCATGGGGCCGGTGCCAAAACCGAAGCTCTCGGCGCCGAGGATGGCCGCCTTGATGATGTCGAGACCGGTCTTGAGACCGCCATCCACCTGCAGCCGCACCTTGTGGCGCAGGCCGTTGGCGACCAGCGCCTGTTGGGTTTCAGCCAGACCCAGCTCCCACGGGGAGCCGGCATATTTGACCGAGGTGAGGGGGCTCGCGCCAGTGCCGCCGTCATAACCGGAGATGGTGATGAAGTCGGCATAGGCCTTGGCCACGCCGCAGGCGATGGTGCCCACGCCCGGCTCGGAGACCAGTTTCACCGACACCAGACAGCTCGGGTTGATCTGCTTGATGTCGAAGATGAGCTGGGCCAGATCCTCGATGGAGTAGATGTCGTGGTGCGGCGGCGGTGAGATCAGGGTCACGCCGGGCACGGAATAGCGCAGCTTGGCGATCTGGGCGGTGACCTTGTCACCGGGCAGCTGGCCACCTTCGCCGGGCTTGGCACCCTGAGCCACCTTGATCTGCACCACATCGGCGTTCATCAGGTAGTGGGGGGTGACGCCAAAGCGACCGGAAGCCACCTGCTTGATGCGGGAGTTCTTCTCGGTACCGAAACGCTTGGGATCTTCGCCACCTTCGCCGGAGTTGCTCTGACCGCCGAGGCGGTTCATGGCGACAGCCAGGGCCTCGTGGGCTTCAGGGCCGAGGGCGCCGATGGACATGGCGGCGGAGTCGAAGCGGGGGAACAGCTTGTCGGCTGGCTCAACCTGATCCAGCGCGACCGGATTGTCGACCTTCTTCAGGGCCAGCAGATCGCGCAGGGTGGCAACCGGGCGCTCGTTCACCAGACGGGCGTACTCCTTGTAATCGGCATAGTTGCCGGAGCGCACCGCGGTTTGCAGGGTCTGCACCACATCCGGGTTGTAGGTGTGGTACTCGCCGCCGTGGACGAACTTGAGCAGGCCGCCGTGGGGGAGGGGCTTGCGCACCAGCCAGGCCTGACGGGCCAGATTGTGCTGATCCTGCTGGATGTCGGCAAAATCGGCACCCTGAATACGGCTCGATACGCCGCGGAAGCAGGTATCGACCACCGACTTGGCCAGACCCACCGCTTCGAACAGCTGGGAGCAGCGGTAGCTGGCGACCGTGCTGATGCCCATCTTGGACATCACCTTGTAGAGCCCCTTGTTGATGCCGTTGCGGTAGTTGACCATGGCCTGGCGCAGGGACATGGTGAGCACGCCCTCTTCAACCTGTTTGGCCAGGGTTTCGTAGGCGAGATAGGGGTAGATGGCGGTCGCGCCAAAGCCCAGCAGCACCGAGAAGTGGTGCGGATCGCGGCAGCTTGCGGTCTCCACCAGAATGTTGGCGTCGCAGCGCAGGTTGTTGTCCACCAGGGTGCGCTGTACCGCGCCCACCGCCATGGCGGCCGGGATCGGCAGGGTGTCGGCGCTGATATCGCGATCCGACAGCACCAGCAGCACGGTGCCACTCTTGGCAGCAGTTTTGGCCTCGTCGCAGATGCGCACGATGGCCGCTTCCAGCCCCTCTTCGGGCTTGAAGTTGAGGCTGATCACCTGATGACGGTAGTACTCACCTTCCAGTGCCAGCAGCTGGTGGAAGTCGGAGTAGAGCAGGATCGGCGACTGGAACAGCACCCGGTGGGCGTGGCCGAAGGTCTCGTTGAAGACGTTCTGCTCGCGACCGATACAGGTGGCCAGCGACATCACGTGGTTTTCCCGCAGCGGGTCGATGGGCGGGTTGGTCACCTGGGCAAACATCTGGCGGAAGTAGTCATAGAGGGTGCGCGGGCCGGAGGAGAGCACCGCCATCGGGGTATCATCCCCCATGGAGCCCACCGCTTCCTGACCGTTCTCACCCAGTACCCGGATGATCTGATCCAGCTCCTCGAAGGAGTAGCCAAACAGCTTCTGATAGGTCTTCAGCTGGTCGTCGGCAAATTCACGGCGGCCGGTCTGGCTGTCGTCCATCTGCTCGAACGGCACCAATCGGGTGCAGTGCTTGTCCATCCACTGCTTGTAGGTGTGGCGGTTCTTGAGATCGTCATCGATCTCGAAGCTGGTCCACACCTTGCCGTTGCTGGTATCGACCACGAACAGCTCGCCCGGGCCGACCCGGCCCTTCTCCAGCACTTCGTCCGGGGTGTAGTCCCAGGTGCCGACCTCGGAGGCGAGGGTGATGAACTTGTCCTTGGTGATGACGTAGCGGGCCGGACGCAGACCGTTGCGATCAAGTGCGCAGGTGGCGTAGCGACCATCGGTCATGACGATACCGGCGGGGCCATCCCACGGCTCCATGTGCATGGAGTTGAAGTCGTAGAAGGCGCGCAGGTCGTCATCCATGTTCGGGTGCTTTTGCCATGCAGGCGGGATCAACAGGCGCATGGCGCGGAACAGGTCCATACCACCGGCGAGGAAGAGATCCAGCATGTTGTCGAGGCTGGAGGAGTCAGAGCCGGTGGTGTTGACGAAGGGGGCCGCTTCCTGCAAATCGGGAATGAGTGGGGTCGCAAACTTGTAGCTGCGCGCCTTGGCCCACTGGCGGTTGCCGGCGATGGTGTTGATCTCGCCGTTGTGGGCCAGATAGCGGAACGGCTGGGCCAGCGGCCAGCGCGGGCTGGTGTTGGTGGAGAAGCGCTGGTGGAACACGCAGATGGCCGCCTGCATGCGGATGTCGGCGAGATCCAGATAGAAGCGCGGCAAGTCCACCGGCATGCACAGCCCTTTATAGACGGTGACCAGGTTGGAGAGGCTGACCACATAGAAGTAGTCGTCGTTGACGCGCTTTTCGATGCGGCGACGCACGATATAGAGACGGCGCTCGAGATCCTTGTCGACCCAGCCGGGCGGGGCGTTGACAAAGACCTGTTCAATGCTGGGCAGGGAGGCTTTGGCGATGGTACCCAGTACGTTGGTATCGACGGGCACCTTGCGCCAGCCGACCAGACTCAGGGTCTCTTTTTCCAGCTCTTCGTCGATGATGTCGCGGGTCTGCTGGGCCAATACGGGGTCAGGGTTGAGAAACAGCATGCCGACCGCATAGTTGCGGCCAAGGTGCCATCCCTTCTCCTCGGCGACAGCTCTGAAGAAGCTGTCCGGTTTTTGCAGCAGCAGACCGCAACCATCGCCGGTCTTGCCATCGGCGGAGATCCCGCCGCGGTGCTGCATGCGAGCCAATGCTGACATCGCGAGACGGACAAGCTTGTGGCTGGCTTCCCCTTCCATGTGGGCCAACAGGCCGAAGCCACAGTTATCCCTCTCCAGCTTTGGATCATATAGTGACATTGCATTTCTCCCTTGCTCGGCCTTGTATCGCACAGTCATCACCTGACTGCATAAATTGCGATTGGCTCTTGTGGTTCCGTCTGCCTGACGTGGCGAATCTCCAAACTAATGGGATTTTCTGGCGAGGTCAATCGCAGGTCAGGTTTGTCTTCATGGTTACATTCGCATAACAAAATGTCGGGTTAGGGGGATTAGCTCGCAGTTATGGAGTGTTTATTCTGTGTAGTTTGATTTTGTTGGTTAAATATATCGCCATTGACGGGCTCAATGGTGCGCTCGGCGACGATGGGCGAATGTAGTAATTTTACCAACCCGATGTGGCCGACAGCGGAAGGGATCACATTTTCAATATCCCATGCTTGCAATTGTGTGCTGTCGGGTCTCTTTGAATTTTTCATTGTTCAACAGTGGGTTATCAGGTCTCATTTTCATATGGATGTTTACTGTTTGAATCGTCAAAGAACTGTAAAAATCCTTTTTTTGCGCTTTTTCTCTATATTTATTCAAAATTGGTCGGGTATTTATATGTTTTACCCTCTCCGCTAGCTTGATCCAGCTCAGCCCCTGTTTTGCGCAAGCTCGTACAATGGCGCTCCTTTAGCGGAGGTGTCATGCAGTTACACGAACTCGTCAATACATTCGGTCAGGATCTCAAGCAGCGTCACGGTCAGAAGATCCACAAACTCTCCATCCACGGTGCCTTCACCTGCCCGAACCGGGACGGCACCCTGGGCCGCGGTGGCTGCACCTTCTGCAATGTCTCCTCTTTTGCCGACGAGTCGGCCCAGCAGCTCTCCGTGGTGCAACAACTGCTGGCACGCCGCGACGAAGTGACCCGTGCCAAGCGTTATCTTGCCTACTTTCAGGCCTATACCAGCACCTATGCCGAGGTCGAGTATCTGCAGCGCATGTATGAAGAGGCGCTGTCGGTGAGCGATATGGTGGGGCTCTGTGTGGGCACTCGCCCCGATTGCGTGCCGGATGCGGTGCTGGATCTGCTGGCGGGCTATCAGGCCCGGGGTTACGAGGTGTGGCTGGAGCTCGGGCTGCAAAGTGCCAACGACAAGACCCTGCAACGGATCAACCGCGGCCACGGTTATGCCGCCTATGAGGATGCGGTAAGACGTGCCCATCAGCGCGGCATCAAGGTATGTGCTCATCTGATCGTCGGCCTGCCGGGCGAAGTGCCGATGGACAGCCTCGATACCCTGCATCGCATCGTTGAGACCGGTGTTGAGGGGATCAAGTTGCATCCGCTTCATGTGGTTGAGGGTAGTACTCTTGGCAAAGCGTGGCAGGCGGGGCGGCTTGAGGTATTGACGCTGGAGCAGTATGTGGAAGCGGCTGTCGCCATGATCCAGCACACGCCGCCCGAGGTGGTGTATCACCGGATCTCGGCATCGGCGCGCCGTCCGACCCTGCTGGCGCCGGTCTGGTGTGAAAATCGCTGGACGGCCATGGCGGACATTGCCAAAGCACTCTCATTGAACGGCCCGCAAGGTCACGCGTTGGGCAGACCCTTCATACTTCCTGACCTATAATTGAGCGCCAGATTATTATTTTCACGTAAAACATAGGGTTATATAAAAAACTTCATACCCTAAACTATAGTTTTGGTACGTGCCGGTTGATATAGTGGTGCGCCATAATAAATGTCATTATCAATTAACTCCGACATTCACCCTGATTGCAGTGTTAGCATGGTGTTGATGAGCCGATTATTTTTACCAATAACGAATCATGCCGCCATTGCTGCTGTGCCGGGAAATTGGGGATGAGTGTCGCGATCTATCTGGACAGGTTTATCCCCTGATCAGTCTCATCAGCGGGAAGGCCACTCGGTTTTAGCGTGGCTATAGCAGGGAAATATGAGCGATGAACGCTCTTATCTACCTCATTTATGCAGTGACAGGATGCTATGCAAGCAGAAACAAGTCGTATTGATGAGTTATTGGAGTGTCTGGTCTTCTTGACCCGTTTTTATGGTGTGCCCAACAGTCAGGATGCCCTGACGACCGGGTTGCCACTGGTCTCCGGACGCCTGACTACCGCACTCTTTTGCCGTGCTGCCGAGCGGGGCGGGTTATCCGCCCGTGAAGTGATCCAGCCACTGGCCGATATCTCTCCCTTGCTGCTGCCTTGTGTATTGCAGATGCGCAGTGGTGGCGCCTGCATTTTGCTGGAGTGGAACGAAGATCGCAGCCAGGGGAAAGTGATTTTCCCGCAGGCCGGTGATGCCGCGCAATGGCTGACCGCAGCCCAATTGGGTGATGAGTATCTGGGGCGCCTCTTCTATGTGAAGAAGCAGTTCAAGTTTGACGAACGCTCGCCCAAGGTGCTGGAAACCCGTGATGGCCACTGGTTCTGGAGCACCTTGTTCGAATCCCGCGGCATCTATCGTGATGTGTTGATCGCCTCCATTCTGATCAACCTGTTTGCCATCGCCAGCCCGCTGTTCACCATGAACGTCTATGACAAGATTGTGCCCAATCTGGCGTTTGATTCGCTCTGGGTGCTGGCGGTCGGGGCCATGGTGGTCTTTACCTTCGATTTTGTGATGCGACAGTTGCGCAGTTACTTTATCGATATCGCCGGTAAAAAGTCCGATGTGCTGTTGTCGGCCAAGATTTTCGCCAAGGTAATGGGCATGCGGATGGAGTCTCGTCCCGCCTCTACCGGTGCTTTCGCCAAACATCTGCAGGAGTTTGAATCGGTGCGGGAGTTTTTCACCTCCGCGACCGTTTCGACCCTTATCGATCTTCCCTTTGCCGTCTTCTTCCTCTTTATCATCTGGATGTTTGCCGGCGTGATGGTGGTGGTGCCCATCGTGGCCATGCTGATCCTGGTCGCCTACAGCTTCTATATACAAGAGCCGCTCAAGCAGTCCATCGAAGAGGGCTCGCGTCTGGCTTCCCAGAAAAACGCCAACCTGATTGAAAGTATTTCCGGGCTGGAAACCGTCAAGATCTTCGGCGCCGAGAGCATGTTCCAGCATCGCTGGGAACAGGCCGTCTCCCATATTTCCACCTGGGGCGTACAGACCCGCCGCATTACCAACTCCATGTCCTCGTTGGCCAGTTATATCCAGCAGGTGGTGACGGTCGGTCTGGTGATCGTCGGTGTTTACCAGATCTCCGAAGGTTTGGTCACCATGGGGGGCATGATTGCCGCCGTGATGCTCTCCAGCCGTGCGATTGCGCCCATGGTGCAGCTCTCCGTGCTGTCGACCCGCTATAACCAGGCCAAGTCTGCGTTGGATATTCTGGAAAAAATCATGCAAACCCCGGGGGAGCAGGAGGAGGGCAAGCAATATATTCATCATCCGGTGATTGCCGGTCGCATTGAATTTGAAAATGTCTCCTTCAAATATCCGGGAATGGAAACCAGCACCCTGCACAATATCAATTTGCGCATTCAGCCGGGCGAAAAGGTGGCGATTATCGGCCGGATTGGGGCGGGTAAAACGACCCTCGAGAAGCTGTTGATGGGGTTGTATCGACCGACCGATGGCTCGGTACGTATCGACGGTTTTGAACTTGATCAACTGCCACCTGCGGTGATCCGTCGCAATATCGGCTGTGTTCCGCAAGATGTCATTCTCTTTTTCGGATCGGTGCGGGACAACATCATGCTGGGTAATCCGCTGGTGGATGATGTGAGGGTCTTGCGCGCCGCCAAGCGGGCGGGTGTCACCAACTTTACCAACCGGGATCCCAACGGGCTGGATCGGCAGATCGGCGAGGGGGGCCGCCAGCTCTCCGGTGGCCAGCGTCAGGCAATCTTGCTGGCGCGCGCCCTGCTCAATGATCCCCCCATTCTGGTGATGGATGAGCCGACCTCCAACATGGACAACCAGTCCGAGATGCAGGTGAAACAGGAGCTGGCTCGACTCGGCCCGGAAACCACCTTGATCCTCATCACTCACAAAACCTCGATGCTGGATGTGGCATCGCGAGTGATCGTCATCGAGCAGGGGCAGATCGTTGCTGATGGCCCCAAAGAGGTGGTGTTGCAGCAGTTGAAGGAAGGCAAGGTGCGTGTGCAGGAGGTGTCCCATGGTTAAGGGGCTCATGGACTGGTTCAAGCGCAGCAAAAAGACGCCTTCCGGCGAGGTATTGCCGGCACCCGAGCATCTGGAGTTTGTCGATGACGGCGCGGCAGCTGTACTGCTGACCACGCCGACCGGAGCTCGTATCCTGCTATGGTGCTGTTTCCTCTTTTTCATGAGCGCCATCGTCTGGGCGGCCTGGGCCGAGCTTGATGAAGTCACCGTGGGTCAGGGCAAGGTGATCCCGTCCCGCCAACTGCAGGTGATCCAGAACCTGGAAGGGGGGATCGTCAAAGAGATCTTCGTCAAGGAGGGCGACATCGTCGAAAAGGGGCAGCCACTGCTGCGCATCGATGACACCCGTTTCCGCTCCGATTTTCGCGAGCGTGAGCAGGAGGTGGTCACCCTGAAAGGGGATGTGGCCCGTCTGCGCGCCGAGATGGCCAGTGTCGAGGTGAAAAATGAGCCTGCGCTGGGATGGCGTGAACAGGTGGTAGTGGGAGAGGCACCTATCCAGTTCCCCGATGGTTATGAAACCGTCTTTGCCGAATATGCCAACCGTGAGCGCTCGGTACAGCGGGATCGTCTGAATAACCTGAAGAACCAGCTCTATATTCTTGGTCAGCAAATCGAACAGAAAGAGCAGGAGCTGATTGAACTGAATGCCAAGATCCGCACCGTGAATCGCAGTGTGGATCTGGCCAGACAGGAACTGAATATTAGCCGTCCGTTGGCGAAAGAAGGTATAGTGCCTCAAGTGGAGCTAATCAAGCTTGAGCGGCAGGTCAACGAGATGCAGGGGGAGCTGGAGAGCAACCGTCTGCTGATCCCAAAACTCAATTCGGTACTGCGTGAGACCATCTCCAAGCGTAATGATATTGCGCTGAAGTTCAGAGCAGACTCCCAGACTGAACTGAATGAGAAACAGGGGCGGCTTGGCCAGTTGTCAGAAGGGCAGGTTGGCTTGCGAGACAGGGTCGACCGGACCAGCGTGATTGCTCCGCTCAAGGGCACCATCAAGAAACTCAAGATCAACACCCTGGGCGGCGTGGTTCAGCCCGGCATGGATTTGATGGAGATTGTGCCGTTGGAGGATACCTTGCTGGTAGAAGCCAAGGTGTCACCGAAAGATATCGCCTTCCTGCGACCGGGGCTGGATGCCATCGTCAAAATTACTGCCTATGACTTTACAATCTATGGAGGATTGCATGGCAAGGTTGAACAGATAAGTGCGGATTCGATCCAGGATGAGGAGGGGAACTCCTTTTATCTGGTTCGGGTTCGAACAGAGAAGAGTTACTTGGGCGATGAGCTTAACGCACTTCCCATCATCCCCGGTATGTTAGCCAGTGCTGATATCATTACTGGTAAAAAAAGTGTCCTAGACTATTTGCTGAAACCCATATTAAGGGCAAGGCAGTCGGCACTGAGAGAACGATAAGCCAACAATCTAAAAAACAAAACATGACTGGAGATAACATGAAAAAAACGATTGTTGCCATGCTGGTCAGTGGCATCACCCTGATCCCCGGCCTGGGTCAGGCTCAGACTCTGGAAGAGTCGGTGGCACAGACACTCGCAACGCATCCCAAGATCAAGGAAGCGTTTGATCTTTATCAGGCACGCCTCTATCAGCATGATGGAGCAAAGGGTGGCTATTATCCTACGATCGATCTGCGTGGTGGCGTAGGCTATGAAAAAACTGACAGCCCTTCTACCCGGGCTGCCAGCGCCAACAGCAATATTGATGATTCCATGACTCGCAAAGAGGCTGGACTCAGTCTGCGGCAAATGTTGTTTGATGGCTTTGATGTCAGCAACAACGTCTCCAGAACCGAAGCTGAAGCCAATGCCCAGCGTCTGGCGATGATCTCCGAAGCTGAAAATACCGCGCTGCGAGTAGCTGAGGTCTACCTCAATATGCTGCGTCAGCAGGAGATTTTGGAACTCTCCAAACAGAACCTGGAAACCCACGAACAGATCCGCAGCGACATCAGCAAGCGGACTGATTCAGGGCTTGGCTCTACTGCGGATCAGACCCAGATTGAAGGTCGTGTTGCCCGGGCCTATTCAAATCAGGCCGCTGCTGAAAACAACTATCGCGACGCAGAGAGTGAATTTATTCGTGTCGTGAACGAGGTTCCCAAAGATCTGGTACAGCCGGTTCCCAATACCGAGCTTATCCCGACCAGCCTCGATAGTGCGCTGAAAACGGCGACCGAAGTCCACCCGACCCTGCTCTCTTCCCTGCAGGATATCGAAGCGGCCAAGTATCAGCATGAAGGTGCCAAGTCCGGTTTCTACCCCAATGTGACATTTGAGGTAGATCAGAACTGGAATGAGGATATCGATGCGGTCAAAGGCCGTAACGATGACCTGACCGCCATGGTGCGGATGCGTTACAACCTGTTCCGTGGCGGTTCTGATGTGGCAGAGAGCAATGCAACATCGGCGCTCTACTCTCAGGCGAAAGACATTCATTTGAATGCGTTTCGCCAGGTTGAGGAAGGCACTCGTCTGGCCTGGAACGCGAAAGAGTCGCTGGCCAAGCAAAAGACCTTCCTGAAAGAGCATGTTGACGCCAGCTATGACACCGTACAGGCGTACAAGAAGCAGTTTGGGTTGGGTCAACGGACATTGCTGGACGTATTGAACACCGAGAACGAACTGTTTGAGGCGCGTCGCAGCTATATCACTGCCGAGTATGATGCACTGCTGGCGGACTATCGCATTCTCAACGCGACAGGCAGCCTGCTCAATGCATTTAGCGTCAAACAACCCGCTGAATGGCAGGCCAGGCAATAACCGTTTGTTCATGATCCCGCAGGGATCATGAACGCCAACATGGTGACTGCTGCTGGCAGTCACCATGTTTGGCTAAAGCAGGTGGTTGCACGGGTTTGAGGAGTGCAGCAGCAATAATGCAGCAGGAATATGACGTGACACTCCAGCGTGGTACCGGTAGCAGATGGTGTTATCTTCTCAATGAATGGAGATACCGATCGCTACGCGCTTTGCGCCACTCCTTATGGATCCTGCTGTTACCCTTCTCACTTCTGCTCTGTGCCAGTCAGCCTCTGCCACAGGAAGATCTCAACTTGATCAAGCGGGCGGAGCAGACCTATGGCGCCAGAGCCGGCAAGCGTGTAACCAGTTGGCGTATGCTGGTCATGGAGACGAAGGGCAGGGCCCTGAGCGAAGAAAAAAAGCTTGAGCGGGTTAATAATTTTTTCAATCGGATGCGTTTTATTGACGATATCAAGTTGTGGCGCAAAAAGGATTATTGGGCAACCCCGCTAGAATTTTTGGGAGCCGCCGGGGGAGACTGTGAAGATTTCAGTATCGCCAAATACTCTACGCTGCTCGAGCTTGGGATCCCGGATGATAAAATGCGGATGGTGTACGTCAAGGCTCTTGATTACAACCAGTTTCACATGGTGGTGGCATATTATGAGACACCCTCTTCCGTTCCGGTTATTTTGGATAATTTGATAGGCTCGATTCGCCCTGCCACACAGCGGCGTGATCTGGTGCCTATTTACAGTTTTAACGGTAGTCACTTGTGGTTGATGAAGGCACGAGGCCAAGGGGAACTGGCTGGTCAATCATCCCGCTTGGGATTATGGAATGATTTACGCAATCGCATGACCTCGGGGCGATTGGCTCGGCCAGTGGTGAATTTGGATGATTAACCTATGACGCTCTATCGACAGTTATTAGCCACCATGCTGCTGCTGTTTGGATTGTTATTTGCGGCCACATACTGGGTGCAATTCAATTCAACCCGCACTTATCTGGCGCAGCAACAGGAAACAACGGTCATCAATACGGCAACCTCACTGGGGCTTGCGCTCACCCCCTATCTGGAGAATGGTGACAAGGTAGGTGCCGAGTCGGTGATCCAGGCCATCTTTGATGGCGGCTATTATCGACTGGTTCGCCTCGATCTGCTGGCATCAAAGGATGTTATCGAGCAGGAAAATACCAACACCATTCAGGGTGTGCCGCAGTGGTTTATCAATTTGGGGCTGTTTCCCGAGGTATCCAACGAGTCAATTCTGACGTCTGGCTGGCTGCAGCTTGGAAAATTAAAAGTGGTTGGCCATCCGGGCCAGGCTTATTACGAGTTGTGGCGCGGAATGAGCGAACTGGCGAGCTGGTTTCTGGTCGGTTTCTTGATCACCACGATTTTGTTGATGAGAGCACTTAATTACTTGCTCAAGCCACTCAAACAGATCTGTGAACAGGCAGTCGAGATTGAGCTGCACCATTTTGGTCATACGATACCGGAGCCTAACACCCATGAATTGAAGCAGGTCGTTCAGGCGATCAATACCCTCTCAGGCAAGTTGGCGTTGCAGTTCAAAGAGCAAGCCGATGAGGCCGAAAAATTGCGTGAACGGGTTTATGTCGACGCTGTGTCTGGCCTTGGCAACCGCGCCTATTTTGTAGGGCAGGTTAACGCATGGATAGCGGAAGCTGGCCAAGGTGGTGTCATGCTGGTTGCGGTTGATATGCTGGATGACATCTATCGCGATGAAGGCTTTGCGGCCAGAGACAACATGGTCAAATCGATCGCACAGGCCTTGAAAGAGCAATTAAAAGGGTGGGATGGCGCAGCCTTGGCACGGATCTCCGCGACGGAATATGCGCTGCTCTGTCCAACTGACGATCTGACTCAGCTAAAAGAGCTGGCTGAAGTGATTAATAGCCGCATTGCCGATCTGGTGGTGAATCCAATGGGCGAAGGGGATGCGCTCTCCGTCATCGGTATTGCCGGTCGTGATGGCAATGATGATCTCTCTGCCTTGTTGACCAAAGCCGATAATGCGCTTGGCAAGGCGCGCAATGAACGCCGTGGTGCTGTGGTGATGGAAGGGGGGACCGAGCAAGGTTTGATGGGGCGTTTGGCCTGGCGAGATCTGGTACAAGATGCCATTTCACGACAACTTTGGCGCTTCAAAGCCCAACCAGCTTGCCGGTTTGATAATGGAGCAAGGTTGCATGCCGAGCTGTTTGCCTCTATCTCCCGTGATGGCACAGACTATTTTGCTGGCCAGTTCTTGCCCGCAATTGAACAGTTCAAACTGGGTGGCGAGTTTGACCAGGCGGTTCTCGATGCCTGCGTTCCTTTATTACAAAAGCAGTCTGATCTGGTGCTGGCGATCAACATCACTGCTGGCTCGCTCTGCTCGGATGAATTTTTAACCTGGCTGACGCGCTATCTGACCGAGCATGCAGAGCTCAAAGAGCGGTTGTTATTTGAAATACCTGAAGCTGCCATCATGAAACATAAAGACAACGTGGCTGCGTTGGTTGGCACCTTGCAAGCTCATGGCTTCCAGTGGGGGGTTGACCACTATGGTCGTCACTTCCAGTCTCTGGGCTATCTGGAGGAGCTGTCGCCGGCTTATGTCAAGGTCGATCACGGTTATACCAGTCAGGTCATGGAGCCGGGGGCTGACACCTCATTCCTGGCTGCAGTGTGTCGCGCCGCACACAATGCCGGTGTGACCACCATTGCGACCCGTGTCGAGGATCAACATCAAGTGGAACTGCTTTCCAAGTTGCATATCGATGGTTACCAGGGATTTGTTCATCCTGCCTTCCCATTGTCTTGAATTAAATGCTGGAAATGGCCCCGATAGGGGCCTTTTTTATACCAGTCACTTCTCTTTTCGCCATTTTTCTATAACCAACTCAAGGTCAGCCTTGAATGGGGCTGTGTCTAGGGTTCTGATTTGTATTAAGAAATTCCAACTCTTCGATTTTTTTCCGTCCATTTGTTGAATTCCTCTCGAACGTACGCTTTTTTGCAACGGAACAGCGCGCTATCTCCTTCTACGGTGTAGACATCAAGATCTGTCACCTTGGAGCAATGGATATGCGTACCCAAATCATCGACAAGTCCGTGGTTGTCTCAGCTATAGAAGGCAATGTGGAGATTGTGCTGGCTGATGGAAGCAGCCGCCCTCTGCAAAAAGGGGAAATTCTCCAACCCGGAGCAAAATTGGCCATAGCTGATGACGCCAAGCTGGCTCTTTCCCCTTATGACGATACTCCTGCATCGGATGTACCAGCCGGTTCCGAGTCCGCTGAACCTGCTCAACCGCAAGTGGCGGCCAGCCAGGAAGGCGCACCTTCAGATATTGCCGCATTGCAAGAATCGATTCTGCAGGGTGTTGACCCGACTCAAAACTTTGAGGCTTCTGCTGCTGGTGGGGCTCCAGCGGCCGGTGGTGGTGGCGGTATTGGTGGGGTTGCGGGGGCCAGTGGTAATGGTGGTTTCGTCACAATTGATCGAACTGGTGATGCCACGATAGCGGCTGCAGGGTTTGATACCACCTACGATACGGCGGCTGTCATCAATGAAAATCAGGCCGAAGATTTGATTCTTGAAAATCAGCTTGATGATTTGGGCGAAACCGCCGTGACCCTGGAAGACACTCAGGTCAGTGGGAATTTGCTCGACAATAGTACCAATCCAGATGGGCCTGCTGATGCCTCTATCGTTTCATATGACTGGGGTATCAACATCGGTGTGCCTGCTGGAGTTGCTGCCACTATTACTGGTGTGGGCACGCTGATCATCAATCCGGATGGGAGTTATACCTTTACGCCAGCGCCTAACTATGATGGTGCCGTTCCCCCAGTGAATTATCAGGTGACTGATGGCCAGGACACAGTGACATCAACACTCGTTATCTCCATCACTCCGGTCGATGAAGAGGTGGGGCTTGGAGGGCTTGCTCTGGAGGGGGGCGAGGTGCTGGTCAGTGATGCTAATCTGGCTGATGGATCCACTCCTGATACTACAGCGTTGACCCAAGGTGGCGCGTTTACCTTCAATGCACCTGACGGCGTCCAGACACTGGTGGTCGGTGCGATCCAGTTGATCAGCAACGGCACCGTTGTTGCGCTGCCTTTATCTATAGAAACGCCGCTGGGCAATGTATTGCAAATTACCGCAATCACCTACGATCCCGTCACAGGTAACGGCAGTGTCTCCTACAGCTATACCCTTCTTGATAACGAGACCCATCAACAGCCCGCGTTTGACCTGCAATTAGGTGAGAGCCTCACGGTGACCTTGACCGATGATGACGGTGATACAACCAGCGCAACGCTGGATATCGTTATTCAGGATGATGTGCCCACCCAAAGTGTGAGCGTGGCCGAAGAGGCCAATGTTGGCGGACTGTCAGTCAGTCTGGACGAGACGGTTGGCGAAGGGGATATCTACAATGGAAGCGATGTGGATGATGGCTACGTCAGTGACGATGTGACTGATGCATTGGCCCAAGCCACAACGGCGATTGAAGGCGGACTGCAGTCACTTTTTACCAGCAGCGGCAGTTACGGGGCTGACGGCGAAGGCAGCACCACCGGTAGCTTCAGCTTTGTCGGAGTCGGTGAGGATGGGGTAGAAACCAATCTGACTTCTACCAAAGGTGGTGCGATTACCCTAAACGCCGTGAGCGCGACCGAGTTGCAAGGGATAGATAGCGACGGCAATGTAGTGTTCAGCATCAAGATTGTGGTGGTGGATGGGGTATCCCAACTGCAGACCACCCAGTTTGAGGCCTTGTCTCACGGTAACACCGATCTGTTTGATGAATCACTACCACTGCTGCTCAGTGGGCAGAACAGTCTTGGCCTGCAATACAGTGTCACCCGGGTGGATGGAGATGGCGACAGAGTAACCGACAGTGCCACCGTCAGTCTGGTGGCTGGCGAGCGCTCGGTGTTCAGTTTTGATGATGATGGCCCGAGCAGCAGTGTCCAGGCAGAGGCTTCACTGAAGGCTGCTGTAGTGGACGAAAGCTTGGCAACTCTGGGGGGGGCTCAGGGGGACGGTGTGGCGCAGTCTTATCTGGATGCCAGCAGCATCGAGGGGCTGTTCAACTATACCTATGGCGCCGATGGTGCGGGTAGCCGGATGTTCAGTCTGGAGCTGGCTGGCCGCGATGTGGGCAGCGGCCTGTTTGCGTTGGGTAGCGATGGAGCTAAGGGCTCCGAGATTGTGCTTAATCAGGGGTTGGACGGGGTTGTGACCGGTAGCGTGGGCAGTGTGAACTATTTCACCCTGGCGATGGACGGTGACGGCAAGGTGACATTCACCTTGCTGGACAATGTATGGCATAGCAACACGGGCAGCAATGATGATGCGTCCACCCTCAACGTGGCGGCAGGCCAGCTTAACATTGTACAGACCGTGACTGACGGGGATCTGGACAGCGTACAAAGTCGCTTTGATGTGGGCAGCAGCGGCGTGTTCAAGGTGGAAGATGATGGCCCCAAAGCAAGCAATGTAGAGGCGCCGCTGGTACTTGATGATGAAGGCCTCGCAGGTGGGATCAATGGTGGGCCGAGTGATGTGGCTGGCGCCAATACTGTGACTAGCGGCAATTTGGGTTATCAGGCTGGGGCTGATGCCCTCAAGTCGCTTGAGCTTTCCGGGCCGATTTCGTTGGGAACTGAAAGTG
>OEQV01000168.1_pt1 | contig 19113 bp, 13 predicted proteins | sample 1539821 | NCBI WGS metagenome assembly OEQV01 (sample SAMEA3891244, study PRJEB23780) | metagenome | biome: terrestrial biome; feature: animal house; material: water of meat washing | place: Italy | collected 2015-05-12 | reverse complement strand
GAAGCCAAGCGGCGGCACAGGGTGACCGTCGAAGCAGGAAGGGGTGCCCAGATGGCAGGTGGGGCCGACCGGATCGGCGGCGACCAGCAGGGAGTCCTGATCGCAGTCGGTGCTGATGGCCACGAGTTGGAGCACATTGCCCGAGCTTTCACCCTTGGTCCAGAGCCGCTGTTTGCTGCGGCTAAAGAAGGTGACCTGACCGGTAGTCTGGGTCTTTTCCAGCGCTTCGCGGGTCATAAAGCCCTGCATCAGCACCTCGCCGCTGGCGGCGTGCTGGACGATGGCGGGGATCATGCCGTCGCACTTAGCCCAGTCGAGCTGTTCAATTAATAAGCTGGAATTATGCACGGGAATCGGCTCCTCTATTATCAGACCGGCACTCAGGGCGGGGGATCATGGCGCATTTGCACTTAGCCCAGTCGAGCCGCTCCACGAGCGGGATCGGGTTTGCAATCTCTTGATTATTCACGGATGGCGACTCCTTCATTTTTCAGCCAGCGTTTCAATTCGGGAATGGGGATAAGGCCCTTGTGGAACACCGAGGCGGCCAGCGCTCCGTCCACATCGGCGAGGGTAAAGGCATCGCGAAAGTGCTCCATGGCACCGGCGCCGCCGGAGGCAATCAGCGGCACCTTGCAGACGCTGCGCACCAGCTTGAGCTGCTCGAGATCATAACCTTGGCGCATGCCGTCCTGATTCATCACGTTCAGCACGATTTCGCCCGCGCCGCGTTTTTGCACCTCCTGCACCCAGTCGAGGGTGTGCCAGGCGGTGGTGCGGGTGCGGCTCTCGTCACCGGTAAACTGTTTGACCTGATAGTGGCCCGTTTCGGCGTCGAAGTAGGAGTCAATGCCCACCACCACGCACTGCACGCCAAAGCGCTCGGCCAACCGGCTGATCAGGGTCGGATCGGCCAGCGCCGGGGAGTTGATGGAGACCTTGTCGGCGCCAAATTCGAGGATCTGGCGGGCATCCTCCACGCTTTTGATGCCACCGGCGACGCAGAAGGGGATATCGATCACCTCCGCCACCCGGCTCACCCAGCTCTTGTCCACCACCCGCTCGTCGCTGGAGGCGGTGATGTCATAGAACACCAGCTCGTCAGCGCCCTCTTCGGCGTAGCGGCGCGCCAGCTCGACAATGCCGCCCATCACCTCATGATTTCGAAATTGCACTCCCTTGACCACCACGCCATCTTTGACGTCGAGACAGGGGATAATACGCTTTGACAACATGCTCGTTGCTCCATGTAACGCACGGTTAAAACATCATGTTTGCCGACTGACTTCCGGGTCAGGCGGGTAACGCCAATGACATGCTTTCACAGCGGGATCCGTTGTGGAAAAAGACGCGGTTTGAGGTGCGTGCTTGCCGGGGGAACCACCACTATATGCATGACTTTATTCAGTGATTCAACCCTTTATCCCTCTTTGTCGTCCCGGATGGGCGGCCACTGGTCACCTTGGCCGTCACATCGTCGCCGTGGAGGGCGCGCAGGGTCAGCAGGGCCGCATCGAAGTCGAAGCCTCGCAGCTGCCTTGCCAGCAAGGGGCCCTGGGGGCCCAGGCTTGCCAGCAGGCTGTCGGCATGCTGTTCGAACAGGGGAATAACGGCCGTGTCGCTTTGCAGCAGCAGTCCTTCCATCTGGCGCAACCACTGTTGCTGCTGATGGTGACTGGCCGGGGAGGCGGCCTTGGCGGGTTCGGTTTCTACATCCCCCAGTTGCCGGGTCAGTTGGGCCAGTAGCGAAGAGATCTGCGCCATCAGCTCACCCCGGGTGTCGGGAGACCGGGCAAGGGCATGTTCGAGCTGCAAAGCAAGGTCGGCCAGCGTCGTCAGCCCCAGGGTGCCGGCAACGCCGCGCAATGTGTGCACCAGTCGGCGGGCAGCCTGTTGATCCTGTGCTTGCAGCAACCGGGTCAATTGCGCCATATCCTGGCTGTGTTCCAGCGTGAAATGGCGCAACAAGGCGAGGTATTTCGGCTGATTGCCCTGCAGGCTGGCGAGTCCGGCGGCGAGATCCATCCCCGGCAAGCTCTGCAGCCTGACGAGCGGGGGCAGCAGGGTGTCGCTGGCCGCGCGTTGAGTCTCTTGAAGGGGTGAGGCGGCCGCGGGCAGCCAGAGCCGCAGCGCCTCGAACAGTTTGGCCGGGGTCACGGGTTTGGCGATAAAGTCATTCATGCCTGCCGCCTCGCACGCCTTGCGATCTTCTTCATAGGCGCTGGCGGTGAGTGCCAGAATAGGCACCTTGTCCCAGCCTGGCAGGGCCCGGATGGCGCGGGTGGCGCTGTAGCCATCCATCAGCGGCATCTGGATGTCCATCAGGATGAGATCGAAAGGGTGCTGGCTGACACGCTCCAGCGCTTCCTGACCATTGACTGCGGTTTCAATTACCAGTCCGTTGTTATTGAGCAGCTCCAGAACCACCTCACGGTTGATGGCGTTATCCTCCACCAGCAACACCCTGGCATGGTTGGCAAAATAGAGCGTCTGTTGCACCGTCTGCTCAAGGGGGGCGGGTTGTTGTGGCTCACCGCGCCCAGGGGACAACCGGGCAGTAAACCAGAAGAGGCTGCCCTTGCCCGGTGTGCTGCTGACACCCACCTCGCCCCCCATCAGGGCGGCGAGCCGACTGGTAATGGCGAGCCCGAGCCCGGTACCGCCGTATTTGCGGGTAGTGGAAACATCGGCCTGCTCGAAGGCCTGGAACAGCTTTTTCCGTTGCTCCTTGCTGATACCGATGCCGGTATCCTCCACTTCAAAGCGCAGCAGATAGCCGCTTGGCAGCGGTTGCTGTACCCGCACCCGCAGGGTGATTGACCCCTGCTCGGTAAACTTGATGGCGTTGGCGGCATAGTTGAGCAGTGCCTGGCGCAGTCGAGTGATATCGCCATGAACCCAGGCGGGGGTGTCACCGATGTCGACGATGATGGTGAGCCCCTTGGCTCTGGCCTGCTCGCTCATCAGGGTACTGACATTGTCCAGCATGGTGGTGAGGGAGAAATCGTCCAGCTCCAGCGCCAGTTTGCCCGCGTCTATCTTGGAGAGATCCAGGATGTCATTGATGATGCTGAGCAGGTGTTGGGTGGCTTTGTCGATTTTTTCCAGTCGTTCATGCTGGGTGCCGTCGGGGGAATCTCGCTTGAGCAGGTAGGTGAGCCCCAGGATGGCATTCATTGGGGTGCGAATTTCGTGACTCATGTTGGCAAGGAAGGCACTCTTGGCGCGGTTGGCACTCTCCGCGCGCTGGTGAGCCTGCGCCAGTTGCAAGGTGCGCTCATTGACCATCTCTTCCAGATGGTAGCGGTATTGATCCAGCTCCTCGCCGAGCTGTTTTTTCTCCGTGATGTCGGCCTGCACGGTGACAAAGTGGCTGATCTCGCCGTTCTCCTGACGGATGGGGGAGACGGTGGCCAGCACCTGATAGTGGGAGCCGTCCTTGCGCCGGTTGATAAACTCACCGTGCCAGCGCTGACCATGCTTGATAGCATCCCACAGGGCCACATAGGTCGCCTGCGGTGTGAGTCCCGATCGCAGCAGAGAGGGGGGCTGGCCTATCACTTCGCTCTTCTGATAGCCGCTGGCGGCAAGGAAGGCGGCATTGACATACTCGATGCGAGAGTCGATATCGGTGATAAAAACGCCGTCAGGGCTCTGCTCCAGCGCCAGCGAGAGCTGGCGCAACTGTTGCTCGGCCTGTTTGCGCTCGGTGATGTCCAGGTGTATGCCCAGCAGGCGCAGCGGTTGCTGTTGCGCATCCCGATAGACGCTGCCCTTGCTGCTGATCCAGCGTACGCTGCCATCTGGCAGCAGAATGCGAAATTCGAGATCCAGCGGGCGGGGCGGTTGGGGCAGTTGGGCCAACAGCGCGGCGATCCGGGGTTGATCATCGGGATGCAGACAGGCTTGCCAGTCATTGAAATGGCCGAGTTGTTCCACGCTGCGGCCATAGAGACGGGCGCATTCGGCCGAGAAGAAGATCCTGCCGCTCGGGATCTCCCACTCCCAGATACCTGCATGGGCCCCTTCCTGCGCCATCAGCAGCCGCTGTTCGCTTTCCCGCAGGGCGGCGCTGGTACTTTCGGCCTTGATACGGGCGCTGATGGCATCATCCATCAGATTCAGCGCCGCCAGACGGGCACGGCGCTGGGTATCGAGCGCCAGTTGCTGATTATGCAGCAACTGCTGCTCGGCCAGCTTGCGCTCGGTGATGTCCTGCACGGTGCCATACAGCTCGACGATGGTGCCTTCGCTGTTGCGCAGCGCCGCTCCCCGGGCGATGATCCAGACAGATCCTTCGTGCTCGTGGAGCACCTCGGCGTCGCACTCGTAGGGCTGACCGTCTTGCAGGCAGCGTTCTACGGCCTGGGAAATAGCGCGCCATCCTTCCTGACTGAAATACTTTTTCACTTCCGGATAGATGGCTGGCGGCAGCGCGGGATCACGGCCATAGATGCGGTAGATCTCCTGCGACCAGAAATGGGTATCGTCGGCAATGTGCCAGCGCCAGTTGCCTATCTTGGCCAGGTGCTGGGATTCACGCAAGATCACCTCGTTGCGGCGCAGGGCCTCTTCGGTCTCCTTGCGCTGCTGATTATCCTCGATGATGGAGATGAAATAGTCTGGCTCGCCGTTGAGATCCCTGACCAGCGCCACTGTCAGGGTGACCCAGAGTACCTCGCCGCCCTTGCGCAGGTAGCGCTTCTCCAGGGTGTAGTGGGGGCGTTTCCCCGCCAGCATCTGGGCCACATAGGACTGGTCGATGAACAGATCGTCCGGATGAGTGACCTGCTGAAACGTCATGTTCATCAACTCGTCGGCCTGATAGCCCACCATGTCGCACAAACGCTGGTTGACCCGCAGCCACTTGCCATCGGGAGAGACGAGGGCGATGCCCACTGCGGCTTGCTCGAAGGTCGCCTGGAAACGGGTTTCACTCTGCTGCAGGCGGGACTGGGTACTCAACAACTCCTGCCAGCGCTGGATCTCTCTGGCCCGCGAGTTGTGCATGGCGGCACTGAGCAGACTGATGAGGACACCGTTGGCAATCAGGATCCCCCATTGCACCAGATCCTGTCCCATGCCGATGGCGAGCTGATGCAGTGGCGGCAGCACGTAGTAGGTGGTGATCAGGGCCGTCACCAGGGTGCTGAGCAGACCCGGCAGCAGGCCGCCGAGCAGGGCACAGACAATGATGGGTAGCATGAACAGCACCAGCAGGGGCCGCTCGCCAAAGGCGATGGGCAGCTGGATCCTGAGCTGCAGCATCAACAGTGGCAGCAGCAGAGCCAGCAGGCATGCTCCCCACTGTTGCCGAGACCCTCGTTTTTGCCATGCGCCGAGCCACTGCATCATAGGGACTCCTCGGGGGGCGGTGGTGCCTGTGGATAGGGCGGTTGCTGTCCGAGCTGGCGTGACAACTCATTGATCTGATGTTTGAGCGCCAGCATGGCCAGCTCCCTGTCCACCATCACCCGGTTGAAACGCTCCAGTTCGCTGTTCTGCTGACGCAGCTCCATGGCCTGTCGGGTCAGCGCCTGCTCGACTTGCTCCCGCTCGGTCACATCCAGCAACAGGCCGAGTACGGCGGGCTGGCCGCGGTAGTCCACATGCCGTCCGTAGAGCTCTACCTCTATGTTCTGCTGATCGTGATGCAGCGCGGTGAAGCGGGTGTGGATCTCGCACTCTTCCTGCTCGCAGTGCTGCAGTTGTTCCGCCACTCTGGCGCTGTCTTTCGGGCTGATCAGGGCGGGCAGGGTCCCCACCCTGAGCAGGGCGTGGGTGGAGGGGTAGCCAAACAGGCGGGCAAACCCCGGATTGATATAGCTAAGCTCTCCCCGCTGAATGATGTAGATACCGGCGAGAGATTGCTCCACCAGCGCGCGAAACAGCCCCTCCCGCTCCTGCAATCCGGCCTCGGCGCGCTTGAAGTCGGTGATGTCGCGGGAGATGCCGAAGATGCCGATCACCTCGCCATCGCTGCCTTGCAGTGGTCCCTTGGTGGCGAGAAATACCCGGTCACCGCTGGGCAGGGTCAGGTACTCTTCCCGCGTTTCGACCTTGTTGCTGGCGATCACCTGGCGTCCCAGCTCCATCAGCATCTGTGCCTGATCGGGGGGAAAGATGGCCAGATCGTCCTGTCCCAGGATCTCTTCGGGTGACTTGCCCACAAACTGGCAAGCAGCCCGATTGAACAGGATGTATTTGCCCTCCTTGTCCTTGGCGAAGATGGCATCTTCCGAACTGTCGGCAATGGCGGAGAGCAGTTGCAGCGCCTGCAATCGACCCGCCTGGGAGTGGCGTACCTGCTCGGCGATTTGCAGCTGTGTATGCTGACGCAACAAAATGATGCCGGTGTTGGCGATGAAAAGCACCAACAGGCCAGTCAACACAATCCAGATGCTCTCCCGGAGGGCGGACTGATTGAGCTCGGATTTGTCTATCTTGGCCAGCAGATACCAGTCGGTGCCAACCACCCCGGTGATGGTGCCAAATACGGCGATATCACGGTAGTCCTTGCCAAAGAAGAGCCGGGGACCGCCCGTTTTGTCATGCTGGCGTAAAAACTGGGCAGCCAGCAGCTCCTTTTGCTGCAGCGGCAGTTGCAGGGTGAGCGCCGAGCCGGGCCGGTAGCGTACATCGTTGAGATATTGCACCTGTTCGCCGTGCTGGCGAAAGAGCATGGCTTCCCCGCTGCTGTCGGGAATGGGCCAGCTTCTGAGGATCTGGTTGATCCAGTCGCTGCCGTTGGTCTGCAGTACGATGAAGGAGAGAGGGCCCGTACCGGCGGGCAGCGGTGCGACAAAATCGAGCCGGGGCTGTGACCGGCCATCGAGATAGGGGCCTACCCGCAGGATCTTGCCGGCTTCCAGTCCCTTGAGCGCCTCGCGCAAAGGAGGGGTTATGTCACCGGCTAACGGAGTGCTGAGCAACCGCTGTTGATCCGGTCCAAACAGGGTGGCGCCATCAAATCCGCGCAAGGAGACAAACTCAATGAGGCGTTCCTGCAATTGCTGACGTCCGGCCGGGCTGTCAGATCGGGAAAGCAGTCCGGTGTAAAGCGGGTTTTCAATGAGCTGGCGGGCATCTTGTTCCCGGTTTTCGAGCCATTCGGTAATGCGTGTGCTTTTAAGATCGGCGATAGCCTCGATAAGGGCGACCTCCTTGTCCCGGGTCTGTCCCAGATTCTGGGCGATGGCCATGCCGGTCAGTACCATGATCAAGCTGTTGAGCAGGATAAAGGGGAGCAGTTGGCGTCTGGAGAGGCGGCTGCTCACCGTGGGTTGATCGATACGTCGGCGCAGCATGGCATAGAGCATGAACGCCGTAATCAGAATAAACAGCCAGCCCTTGAGGGTGCTGGCCAGGGCAAACTGGGCCGGTGAGCGAAACAGCAACTCCACCGCCTTGTCAGAGAGCAGGATCCACAGGCTGGCCACCGCAGCATAGGTGAGTACCACATTGAGGACATGGGCGCGGGTAAACGGAGGCTGTTTAGCCATGCGTCGCCTCACTGTCATCCTGATAGCGCTCGGCGATGGCGACAAATTGCTCGAAATGGCTGTCAAACGCCGCCACCACATCCGGATCGAAATGTTGGCCGCTACCCGAGAGGATCAGGGTCCGGGCCTCCTCATAAGACATGGCGGGTTTGTAGACGCGGACATTGATGAGGGCATCGAAAACGTCAGCCAGCGCCATCAATCTTGCCGAGAGGGGAATGGCATCCTCCTTCAGTCCATCGGGGTAACCGCTGCCGTCCCACTTCTCGTGGTGCCAGTGGGCAATCTCCTTGGCCAGGGTGAGGAATGCCAGAGGTTGCTCTATGTCTTGTTCTGCCTGCTCGATGGCGTCGCTGCCGAGTTTGGCGTGAGTGCGCATGACGTCCCACTCCTCTGCGGTCAACTTGCCGGGCTTGCGCAGAATGTGATCGGGAATGCCCACCTTGCCGATGTCGTGCAGGGGGGCAGAGCGACTCAGCAGATCGATGTAGCGAGGCGTCAGGGTGTCGCTAAAGCGGGGGTGGCTGGCCAGCGCGCAAGCCAGTTGCCGCACGTAGCCCTGGGTGCGCAGTATGTGGTTGCCGGTCTCGGGGTCGCGGATTTCCGCCAGATGAGCCAGCGCCCGAATGGAGACCTGCTGGATAAGGTCATTCTCGGTCATCCGGCGGGCCACTTCCGCTTCCAGCGCGGCATTTTGATCCTGCAGCCCGTCACGGGCCCGCTTGGCATCCAGCTGGGTGCGTACCCGAGCCTGGACGATGGTCGGTTTGATGGGTTTGGTGATGTAGTCGGCGGCCCCGAGAGAGAGGCCGAACTCCTCGCTCCGGGGATCGGCCAGGGCGGTCAGCAACACCACGGGAATGGTGCTGGTCTGCGGGTTGGCGTGCAACTGCTTGAGGACCTCATAGCCATCCATGCCCGGCATCATTACATCAAGCAAGATGAGGTCGGGCACGGTTTTGCCGTTGGCAATGCGCAAGCACTTCTCTCCGCTCTGAGCGGCCAGCACCCGATAGGTGGGAGAGAGCAGGTCGGTCAACACCATCAGATTCTCGGGAGAATCATCGACAATCAGGATGGTGGCGGAGTGAGATGTGAACATGAGCGCTCCGTGACAGTGTCGCAATGAGTTCGAGTGTAGAGTCAATTGTTACCAATGGGTAGGGACTTGGCGCGATCTACCCCTTGATGGAGAGGCTTCCGGCCGGATGATCTGGCAGGGAGCCCCTTCTCAATCAACGTCCTGATGGCGACGGCTTCAGCTGGCTTATTCCTGGCTGCCATTCCCCCAGCAGGCGATGGCGTCACCTACCGAGAACTTGCCCTCCAGCAGGGCGCGGCCAAGGATGATCCCCTTGACGCCGGAGCCCTTGAGCGCCTCGATATCCGCGATGCCGCCAATGCCGCCGGAGGCCTGAAAGGCGACGCTCGGGTAGCGGGCGCAGAGATCCCGATAGAGCTCGACGTTGGTGCCAGCCAGGGTGCCGTCACGGCTGATGTCGGTGCAGAGCACATGCTTGAGCCCGGCGGGGAGGAAGCGCTCGATCAGCGCCTCGATGGTCACGCCGCTGTTCTCCTGCCAGCCTGCCACCGCGATATGGCGATTGCCCTGCTCATCGATATTGACGTCCAGCGCCAGCACGATCTGCTCGGGGCCATATTTCTCCATCCAGCTGGCCACCAGATCCGGGGATTTGACGGCGGTGGAGCCAATCACCACCCGGCTGGCACCGGCGGCCAGCAGATCCGCCACATCCTGTTCGGTGCGCACGCCGCCACCGACCTGCACCGGCGCTTCGGTGGCCGACAGCAGTTGGGTCAGCAGGGGCAGCTGGCGCGCCTTGGCATCCTTGGCACCGTCCAGATCCACCAGATGGAGCTGCACCGCCCCCTGGGAGACATATTCATCGAAGCGGGCCTGCGGGCTGCTGCTGTATTCGGTCTTCTGGTCGTAGTCCCCCTGATAGAGGCGAACTACCTGACCGTTGATAAGGTCAATTGCGGGAATGATCATGCTAGTCACAGCTCCAGAAAATTTTGCAGCAAACGGGCACCGGCTGCGCCTGAGCGCTCCGGGTGGAATTGGGCGCCGAAGAAGTTGCTGTGCTCTGCAACCCCGCCCACGATGGCGGTGAAAGGCTTGCCGTAGTCGCAGGTCGCCAGCGTCGCTTCGGTCACCTCCAGCGCATAGGAGTGCACGAAGTAGAAGTAGCTGCCGCTCGGGATCCCCTTGAGCAGAGGATGGGTCTCGTCATGCTCAATCTGGTTCCAGCCCATATGGGGCAGGCGCAGATTGCCCACCTCCATCAGCCGGATCTTGCCCGGCACTATGCCAAGGCAGTCGATAAGCCGCTCTGACGAGTCATCCGTACCCATGCTCTCTTCGGAGGCCTCCGCCAGCATCTGCATGCCGAGGCAAAAGCCCAGCAGCGGCTGCTTGGCGGCGCGAATAAGGGGCACCAGCCCCCGTTCGTTGAGGTTTTTCATGGCGGCCACCGCAGTGCCGACACCGGGCAGGATCAGCTTGTCCGCCTGCTCGATATCGGCTGCCAGGCTGGAGACCAGCGGCTGCACGCCGAGGCGCTCGAACGCCATTCTGACCGAGGCCAGGTTAGCGCAGCCGGTATCGATAATGACCAGCTTCTGCTTGCTCACATCCATCACAGCACTCCCTTGCTGGAGGGAAGCTCGCTCCCTTCCACCCGAATGGCCTGACGCAGGGCGCGGCCAAAGCCTTTGAACAGCGCCTCCACCTGATGGTGGGTGTTGCCGCTGCCCACCTTCATCTGCAAGGTGATGGCCATGGCGTCCGACAGCGAGCGGAAGAAGTGGGGCACCATCTCGGTGGCCATCTCGCCCACGTTGTCGCGGCCAAAGCCGCTCGGGCAGTCAAACACGAAGTAGGGGCGACCGCTGAGATCCAGCGCGGTGCTCACCTCCTGCTCGGTCAGCGGGCGCGCATCGATCACCGCCTGCACCTCGTCCATCGCCAGCACGAAGCCGAAACGGCCGATGCCGCGCTTGTTGCCAAGGGCCTGACGCAGCGCCTGACCCAGCGCCAGCCCCACATCTTCCACCGTGTGGTGATCGTCGATATGCAGATCGCCGCTGACGTTCAGCTTGAGCTGGAAACCGGCGTGGGTGGCAATTTGATCCAGCATGTGATCAAAGAAGCCGATGCCGGTGGCGATCTGGTTGCCGCCGCTCTTGTCTAAGTCCAGCGCCACCTGAATACGGGTCTCCTTGGTGTAGCGCTCCACCGAGGCTACGCGCCCCTTGGACAACAGCTGATCACGGATGGCGAGCCAGTCGTGATCCTGCGGGTGGTAGCGAATACCGCCAATGCCCATGTTCTCGGCAAGCTGCAGATCGGTCTGGCGATCGCCAATCACGAAGGAGTTGGCAAAGTCGATGCGACCGGAGGCGAGATACTCCTTCACCAGCCCGAGGTGGGGCTTGCGGCAGCTGCAGCCGTCGGTGGGGAAGTGCGGGCAGATCAGCACCTGCTCCCACTTCACCCCTTGCGATTCAAACAGGTGCATCATCAGGTCGTGGGGTGGCTGGAAGTTCTCCAGCGGCAGGCTGGCGGTGCCCAGCCCATCCTGATTGGTCACCATCACCAGCACGTAGCCGGCGGCCTGCAACTCGCGCAGCACCGGAATGACCATGGGCTCGAAGCGCAGCTTGGCGAGGCTATCCACCTGCTTGTCGGTCACCGGCTCTTCAATCAGGGTGCCGTCGCGGTCGATAAACAAAAACGGGGTCTTCATCGCTACATCCTTGTCTTACAAAGTGGGAGAGGGCAGATCACGCAGTACCGCCAGCACGGCATCCATCTCGCCCTGATAGCCGATGGTGACGCGAATGCTGTTATCAAGGCCGGGTTTGGTCGAGAAATCCCGCAGTATGATGCCGGCGGCCTTCATGGCAGCAAAGACGGCGGCGCCATCCACAAAGCGCACCAGCACGAAGTTGCCCTTGTCTTCGAATACTTCCTTCACGCAGGCAAGCGTTGCCAGCTCTGCCTTGAAGGCGGCTTTTTGCTTGTTGAGCTCCATCACTCGCTCGCGCATCAGCTCCAGCCCCATGGGGGAGAGGGCCTGCGCCGCGATCTGGGCGATGGGCTCGGGGATGGGATAGGGGGCGATCACCTTGGCCAGCATGGCGATCACCTCGGGGCTTGCCAGCGTAAAGCCGCAGCGGATCCCCGCCAGGGCAAAGGCCTTGGAGAGGGTGCGGGTCACCACCAGATTGGGGAAGCGGGCCAGCAGGTCCACCACGGACGCCTCGGGGCAGAACTCGATATAGGCCTCGTCCACCACCACGATGGCGCGATCCCGGGCTTTCTCCAGCAGGGCGATGAGGCCGTCGCGACCCACCAGATCCCCGGTGGGGTTGTTGGGGGAGCAGAGAAACACCAGCTTCACGTCACTGAGGCGATCGGCGATGGCGGGCCAGTCCGGCTGGCGGCTGGCGGTCAGCGGCTGCTCGACGATGCCGACGCCACAGGTCTCGGCGCTGATGGCGTACATGCCGTAGGTGGGCGGGCAGATGAGGATCTGATCTTCACCCGCTTCGCAGAAGGTGCGGATCAAGAGCTCGATGGCCTCGTCGGCGCCGCGGCTCACCAGCACCTGATCGGGATTAACCCCGGCATAGGCGGCATAGCCGTTCACCACCTCGGCCGGTTGGCACTCGGGGTAGCGGTTGAGGCGGCTCCCCTCGATGGTGAAGGGATAGGCCTGCGGCGCCTCGTTGGCGTTGAGCCAGACGTGGCCCTTGCCGCCGATGCGGCGGGCGGATTGATAAGGGGTGAGGGCCCGCACCACGCGGCGCGCCAGATTGGCAATGCTCATGACAAATCCTTCTGCTGTGCTGTTGGTTGGGGCGCGGCGGCCAGGGCGTTCAACCTGAGGGTGACGGCATTTTTGTGGCCATCGAGCCCTTCGGCCTGAGCAATGCGCTCGACGATGGGGCCAAGGCCCTGAATGCCGCGCTCGCTCAGCTCCTGCACCGTGTAGCGGCGCTGATAATCGGCGAGGCCAAGGCTGGAGCAGGTGCGGGCATAGCCATAGGTGGGCAGGGTGTGGTTGGTGCCGCTGGCGTAATCGCCGACCGACTCGGGGGTCCATGCTCCCAGAAAGATGGAACCGGCATTCTCAAGCTGGTCCAGCAGCTCGCGCGGGGCTCGGGTCTGCACAATCAGGTGCTCCGGCGCGTAGGCGTTGGAGATGGCGCACGCCTCGGCCAGATCGTCACAGAGGATCACCAGACTGCTGCCGAGCGCCTGCGCGGCGATATCGCGGCGGCTCAACTTGGCCAGCTGGCTCTTGATTTCCCCTGCGATGGCATCGGCCAGCAGCGGCGAGGTGGTCACCAGCACCACCTGGCTGTCGGGGCCGTGCTCGGCCTGGGAGAGCAGATCCGCCGCCACGAAGGCCGGGTTGGCGCTCTCGTCGGCAATCACCAGCACCTCGGAGGGGCCGGCGGGCATGTCGATGGCGGCGCCGCGCCAGTCGCGGGATACCTGCCCCTTGGCTTCGGTCACATAGGCGTTGCCCGGGCCGAAGATCTTGTCCACCTTGGGAATGCTCTCGGTGCCGTAAGCCATGGCGGCGATGGCCTGGGCGCCGCCGATGGCGAACACCTTCTCGACGCCGCAGGCGCGGGCGGCAAACAGGATCTCGTCGCTGGCGGGGGACGGGGTGCAGAGCACCACTTCACGGCAACCGGCGATAGCAGCCGGAATGGCCAGCATCATCACGGTGGAGGGGAGCGGCGCGCTGCCCCCCGGCACATAGAGGCCGACCCGGCTGATGGGCTGGGTGCGCAGCTCGCACACCACCCCGGGCTGGGTTTCCACTCGCACCACCGGCTGCACTTGCGCGGCGTGGAAGGTGCGAATGTTGGCAATGGCCGCTTCGATGGCGCTTTTGATGTCGTCATCCAGCCGCGCGCAGGCGGCTTCAATCTCGGCCTCGCTGACGCGCAACTGTTCACGGGGGGCGCGCTCGAAGCGCAGGCTCAGCTCGCGCAGGGCCTCATCGCCACGGCTGCGCACCGCTGCGATGATCTCTTTGACCACGGCGCCGATATCGGCCTCGTCATTGAGGGCGGGCCGGGTCAGCACGTCGGCCTGCTGGGCGGGGGAGAGGGTCTTCCAGATCAGGGTCTGCATGATGTCCCTTCCTTATTCCATCATTTTTTCGATGGGCAGCACCAGAATGGAGCTGGCACCGAGGGCCTTGAGCTGCTCCATGGTCTCCCAGAACAGGGTCTCGCTGGAGACGACGTGCAGGGCCACCTGATTGGTGTCACCGGCCAGTTGCATGATGGTGGGGCGCTCGGCACCCGGCAGCAGATCGGTGATGGCATCGAGCTTGTCTTTGGGGGCGTGCAGCATGATGTACTTGCTCTCGCGGGCCTGCTGCATCCCCTGAATGCGGGGCAGCAGTTTGTCGATGAGCTTCTGCTTGGCATCGGACAAGGGGTTGGGGGCCTGTACCAGTACCGCCTTGGAGCGGTAGATCACCTCCACCTCTTTGAGGCCATTGGCTTCCAGGGTCGCGCCGGTGGAGACCAGATCGCAGATGGCATCGGCCAGGCCCGCACGGGGCGCCACTTCCACCGAGCCGCCCAGCATCACGCTCTTGAAGCCGAGACCCTTTTCGTCAAAGAAGCGCTTGAGCAGCCCGGGGTAGGAGGTGGCGATGCGCTTGCCGGCCAGGCTCTCTGGCCCTGTGTAGGTCACATCTTCCGGCACCGCCAGCGAGAGGCGGCAGCCACCAAAGTCCAGCTGCTTGAGGGTTTTGACCTCGAAGGGCAGGCCCTGTGAGGCGCGAATAAGCTGCACCTCTTCCAGCACGTTCTCGCCGATGATGCCAAGGTCGACCACCCCTTCCATCACCAGACCCGGGATGTCGTCATCACGCACCCGCAGGATATCGATGGGCATGTTCTCGACATGGGCGATAAGGCGCTGCTCGCGCAGGTTGATCTTGAGGCCACAGCTCTTGAACAGGGCTTGGGAGTCCTGGCTCAGACGACCGGACTTTTGCATGGCGATACGCAGACGTTGTGTTTCCATTGCTCGATTTCCTTCTAGTCAAAAACGAAAAAACCCTCGGAAGTGTGTGCTTCCGAGGGTTTATGAATCTTGCGGTCCTTTTGGAAGTCACCAGTTAAGTGTCTTCCAGCAGTCAACCTCCTGAAAGACTAGTCGGGATGATGATGGTGGTGATGAGTCTTCAGGGTGGTGAACTTCATGTAATCAATCCTTTACAAAATAAGATGTCGTAATTGACGCCTGATTTAAACTACCTGCCTTGACAGAAAATGCAACCCGAAATTGTGATTTGATCGATTAAAGTGGCGAAAACGGTTTTCTGGTCGATAACTAGACAATAACCCCTGCAGGAGTCGCCATCATGCCCAGCCAGGACCTGTTGTTCCCCATTTTGCCCCGGGCACCCGCCGCGCCCGGCAGCGAAGAGATCAAGCGGGAAGTGAACCAGATCAGCAAGAAGCACCAGCTGCGCAAGACCAGCACTGACAACAGTGACTCCCAGCAGCGCCAGCAGGCGTATAGCACGCCCGCCAAGCGTGATCAGCCCAAGGCGGAGGAGGGTGATCACAAGCCGGACCCCGAGCATCAGATCGATCTGTTCGTCTAGGCAGATTATCTGTCCCGCTTTTGCCGCGCTTTTGGCATAATGGCCGCTTTTGCTGCGGGACGCCCTTTTGACCATCCAGACCCTGTTCAAGCCAGATGGCCCTCTGGCCAGCCATATCGACGGTTTCAAAGCCCGCGCTCCCCAACTGGAGATGGCCGAAGCGGTCGCGCGCGCCATCAAAAGTGGTGGCCGTCTGCTGGTGGAGGCGGGGACCGGTACCGGCAAGACCTACGCCTATCTGGTCCCTGCGCTGGAATCCGGCAAGCGGGTGGTGATCAGCACCGGCTCCAAGAACCTGCAGGAGCAGCTCTTCTATCGGGATCTCCCGACCATTACCGGCGCGCTCTCCTACACCCCGCCGGTGGCCCTGCTCAAGGGGCGCAGCAACTATCTCTGCATCGAGCGGATGAACCGGCTCTTGAGCGAATCCCATCTGCAAAAGCCTGAAATCCTGAACGATCTGGTGAAGGTCAAATCCTGGTCCACCGCCACCGATAACGGCGATGTGGGGGATATTCCGGGATTGCAGGAGAACGCCGAGATCCTCGCCCACGTCACCAGCACCAACGACAACTGCCTCGGTCGCGACTGCCCCTATTACGACGACTGCCATCTGGTGGTGGCCCGACGCCGCGCCATGGATGCCCAGGTGGTGGTGATCAATCATCACCTCTTCTTCGCCGATATGGCGGTGAAAGACACCGGATTTGGCGAGTTGGTGCCCGAAGCGCAAGTCTATGTGTTTGACGAGGCGCACCAGCTGCCGGAGATCGCCACCAACTACTTCGGCAAGTCGGTGGGCAGCCGCACCATCCAGGATCTGGCGCAGGATATCCAGCTGGCCTATCGCGCCGAGGCCCACGATATGGCCCAGCTTGGCAAGGCGGCGGACCGGCTCTCCATCGCCAGTCAGGATCTGCGTCTGGCCTTCGGGGTGGATGGTGGTCGCGGCAATACCCGCGACATGCTGCGCCAATCGCTCTGGGGCCAGGCGCTGGCTCGTCTCAACGACGCCATCGGGCTCTGCTACGAGGTGCTCAAACTCGCGCTCGGCCGTGGCGAGCAGCTGGATCACGCCTTCGAGCGCATCAGTGAACTGCGCACCCGCCTGGGTGAAGTGCTGGCGGTCAACCAGACCGGTTTCTCCTACTGGTACGACTGCTCACGGCTTCATTTCACCCTCAATCTGACGCCGCTATCGGTGGCCGAGCGATTCAGTGCCGAGGTGCAAAAGCCGGAGGTGGCCTGGGTCTTTACCTCTGCCACCCTGACGGTGGATATGCGTTTTGATCACTTCAAGGCCGAGCTGGGGCTGGCGGGCAGCGCCGAGCTGATCCTCGACAGTCCGTTCGACTATGGCGAGCAGGCGCGGCTCTGTGTGCCCCGCTATCTGCCGGAGCCCAACGCCTTTGGCCGTGGCGAGCAGCTGGCCAATCTGATGATCCCGCTCATCAACAAGACGCCGGGGGGCTGTTTCTTCCTCTGCACCAGCCATCAGGTGATGCGTCAGGTAGCCGAGGTGCTGCGCCGGGAGATTGGCCGCACCGTGCTGCTGCAGGGGGAGGACAACAAGCAGCGGCTGCTCAAGGAGTTTGTCGAGAATGGCCGCGCCGTGCTGGTGGCGACCAGCAGCTTCTGGGAGGGGATCGACGTGCGAGGGGCGGCGTTGTCGTGTGTTATCATCGACAAGCTGCCGTTTGCCAGCCCCGATGATCCGCTGCTCAAGGCGCGGGTGGATGATTGCAAGCTCAAGGGGGGGGATCCCTTCGCCGAGCTGCAGTTGCCCAAGGCGGTGATTGCCCTCAAACAGGGGGTGGGGCGGCTTATTCGTGATCGCAGTGATCACGGGGTGCTGGTGATCTGTGATCCACGGATGGTCAACAAACCTTACGGCGCCACCTTTATCAAGAGTCTGCCCGCCATCCCTCGCACCCGGGAGTTGGGGACGCTGGGGAGCTTTTTCGATCGCACTGAACGCGGTGAATAAGTGTGCCGTCAGATAACAGATTTGAACAACGGGTGAGCATATCTCGCTTGCCGGTTATGTAATTGACTGATTTTATAGAGATTGGAAAGCATGAACGAGTTGAAGATCCTGGCCGTAGATACCGCCACCGAAGCCTGCTCCGCCGCCTTGCTGGTGGGTGACAAGCTGTTCTCCCGCTGGGAGGAGGCGCCACGGGATCACACCCGAAAAATCCTGCCCATGGTTCAGGCTGTGTTAGAGGATGCCGGGATAAGTTTGAGTGACCTCGATGCCATCGCGTTCGGCCGCGGCCCGGGCTCCTTTACCGGCGTGCGGATCGGCATCAGTGTGGCACAGGGGCTGGCGTTTGGTGCGGGTGTGCCGCTGATTGGCATCTCGACCCTGGCCGCCATGGCGCAAGGGGCCTATCGACTGGATGGCGCCGAGCAGGTGCTGACCGCCATCGATGCGCGGATGAACGAGGTCTATTTCGGCCGCTATGAGCTGAGCGATGGCCGCATGCAGCTGGTGGGGGACGAGGTGGTGAGCGAGCCCGCGGCACTGGTTGACGTCCGTGGCAAGCAGGCGGGTCGGGTGACCTGCGTCGGCACCGGTTTTGAAACCTATGGCGAGACCCTGAGTGGTCTGGCCGATGAGCTGGCGGTGAGCCAGGTACGTTTCCCGGCGGCAGAGGACATGCTGCCGCTGGCCCGCGCCGCCTGGCTGGCGGGGGAGGCGGTGCCGGTGGAGCAGGCGACGCCGGTCTATTTGCGTGACAAGGTGACCTGGAAAAAACTGCCGGGTCGCGAATAAGGGCAGGAGCACTGACAGCATGTCGCTCTTGCCGCTCATCAGCTGCAACACAAGCGGATGGCCCGACGGGCCACGCTGGCAACAGGAGAGTGACATGATGCGTAATACCAGAAGCGACATGATGAAACGCGGGATGGTGGTCGGGGCGCTGGCCCTGCTGCTCGGGGCCTGCAGCTCGGTCCCCAAGGAGCTGGCCTATGAGCCAGAAAACCAGCTGGTGGCCTATCAGCCCGCCCTTGGCGGAATGGAGGGCAAACCGGCCCGCTGGAGCGGCGTTATCTCGGCGGTGCACAACAAGGCGGATCAGAGCGTTATTGAAGTGGTCTATCTGCCGCTCAAGTCCAACGGTGTGCCGGAGCAGACCGAGCAGAGCCCGGGCCGTTTTCTGGCCATCATGAAGGGTTTTGTCGATCCGACCCTCTACGCCAAGGGGCGCAGCCTGACGGTGCTTGGCACCATAGGCCAACCGGTGGATAGCCAGATTGGCGAGCACAAGTACCGCTTCTCGGTGCTCAATGTGACGGGCAGCAAGCTGTGGCCGCCAGTCAAGGAGGTGGAGGTGCGCTATATGGACCCCTACTTCTACGACCCCTTCTATGATCCCTTCTGGCCGAGACGGCCGCTGCGTCGCTAAGGCTTGCCATGATCAACAGCATCAAAAGCACTCTGCACGAACGTCTGCTCACCTTGGCAGATGGTCGGCAGGTGGCCCTGCTTGAGAATCAACTCGCGGATCAGGCTCAGCAGGGCAAACCCCTGCTGATTGCCCTGCACGGCTGGCTCGACAACAGTGCCAGCTTCTTGCCGCTGGCGCCGCATCTGGGGGATTTTCACCTCATCTGTGTCGATCTGCCGGGGCACGGTCACTCCGATCACAAAACCACCCCTTATGTCTTTGTCGACTGGCTGGACGATCTCTACCAGATCGTGCAGGCGGCAGGGTGGTCGCGCTTCACTCTGCTCGGTCACTCCCTCGGGGCGTTGATCGCCTCGGCCTATGCCGGGGTGTTTCCCGAACAGGTGGAGCGGTTGATCATGCTGGAGGGGCTGGGGCCGCTGAGCCAGCCCGATGAGGAGGTACCTGCCCAGCTGCGACGTGCGATTTTAAACCGCAGTCGCACCCGGGAGCGCAGTGCCAACGGCTTTGCCTCCATCGATG
>OEQV01000166.1_pt1 | contig 19269 bp, 15 predicted proteins | sample 1539821 | NCBI WGS metagenome assembly OEQV01 (sample SAMEA3891244, study PRJEB23780) | metagenome | biome: terrestrial biome; feature: animal house; material: water of meat washing | place: Italy | collected 2015-05-12 | reverse complement strand
TCCCCCTACACCTCCACCATCGTCTTCCTGGTGCGCAAGGGCAATCCCAAGCAGATCAAGGATTGGGATGATCTGGTGCGCAAGGATGTCGCCATCGTGACTCCCAACCCCAAGACCTCCGGCGGTGCGCGCTGGAATTACCTGGCCGCCTGGGGCTATGCCCTTAAGAAGAGCGGCACTGAAGAGGGTGCCAAGCAGTTTGTCGGCGACCTGTTCAAGAACGTGAAGGTGCTGGATTCCGGCGCCCGGGGCGCCACCACCAGCTTCATCGAGCGCGGCCTCGGCGACGTCTTGCTGGGCTGGGAGAACGAAGCCCTGCTGGTGCTGAATCAGCCGGGGACCAGCGACAAGTTCGAGCTCGTGGTGCCCTCGGTCTCCATCCTGGCCGAACCCCCCGTTGCCGTGGTGGACAAGGTAGCCAAGAAGCACGGCACCGAAGCTGTCGCCAAGGGCTACCTTGACTACCTCTATTCCGACGAGGGGCAGCGGATCATCGCCAAGTACCACTATCGCCCGAGCAACCCGGCGATCCTGAAGGAGACGGCGGCCCAGTTCCCGCAGCTGGCGCTCTTTACCGTCAAGGATCTGGAAGGGGATTGGGAGAAGGCCCAGAAGAAACACTTCGCCCAGGGCGGTCTGTTTGACCAGATCTATCAACCGGGTGGCTGAGGCTGACCAGCACTTATCCCATCTTTAGCACTGGCCCCTGTGCCAGCCGATAGGAGCACCAAGATGAACAAGATCCTCCTGGTTCCCGGTCTGCACAACAGCGGGCCGGATCACTGGCAGAGCCGCTGGCACGATCACTTTCCCCACTGGCAGCGGATGACCGGGCTGCCGTGGGACAAGCCGGACCTCAGGGTCTGGAGTGCCAAGCTGGCGAGCAAGCTGAAGAGTCGCCGCAGCCGGGTCCATCTGGTGGCCCACTCCTTCGGCGCGCTGACCGCCATCGCGGCGGCCCGCTTGCAGCCGGAGAAGGTGGCCTCGATCTTTCTGGTGGCCCCCGCCGATCCCGCCCGTTTTGGCATTGCGGATGAGGTATTGGCCGGGCCGCTGCAGGTGTCGGCCCAGCTGGTGGCCAGCCGCAACGATCCCTGGATGAGCTTTGAACGGGCCGAATACTGGAGTCGTCAGTGGCAGGTGCCGCTGTTCGATGCCGGTGAGGCGGGCCATATCAATGCCCAGTCCGGTCATGGGGACTGGCATCAGGGGCTGCATTTGCTGGGTGCTCTCTATCGCCGTGGCGAGTTGGTGGTGGCTCCGGTCAAGGCCGCATCGCCCCGGCCGGTCGTACTGGGCTTTCGCTAGGTATCTGTGAAGTGGTTGGAGGGTTGGCGATCGCGCTGTTCGCTGGCTACTCCATGCCCCCGTTCTTTGAATGCTCCGCTCCGTATTGCTCCATTTCTTAGGTCTTTTATTTATATAAAAGACCTTTTTTTATTTGGATCGCTCTAAAAGCCTTGTCCTACCGTTGTTAGACAAAAAAGTGATTAGCAAAGTCGCAAACGATGTTTGTTGCTGATTGGAAGAGTGCGCAGAATCACCATATCGAAAATTCTTCATAACAGATGGATGTGTTATGCGATTTGGTTCTTATTCTGTCCTGCCCGGTTTTGGCCCCACCTTGGGGTTCAGCCTGCTCTATCTGGGCCTGCTGGTGCTGTTGCCGCTCTCGGCCCTGGTGCTGTTTGCGGTCAACAACCTGACCGCCGCCGAGTTCTGGCAGGTGATCGGTTCACCCCGGGTGCTCGCCTCCTTTCGCCTGAGCTTCGGGGCGGCCTTTGTCGCGGCGCTGCTCAACAGCCTGTTTGGCCTGATCCTGGCCTGGATCCTGGTGCGCTACACCTTCCCCGGTCGTCGTCTGGTGGATGCGCTGATCGACCTGCCATTTGCCATGCCGACCGCTGTATCCGGCATCGCCCTGTGCGCCATTTTCGCCCCCAACGGCTGGATCGGCCATCTGCTGGCGCCGCTCGGCATCCAGCTCGCCTACAACCCCATCGGCGTCGTTATCGCACTCACCTTTATCGGATTGCCGTTTGTGGTGCGTACCCTGCAGCCGGTGCTGCGGGAGGCTGAAACCGAGCAAGAGGAGGCGGCCGCCAGCCTCGGCGCCGATCGCTGGCAGACCTTTATCCGGGTGCTCTGGCCGACCCTGATCCCGGCCCTGCTCACCGGCTTTGCGCTGGCGTTTGCCCGCGCGGTGGGGGAGTACGGCTCCGTCATCTTTATCGCCGGCAACCTGCCTATGGTCTCGGAAATCGCGCCGCTGATGATCATGAGCCACCTGGAGGAGTATGACTACGCCGGTGCCTCCGCCATCGCCGTGGTGATGCTGCTGATTTCGTTCATTTTGTTACTGCTAATCAACAAGTTGCAGGCCTGGAGCTGGTCTCGCATCGGAGGGAGCCGGATATGAGTTCATCTGCTATCGCCATTGAGGTGGCCCCGGTGGAGGCGGCCCCCGTTCGCAAGGCGCCGGTCGTGATCCGTGAACCCCAGTGGGTCAAGTGGCTGCTGATTACGGTGGGTCTCGGTTGGTTTGCCGCCCTGCTGTTGCTGCCGCTGGCCACCGTCTTTATTCAGGCGCTGACGCCGGGGATTATTCAGGCGGGTTATTCCGTCGAGCAACAGCGCGAAGTGTTTGAGTTTGTCGCCAGCAGCGACTACTTCTCCGGCCCGACGTGGATGGCGATGTGTAAAGCGGCGATGGATGCGGCGCACGGCATCGAATACAGCACCGTGGTCACCACCATGGCGCGTAACGGCGTCGAGTTCGGCCTGCGGGTCAGCGGATTACCGGGGCAATGGTTTACCGGTCCGGCGCAGCAGGTCATCGGCCCGATGTTTGCCGGTTATAAGCCGGAAGATTCGGGGCTGGATATCGGCGACAGCGCCATCACCGAAACCTACGGTATTGGCGGATTTGCTATGGCGACCGCGCCTGCAATCGTTGCGCTGGTGGGCGGCACGGTGGAAGAGGCTATCGATTTCTCTCGCCAGATGCGTGAAATCACTCTCGGTGAAAACCCCAACGTCACCATTCCGCTGCTCGGTTTTATGGGCGTGCCGTCGGCAATCGACATCACCCGCGTGGGTAGCAGCGGCATTCTGCCGGTGATCAACACCGCTATTGCGCACAAAGACGCGGGGATCGGCATGATCGGCGCGGGAATTGTCCATCCGCCGTTTGCCTGTTTTGAAAAGGCGATCCTCAACTGGCGCGACCGCTACTGCCAATAACAATAACCGGGGCTAACGCAGTTAGCCCCACAGTAGCGAAGCGAAAAACGTTGCTTACCTGCAGGGCTGGGCGATCTCCGCGATCGCAAACGATGCTTAACCTGTTAAGGATATTCCATGAACAGCATAAAACTAGAATGGAAACGTGGTGACTGGGCGGCTTACTTTGGGCTGATGACCAACAACCTGACTAACCTGCTGACAATGATGGGACTACTCATTTTTGTCGTCGGGATCCCTACCGAAATTGTCTATGGTCGCATTGCGCCTGCCTTTGGTCTTGCAGTGCTGGCGGCCAGTGTCTGCTACTCCTGGTTTGGTCTACAGATGGTGAAGAAAACCGGTCGTAGCGATGTAACGGCGCTGCCGTCTGGACCGAGCGCACCCTCAATCTTTACCGTGACATTCCTGGTGCTGATGCCGGTTTATCAGCAAACCAAAGATGCCAACTTTGCTATCCAGATAGCTCTGGTGTGGTGCTTTGTCGAAGCGTTGATCCTGGTCGGCGGCTCCTTCCTGGGCGAGACCATCCGCAAGATGATCCCGCGTACAGTGCTGCTTTCTTGTCTGTCCGGACTGGGGTTATTACTGCTGGCAATGAACCCGATGCTGCAAGCGTTCGAAGCGCCGACAGTTTCTTTCATCGTCCTGTTATTGATCTTCATTAACTGGTTCGGTAAGAAGCCGATTTTTGCCCGCATTCCTACCGGCTTGCTGCTGCTGATTGCCGGTACGGCCCTGGCGTGGATCTCCGGTTTGCAAAGCCCGGAGGCGATCAAAGCGTCGATGTCTTCCTTTGGCTTCAACCCGCCGGAAATTCACGTCGACAGCTTCCTGCAAGGCTTGCCGCACGCACTGCCGTATCTGGCTTCTGCGGTTCCTCTGGGTCTGGCGAACTACATTTTCGACCTTGAGAACATTGAAAGTGCGCACGCGGCGGGGGATGAGTACAACACCCGTAAGGTGATGATGGCGAACGGCTTTGCCTCCATGCTCGGTTGCATGCTGGGTAACCCGTTCCCGGTGACCGTATATGTTGGGCATGCGGGCTGGAAAGCGATGGGCGCCAGCATCGGCTATACCCTCGCTTCAGGCATCACCATGTTCCTGGTACCGCTGTTTGGCCTGGGCGCGTTTATGCTCGCCATTATTCCGATGACTGCGATAGTGCCGATTCTGGTGTTTATCGGCGTGGTGACCGCCAACCAGGTGGTGCGAGAAACGCCCAAAGTTGAGGTGCCCGTCATCTTCATCTGTCTGTTCCCGTGGATTGCCAACTGGGCATTGACCATCGTCAACAGCGTGATGGGCGCCGCCGGAACATCCGCGGGGAAACTGGGTAGCGACTTACTGCACAGCAAAGGTGTCTATTACGACGGACTGGTGCATCTGGGAAGCGGTGCGCCGCTGGCCAGTATGCTGTGGGGCTGCGTCGCTATCTTCGCCATTATGAATAAGCCGCTGCGTGGGGCGATTGCCGCAGCTTTTGGCGCGCTGTTATCGCTGTTTGGCGTGATCCACTCCCCGGCAGTTGGCTTTGCTGAGGGCAACTCGATGATGTTTGTTGTGGCCTACCTGATGATGAGCGGCATGTTTGTCCTCAAGCATGTTCTTGATAGCCGTGAAGCGGTGACTGCGCCTGAGCAGGAACCGACGAAAACGACCTGAATCGCCTGTAAGCGGAAGATAACACTATGAAAGAACTTGTGGTCGTTGCCATTGGCGGCAACAGCATTATCAAAGATAACGCCAGCCAGTCGATTGAGCATCAGGCGGAGGCGGTGAAAGCCGTCGCCGATACGGTGCTGGAAATGCTGGCTTCCGATTACGACATTGTGCTGACCCACGGTAACGGGCCGCAGGTCGGGCTGGATTTACGCCGTGCGGAGATTGCCCACGAGCGCGAAGGGCTGCCCTTAACGCCGCTGGCGAACTGTGTGGCAGATACGCAGGGCGGCATCGGCTATCTGATCCAACAGGCGCTGAATAACCGGCTGGCGCGTCACGGCGAGAAAAAAGCCGTCACCGTGGTAACTCAGGTGGAAGTGGATAAAAACGATCCAGGTTTTGCCCATCCCACCAAGCCCATTGGTGCATTCTTCAGTGAAAGCCAGCGTGACAAACTACAAAAGGCAAACCCTGACTGGTGTTTTGTTGAAGATGCCGGACGGGGCTATCGCCGCGTGGTCGCCTCGCCGGAACCGAAACGTATTGTCGAGGCACCTGCCATTAAGGCGCTGATCCAACAAGGTTTTGTCGTAATTGGCGCGGGCGGCGGTGGAATTCCGGTAGTGCGTACTGAAGCGGGGGATTACCAAAGCGTGGACGCGGTTATTGACAAAGATCTCTCTACCGCGCTGCTGGCCCGTGAAATTCACGCCGACATTCTGGTGATCACCACCGGCGTCGAAAAAGTCTGTATCCACTTTGGCAAACCGCAGCAGCAGGCGCTGGATCGGGTGGATATTGCCACCATGACCCGCTATATGCAGGAAGGGCATTTTCCGCCCGGCAGCATGTTGCCAAAAATCATCGCCAGCCTGACGTTCCTGGAGCAGGGCGGCAAAGAAGTGATTATCACCACGCCGGAATGCCTGCCTGCGGCGCTGCGCGGTGAAACGGGCACCCATATTATTAAAACGTAAGGACGTAAGATGAAAGAAAGCAATAGCCGCCGTGAATTTCTGAGCCAGAGCGGTAAGATGGTCACCGCCGCCGCGCTGTTTGGTACCTCTGTGCCGCTCGCCCATGCGGCAGTCTCTGGCACAATCCATTGCGACGCGAATAACACCATGAAAATCACTGACCCGCATTACTATCTCGATAACGTGCTGCTGGAAACCGGTTTTGACTACGAAAACGGTGTGGCGGTGCAGACCCGCACGGCGCGCCAGACCGTGGAGATTCAGGACGGCAAAATTGTCGCCCTGCGCGAGAACAAGCAGCATCCGGACGCCACGCTGCCGCACTATGACGCTGGCGGTAAGTTGATGCTACCCACCACTCGCGACATGCATATTCATCTCGACAAAACCTTCTACGGCGGGCCGTGGCGCTCGCTCAATCGTCCGGCAGGCACCACCATCCAGGACATGATCAAACTCGAGCAGAAAATGCTGCCGGAGTTACAACCGTATACGCAGGAGCGGGCGGAAAAACTGATCGATTTATTGCAGTCGAAAGGCACCACCATTGCCCGCAGCCACTGCAATATCGAACCGGTTTCCGGCCTGAAAAATCTGCAAAATTTGCAGGCGGTGCTGGCGCGACGTCAGGCGGGCTTCGAGTGTGAAATTGTCGCCTTCCCGCAGCACGGTTTGCTGCTGTCGAAATCGGAACCCTTAATGCGCGAAGCGATGCAGGCGGGAGCGCATTACGTCGGCGGTCTGGACCCAACCAGCGTGGATGGGGCGATGGAAAAATCCCTCGACACCATGTTCCAGATTGCGCTGGACTATGACAAAGGCGTCGATATTCACCTGCACGAAACCACTCCGGCAGGCGTGGCAGCTATCAATTATATGGTTGAAACGGTAGAGAAAACGCCACAGCTGAAGGGCAAGCTGACCATCAGTCACGCCTTTGCGCTGGCAACGCTCAACGAACAACAGGTAGATGAACTGGCGCACCGGATGGTGGCGCAGCAAATTTCTATTGCCTCGACGGTGCCGATTGGCACGCTGCATATGCCGCTCAAACAGTTGCACGACAAAGGCGTAAAAGTGATGACTGGCACTGACAGCGTTATCGACCACTGGTCGCCTTATGGTCTGGGCGACATGCTGGAAAAAGCCAATCTGTACGCGCAGCTCTATATTCGTCCTAACGAACAGAACCTCTCCCGTTCGCTGTTTCTAGCCACTGGCGATGTATTGCCGCTGAATGAAAAAGGCGAGCGTGTCTGGCCCAAAGCGCAGGATGACGCCAGCTTTGTGCTGGTGGACGCCTCCTGTTCCGCCGAGGCGGTGGCGCGTATCTCGCCGAGAACCGCAACGTTCCATAAAGGGCAACTGGTGTGGGGGAGTGTGGCAGGTTGATGCGCATTTGAAACGCCTGCAACGGTGAATAGTAAGAGATTTAAGCCCCAGGGAGTGGGGCGGGAATGGTCTGCTAATGAATGATCCTGAACTTTATAATCTCCCGGCATAATTTCCAGGGGATTATTTGAGAGAAATACACAAAAGTGAGTTTTAACAAAGGTATTTATCAGGCCATAAATGTGACCTGCTTCGGATAAAAAAGATTCAGTATCGAAAAACCAATGATACTCTTGCTGATGGTTACCAACAGTAATTAAGATGTGATTTGTTTTTCCGTAATCGCGAAAATATTGCCATGACCATAAAAGAAAAATTCTCACAAAAATATCCCCATGCTTCCTTTTGTACTTTTGGCGATTCTGCAGCGTTGGCCGATCACCTCGCAACGTTGATTGCGACTGGTGTTAAAACAGCTTCCTGTGGTTCGCTGGCAGGATGTATTGAAGACAACGCATTTCCGATGATTGGTGAGTATAAGATTGTAGAAAATAGCCGTGGTGAGCCTGTATGTGTTATCAGAGTGATTGGCCTGCATTTACTGCGCTTTTCTGATGTCACCGTGGAGCTTGCCCGTAAGGAAGGTGAAGGTGACCTCAGTCTTGAATATTGGCGTAATGAACACCGTCGTTTTTTCCAGGCAGAAGGAAGCTATTCACCAGAAATGGACGTTATCTTTGAAGAATATGCCCTTATTGACGTTGTGTAGATAACTATTTATCTACGCGAAATAAACTCACACACATAAAATATCGCTAATTTTGTTTATTTTGCTATTTTTTACGTGATGAATGTCACACTTATTGTTGCTGCCCGTTTTGTCCATATTTATAACCATATTTTTAATAGCTGCCTGAAATAGGGCTGTTTATTCTGCATAAAAATATTCGAAAATTCTTATTCTCTCCAGCGCGCTAATTTGGGCGAACACTTCCTGACTACCCTGCAATGAGGCTGAAATGATGAATAAACGTTTTGTTATCAATATGGTGTCTTCGCTGTTATTAGGCGCTGCGCTAATTTCTGCGCCGCTCCAGGCAGCGGAAAAAGTCGTGGTGAATATTTCTAAAGTCGATGGTATGCCGTGGTTTAATCGCATGGGCGAAGGTGTGGTTGAGGCGGGTAAAGCCTTTGGTGTTAATGCCTCACAGGTGGGGCCTTCAAGTACTGATGCTCCGCAACAAGTTAAAATTATTGAGGATTTAATCGCCCGTAAGGTTAATGCAATTACTATCGTGCCAAACGATGCCAACGTGCTGGAACCGGTATTCAAAAAAGCGCGAGATGCCGGAATTGTGGTTCTGACCAACGAATCCCCCGGTCAGCCAAGTGCTAACTGGGATATTGAAATCATTGATAACGAAAAATTTGCCGCTGAATATGTTGAGCATATGGCGAAACGCATGGGGGGCAAGGGCGGCTATGTGATTTACGTGGGTAGTTTGACCGTGCCGCAGCATAACTTATGGGCTGACTTGCTGGTGAAATACCAGAAAGAGCATTACCCGGATATGCATGAAGTTACCCGCCGCATGCCGGTTGCCGAGAGTGTGGATGACTCACGTCGTACCACACTGGACCTGATGAAAACCTATCCTGACTTGAAAGCGGTTGTCTCCTTTGGTTCAAACGGTCCGATTGGCGCGGGACGTGCAGTGAAAGAGAAACGGGCGAAAAATAAAGTCGCAGTCTATGGCATGATGATCCCTTCACAGGCGGCATCACTGATTAAAAGTGGTGATATCACCGAAGGGATTACTTACGATCCGGCCTCTGCAGGTTACGCACTCGCAGCCGTCGCCAGCACGTTGCTGAAGGGTGAAGAGATCAAACCTGGATTAGAAATGCAGAATCTGGGTAAGGCCGACGTAGATATGGATAAGCGAATTATCCGTTTCCATAAGGTATTACTGGTCAACAAAGACAATATCGACTCACTTTATTAATCCATTTCTTCGGGGCGAAAGCCCCGATTCTTATTGCCAGGGGATGTTATGGAAACTTTCCTTTCCCTTCGTCATATCAACAAAACGTTTCATGCCACGCGAGCGCTGCGCGATGTTTCTCTCGACTTTATGTCGGGTGAAGTGCACTGCCTTGCCGGGCAAAACGGCTGTGGTAAATCGACGTTGATTAAAATTATGTCCGGTGTTTATCGCCCGGATGAGGGGGCGGAAATTACGCTTGGTGGGAAAAACTGGTCAAAGCTGACACCCGCCGCTTCGGTGGCGCAGGGGATTCAGGTGATTTATCAGGACCTCTCTTTATTTCCTAACCTGAGTGTCTGGGAGAATATCGCCGTGAATCACTATCACCACGGTCTGTTTGTTAACCGCCGTCGTCTGCGTGAGGTGGCGCAGGCGGCAATGACCAGTATTAACGTCACATTGCCACTGGATACGCTCGTTTCTGAGCTTTCAATTGCCCGCTGTCAGCTGGTGGCAATTTGCCGTGCACTGGCGCAGGACGCACGGTTGATCGTGATGGATGAACCAACCGCTTCGCTGACCCATCAGGAAGTGCAAGGGTTATTACAGGTGGTGCATCAATTGCGGGAACGCGGGATCTGCGTGGTCTTCGTCAGTCATCGTCTGGAAGAAGTGATGGAAGTTTCCGACCGTATTTCAGTGCTGAAAGATGGTGAGCTGGTCGGGACTTTTCCGGCTGCAGAGATGACCACAAAACAACTCGGTTTCCTGATGACCGGCCAGGAGTTTGAATATCAGGTGCGAGAGTTGTGGCAGGGAAAATCCAGCACCCCGGTGCTGGAGGTGCGTAATTTAAGTCGTCATGGGGAATATCAAAATATTAACTTGCGGGTGGAAGCGGGCGAAGTGGTGTCGATTGTTGGCCTGCTTGGTGCGGGGCGCACGGAATTATGTCTGAGTCTGTTTGGTATGACCCGACCGGATGCTGGCGAGATCCTCATCAACGGCCAGCCGGTTACACTGCATAGTAACCAGGACGCTATCCGCCACGGTATTGGTTATGTTTCGGAAGATCGCATGTCGCGCGGTTTGGTGATGGCGCAATCTATTGAAGACAACATCATTAGCACTGTTTTTCACAAGGTAAAAGATCGCTTCGGCTTTCTGAGTGAAGCTAAAGTGCGTGACCTGGTGGACAGGCTAATCAAGGCATTGACCATCAAAGTCTCTGACCCACATCTCCCGGTGAATACGCTTTCCGGGGGTAACGCGCAGCGAGTATCGATCGCCAAATGGCTGGCGATTGGGCCACGACTGTTGATTCTCGATAGCCCGACTGTCGGTGTTGATATCGCCAACAAAGCAGGAATATACGGCATTATCAGCGATCTGGCGGCTCATGGCATTGCGGTATTGATGATCTGCGATGAAATTGAAGAAGCGTGGTATCAAAGCCACCGGATTTTGGTAATGCAAAAAGGTCAGATCACCCATAGCTTCCTGCCTGACAGCAGTTCTCAGGCCAGGATTGCGGAGGTGGTAAATGGCTGAACTGAAAAAACGCCATGAATTCTGGCTGGCATTACTGATTGTGGTGCTGTTTGTTGGCCTTGCCTGGCGCAGCGACGAGTTTCTGACATTCGGTAATTTGTACGATCTCGCCAATAACTATGCCATGTTGACTATTCTCGCCTGTGGTTTGTTTGTGGTGTTGATTTCCGGTGGAATTGATATTTCGTTTCCAGCAATGACCATCATTGCGCAATACGGCATGGTGCTGTTGCTGCAAAAAATTGGTGGCAACTTCGCTGTCGCGTTTGCACTGGCGGGCTGCATCGGCATTTTACTTGGCTTAATTAACGCCTTACTGGTTAATCGCCTACGGGTGCCTTCTATCATCATCACTATCTCGACGCTGAATATTTTCTATGGCCTGCTGTTATGGTTGAGTAAAGGTGTGTGGCTGTACGACTTTCCGCCGTGGTTTGAGCAGGGGGTTATGTTGTTCAAGTACACCGATGCTGATGGCTATGACTATGGCCTTGGTCTGCCGCTGATCGCCATGATTACGGTGGTGCTGCTAACAGCGTTTATCATGAATTTCACCAGTGTAGGGCGCAAAATTTATGCCCTTGGCGGGAACCGCGAATCAGCCAGTCGCATCGGCTTTAGCGTGCTGAAACTGCAACTTTTCGTCTATGGCTATATGGGATTGATGTCTGGCGCTGCGGGTGTAGTGCAGTCGTGGACGGTGATGACTGTCGCCCCCGATTCTCTTCTGGGTTATGAGCTGACAGTACTGGCTGCGGTGGTGCTTGGCGGCACTAGTTTGCTCGGCGGGCGCGGCACGTTAACCGGTACTTTGCTCGGCGTGGTGTTGTTGGCAGTGATGCAAAACGGGCTAAATTTATTGGGAGTCTCGTCTTACTGGCAAACATTGATCACCGGCATCATCATCGTTGCCAGCATTAGTGCCACGGCGTGGAGTCAGCATCAGAACCGGAGTCTGCTATGAAAAAATCGTGGCGTAACAACGTTGAGTTTTACTTGATCGGCCTGCTGGTGCTAACTGTTGCCGCGTTCAGCATTACTATGCCGGAGATTTTCTGGTCGATAAGTAATTTCCAGTCCGTCGCTTCGCAAATGCCCGTGCTGGGCATTCTGGCGTTGGCTATGGCGGTGACCATGCTTTGCGGTGGCATTAACTTGTCAATTATAGCCACTGCTAACGCCTGTTCACTGGTGATGGCGTGGGTGGCGACTCAGTATCCACCGGGTATTGCTACGGTTGTCGCTACGCTGCTGGCGGGCGCTGGCGCGGCGGTGATAATCGGTTTATGTAACGGCGTATTGATTGCTGGTATTCGAGTGTCGCCAATTCTTGCAACGCTTGGGATGATGACGTTGCTCAAAGGGATAAATATTCTGGTGACAGGTGGTAGCGCCATTGCCAATTATCCCTCATGGGTGCTGTGGTTGAATCATGCGCAATGGTTCGGTATTCCGCTACCGATGTGGTTGTTTGCCGCAGTGGCACTGGGGCTATGGATATTGCTGGAGAAAACGCCGCTCGGTAAAGCCATTTACCTGATTGGGTCTAACGAACGAGCAACACTTTACTCCGGTATTAACACTCGTCGGGTGCTGATATGGGTGTATGTCATTTCCGCCTTGCTTTGTGCGGTAGCGGCATTTTTGATGATGTCGAAACTCAACTCGGCTAAGGCCTCTTATGGCGAATCGTACTTGCTGGTGTCAATCCTCGCGGCAGTACTCGGCGGGGTTAATCCGGACGGCGGCAGCGGGCGGATAATTGGTATGGTGCTGGCGCTGTTTCTTCTGCAAATTATTGAAAGCGGCTTCAATATTCTCGGTATAAGCCCCTACCTGACGATGGCCTTATGGGGAACGTTGCTGCTCTGTTTCATTCAGGTTCGCGGCATGTTGGGGCTGGATCGGGTGGTTTAAATATTGGCTATATTCAATGGACGCGTTTTGCCGCGATGACATATCAGGCGTCGCCAAATACACATAGCTAATCAGGAGTAAACACAATGAAGATCAAAGCTGTTGGTGCATATTCCGCTAAACAACCACTTGAACCGATGGATATCACACGGCGTGAACCGGGACCGAATGATGTCAAAATCGAAATCGCTTACTGTGGCGTCTGCCATTCCGATCTCCACCAGGTCCGTTCGGAGTGGGCGGGGACGGTTTACCCCTGCGTGCCGGGTCATGAAATTGTGGGGCGTGTGGTAGCCGTTGGTGATCAGGTAGAAAAATATGCGCCGGGCGATCTGGTCGGTGTCGGCTGCATTGTCGACAGTTGTAAACATTGCGAAGAGTGTGAAGACGGGCTGGAAAACTACTGTGATCACATGACCGGCACCTATAACTCGCCGACGCCGGACGAACCGGGCCATACTCTGGGCGGCTACTCACAACAGATCGTCGTTCATGAGCGATATGTTCTGCGTATTCGTCACCCGCAAGAGCAGCTGGCGGCGGTGGCTCCTTTGTTGTGTGCAGGGATCACCACATACTCGCCGCTACGTCACTGGCAGGCCGGGCCGGGTAAAAAAGTGGGCGTGGTCGGCATCGGCGGTCTGGGACATATGGGGATCAAGCTGGCCCACGCGATGGGGGCGCATGTGGTGGCATTTACCACTTCTGAGGCAAAACGCGAAGCGGCAAAAGCCCTGGGGGCCGATGAAGTTGTTAACTCACGCAATGCCGATGAGATGGCGGCTCATCTGAAGAGTTTCGATTTCATTTTGAATACAGTAGCTGCGCCACATAATCTCGACGATTTTACCACCTTGCTGAAGCGTGATGGCACCATGACGCTGGTTGGTGCGCCTGCGACACCGCATAAATCGCCGGAAGTTTTCAACCTGATCATGAAACGCCGTGCGATAGCCGGTTCTATGATTGGCGGCATTCCAGAAACTCAGGAGATGCTCGATTTTTGCGCCGAACATGGCATCGTGGCTGATATAGAGATGATTCGGGCCGATCAAATTAATGAAGCCTATGAGCGAATGCTGCGTGGTGATGTGAAATATCGTTTTGTTATCGATAATCGCACACTAACAGACTGAAAAAATTAATAAATACCCTGTGGTTTAACATATTAACTTCGCTCTCCACTTAACTTTTTAGTTAAGGAGAGCGAAATAATATCAAAGTAGCAGTAAAACCTATAACGTAAATTCAAATTGTTAAATTAACTCCCTCCAGTACACAATACTTCTCACGTTAGTTATGAGCGATTTCTGATAGTGCCTGGTTTAATGAGAGCTTTATTATCTGCGACGTTTATTTTTATTTAAGAGAGATCGCGATGATATCATTAAAAGCTCCGCACAATAATTTGATGCCATATACGCAACAAAGCATACTTAATACGGTTAAAAACAATCAGTTACCAGAGGATATCAAAAGCTCCCTGGTTTCCTGTGTCGATATATTCAAGGTTTTGATTAAACAATATTATGATTATCCTTATGATTGTCGTGATGATTTAGTCGATGACGACAAACTCATTCATCTCATGGCTGCCGTACGAGACTGTGAGTGGTTAGACGATAACGCACTCACCATAAATGTGCAGTTTAATGATTTCCCTGGATTTTATGACTGGATGGATTACCCTGATCACCCGGTTAAGTTTGTTTTTCGCATACTTGAAAATCAAAAAGGGACAGTTTGGGTATATGACCAGGATGATGCGTTTCTTGATATTAAAGCAAATGTGCAGGCTGGACGCTTTACCGGGCTTAAGAAATTAGTGCAGTTTATCGATTCAGTGCGAACAGATTGCAAATGTATTCTTCTTGAACACCATATGCCTTTGCTGAGAATTTTCCCTAAAGGGAAAGAGTGTATGCGTGTGGAAAAATGGCTTCGCGAAATGTCGTCTATTCCGGAGACAGACGCGCCCATTAAGCAGGCGCTTGCGCATGGATTATTATTACACTTAAAAAATAACCACCCTGTTTCTCCTGAATCACTGGTGATGTTATTGCTCTCTGTTCTGGACGTAAAAACATACAGAGATGACGCACGATTAAATGAATGGATATCGAATAGAGTGCAGGAATTAGGTGACAGATATTATCCTGTAAATAAGCACGTTAAAATCCGCTACACTCTTTAGTTCAGAAAGGGTTCCACCTGCAAGTTGTTATTCCACCAGAGAGTGAATCGCAATGCAGGTAATCATTTCATCTGTATATCTGTATGCCAACTGGCATTCCATCTCTTTTTTCGCCGATATTTTGTTGTGATCGGCGACACTTCGCTTAAAAAAGCACCAGTAGTGGTTTCGCAGCCATGCGGTGTATAAAAAATGATCTCATGCAGATGTTTTGTGAATGTGTGGGTTGACATTCATATGAAAAAAATCATAATTCCATCATGTTTGTGTGGGGTCTTTTCTGTATCTTACGCATCGCACTCAAGCCTGACAGAAAATATGCTGTAAGGCTCATATCAAAAACCGCCATTAGCTCATCAGGAAGAGCAGACGACAACCAGGATTGTTGTATGGTACGGGGTTCGAGGCCTCGATGGCGGTCCAACTTTTCAAAACTCTTCTGAATCAGATCCCCTTATTATCATCCCTGCAAAGTGGAACATTGCCATTGTTTGGCTATTCAGGACGGGTCAGACCAATGAAAAAAGCCCACACAGGGGAGAGTGGGCTGAAATGGGAAGCTAAAGACTCAAGTAAACTTATCGGAAATAAGGACCACGCATTACGGGGGCTATCATCGCCGATGGCCGGGATTCGGCAAATCAGGTTGATTACGTAGAGAGTAAATTATCTGCTCACCGCTGCGTCACCCCTTCGTAAATCAGGCGTAGCGCGAATACACCAATAATTGCACCAATAACCCAACTGGCAACGCGTTGCATACGCCCATAAGCACGACGCACAGCGGGCAAAGAAAACGCCTGACTAAGAAAAACTCGCCAGATAATTGATGCGAGCACAATCCCCGCCCAGGCCATTAAACGTGCCCATGTTGGTGTTTCGGCATTTAATGTTACTGAGAAAATACTGATAAAAAATAAAACGGTTTGCGGGTTAGAGAGATCGGTAATTAATCCGCGGCGAAAAAAGACATACCAGGGGGCGCTAATCGGTTGTTGTAGTGTGCTCATTTGCGGTGTTGACTGGCGGCGCATGCTGCACCACGCAAACCATAAGAGATAAGCGCCGCCGACGATTCTGATAAGCGAAAAAATCTCCTCACACTGCGTAATTAGTGTTGCAAGACCAAACAAACCCAACCCGGAATAAAATGCATCGCCCAACGCCACGCCCAGTCCGGTCAGCACCCCTGCGCGTCGACCGGAAGCCAGGCTGGTTTGTACTACCACAAAGAGATTGGCTCCCGGATTAAAAAAAGTAATCACGAACAGTCCTACGGTCAGATAAACGGCGTGCAAAGGATCCATAGTGATTTCATCCATAAATAAGTGAAGTAACTTCATCATATTTCTACCAAAAATAATCGGGTGCGAGAGAGATCACAAAGTGTCTTATTTCCGGTTACTGGCTTTTATGCCCTGACTGAACTAATTATTAATCAACCCAATAATGTGGGTGGGTGATAGTGTGATAACAACTCTGGAGCCGTAATATGAAAATAATCTCTAAAATGTTAGTCGGTGCGTTAGCGTTTGCCGTTACCAATGTCTATGCCGCTGAATTGATGACCAAAGCGGAATTTGAAAAAGTTGAATCGCAGTATGAAAAAATAGGTGATATTTCAACCAGTAATGAAATGTCGACCGCAGATGCGAAAGAGGATTTGATCAAAAAAGCGGATGAAAAAGGGGCTGATGTGTTGGTACTGACCTCTGGTCAAACTGACAATAAGATCCACGGCACGGCAAATATTTATAAGAAGAAGTAATTCTGAAACCTATGTAAACATCCCCGATGCGTAAATTTATCGGTGATCATCATCTATTGAAATTTATGCCGGATAAAGCGTTCGCGCTGCATTCGGCAGTTCAGCTTTTCAGCCGCCGCCAGAACGTCGTCCGGCTGATGCCTAAATAATTCGCCGCTGCTGTTTTATCGCCATTAAATTTCTCCAGTGCCTGTTGTGCTGTCAGCAAGCCTGGAACGGGAGTTTTCGCCGACTCGCGCGCCAGTTCCGGCAGTAGCAGCTGCAAAAATTGCGGCGTTAAATCCGGCGTCGGTTCCACACTTAAAAATAGCGCCAGTCGCTCCATCATATTGCGCAGTTCACGAATATTGCCCGGCCAGTCGTAGTGCACCAGCACGGTTTCGCTTGCCTGTAATCCCTGGCGTAATGCGGCAGAAAACGGGGCGGAGAGCGCCGCCAGAGACACTTTCAAAAAGCTTTCCGCCAGTGGCAGAATATCCGCCACCCGCTCGCGCAGTGGTGGCAATTGCAGACGCAAAATACTCAGCCGATAAAACAGGTCACGGCGAAACTGCCCTTGCCGCATATCTTCTTCCAGATTGCAGTGAGTGGCGCTAATGACCCGCACATCCACCGGAACAGGCTGATGCCCGCCGACGCGGGTGACCTCTTTTTCTTCCAGCACCCGCAGCAGCCGGGTCTGCAACGGCAGCGGCATTTCGCCAATCTCATCGAGAAACAGCGTACCTCCGTGGGCGATTTCAAACAGCCCGGCGCGACCGCCGCGTCGCGAGCCGGTAAACGCCCCTTCCTCATAGCCAAACAGTTCTGCTTCCAGCAGCGATTCGGCAATCGCCCCGCAGTTGACGGCAACAAACGGATGCGACTTTTTGCCCTGTCGCGCATCGTGGCGGGCAAAATATTCCCGATGAATCGCCTGGGCCGCCAGCTCTTTGCCCGTCCCCGTTTCCCCCTCAATCAACACCGCCGCACTGGAGCGGGCATACAGCAAAATAGTCTGCCGTACTTGTTCCATCTGTGGTGATTGACCGAGCATATCGCCCAGCACGTAACGAGTTCTCAGGGCGTTGCGGGTGGCATCGTGAGTGTTATGGCGTAACGACATGCGCGTCATATCCAGCGCATCGCTGAACGCCTGGCGCACGGTGGCGGCGGAATAGATAAAAATTCCGGTCATTCCGGCTTCTTCTGCCAGATCGGTAATCAGCCCCGCGCCGACCACCGCTTCGGTGCCGTTGGCTTTCAGCTCGTTAATCTGCCCGCGCGCGTCTTCTTCGGTAATGTAGCTACGTTGATCGAGGCGCAAATTAAAGGTTTTTTGAAACGCCACCAGCGCTGGAATGGTTTCCTGATAGGTGACAACGCCGATAGAAGAGGTGAGTTTTCCGGCTTTTGCCAGTGCCTGTAACACATCGTAGCCGCTCGGTTTAATCAAAATAACTGGCACTGACAGGCGGCTTTTCAGGTACGCGCCGTTAGAGCCAGCCGCGATGATGGCGTCACAGCGTTCGTTTGCCAGTTTCTTGCGGATGTAGGTCACTGCTTTTTCAAAGCCAAGCTGAATAGGGGTAATGTTCGCCAGGTGATCAAACTCGAGGCTGATATCGCGAAACAGCTCGAACAGGCGCGTTACAGATACCGTCCAGATAACCGGTTTGTCGTCATTAAGCCGTGGTGGATGTGCCATAGCGCACCGCAAAGTTAAGAAACCGAATATTGGGTTTAGTCTTGTTTCATAATTGTTGCAATGAAACGCGGTGAAACATTGCCTGAAACGTTAACTGAAACGCATATTTGCGGATTAGTTCATGACTTTATCTCTAACAAATTGAAATTAAACATTTAATTTTATTAAGGCAATTGTGGCACACCCCTTGCTTTGTCTTTATCAACGCAAATAACAAGTTGATAACAAAGGATGGGCTATGTCTCTACACTCTCCAGGTAAAGCGTTTCGCGCTGCACTGACTAAAGAAAATCCATTGCAGATTGTTGGCACCATCAACGCTAATCATGCGCTGTTGGCGCAGCGTGCCGGATATCAGGCAATTTATCTTTCTGGCGGTGGCGTGGCGGCAGGTTCGCTGGGGCTGCCCGATCTCGGTATTTCTACCCTTGATGATGTGCTGACCGACATTCGCCGTATCACCGACGTTTGTTCGCTGCCGCTGCTGGTGGATGCGGATATCGGTTTTGGTTCTTCGGCCTTTAACGTGGCGCGCACCGTGAAATCGATGATTAAAGCCGGTGCGGCAGGATTGCATATTGAAGATCAGGTTGGTGCGAAACGCTGCGGTCATCGTCCGAATAAAGCGATCGTCTCGAAAGAAGAGATGGTGGATCGGATCCGCGCGGCGGTGGATGCGAAAACCGATCCTGATTTTGTGATCATGGCGCGCACCGATGCTCTGGCGGTAGAGGGGCTGGATGCGGCGATCGAGCGTGCGCAGGCCTATGTTGAAGCGGGTGCCGAGATGTTGTTCCCGGAGGCGATTACCGAACTCGCCATGTACCGCCAGTTTGCCGACGCGGTGCAGGTGCCGATCCTCGCCAACATTACCGAATTTGGCGCTACGCCACTGTTCACCACTGATGAACTGCGCAGCGCGAACGTCGCGATGGCGCTGTATC
>OEQV01000155.1_pt1 | contig 19881 bp, 21 predicted proteins | sample 1539821 | NCBI WGS metagenome assembly OEQV01 (sample SAMEA3891244, study PRJEB23780) | metagenome | biome: terrestrial biome; feature: animal house; material: water of meat washing | place: Italy | collected 2015-05-12 | reverse complement strand
AGGGTTTTCGGTCGAGGAGGCTCTTTTCATTCTGCAATCTATCAGCCATTTTACGTTGGGTGCAGTATTAGAGGAGCAAGCAACAAACCAGATAGAAAATAATCATGTGATAGACGCTGCACCACCATTATTACAAGAGGCATTTAATATTCAGGCGAGAACCTCTGCTGAAATGGCCTTCCATTTCGGGCTGAAATCATTAATATTTGGATTTTCTGCACAGTTAGATGAAAAAAAGCATACACCCATTGAGGATGGTAATAAATGATGCTATCTATGTGTCAACTCTAATTTATAGTTATGGATAGTGTTTTCAAATATATACATGTATCGTCAGTATTTTATCTATTAAATATTAAACCACTTCTGGTTAATATCATGGGTGTCACCGTCCCTCGATAAAATGGCATTGAGTCTCCCACAACTAAGCCACCCATTCGGTTTAAGGTCTTAACGATGATATCTCTTGCATCCATATGGATTTCATCTACAGATTGTGCGAAAAGTTCGTGCAGTGAAAACCGAGCCAAGCTAGAACCTATTTGATACCCTCTGAAATTTTGCATTGTTGCAAATCGCCCCCAATGAGTTTCATCGCATTATTTCCAGGCTGCAACGGCACCAACAATTGTGGAGTTCATAATTGCACACCACCATTGTGGCGATTTTTCAGCTGGAATAGGGATCAATTCGTCAGGGATCCCCTGCTCTCCCTTGAACACGGGAATTTGCAAACGCAGTATGTCGTCCATATCTTCATGCGTTGCTTTCCTCAATACAAGATTCTGCATCGGGTCATCCTTATCGTTGAGCCGTAACAGCAGGTATTTTCATTAGTAGCTCAGCACAAAATGCACATAATTTGTTCAAATCAATAAGCCGCCTAGGAACACAGTATCTATTGGCCACCGCCTTCCGTTGGCGGCATCGCTTCTTGCGCTATGGCCGACTCAGGTATGCTTCTTTTCGATAAAACGCCTCTTTCATTTATACCTTTTAATTACATCATCACCAATTGACTTACCGCTCTAATTTTCCCATTCAACCGGTAGATTTTTTCTGATGCATTTTTATGCAAACAAGTAATTTTTTGCTTCTCTTGAGGTAGTTTTTCAAGTATCTCGCGGTAGGCTTGTAACTCATAACGAGTCAACAGAAGCTCTTCTTCCAGAGACCTCAACTCACTTGCTAGATCATAATTATCGCCTTTGATTGATGCTTGTAAACTGCCCAGAAGATCATCTGAAAAAATATAATGCCGATTATTTTTTGGCCCATTAGCTTTCACTGCATCCTGTTTTTTCAAGCTATATACATGGCGGTCAACCAAGCCTGATGCCTGATACACAGCCAAGTCATTGACCTCCATAGCCAATCGTATCAGCTCTTTCCTGCTTATTTTTAGACCAGTCATTTTGAGTAAAACTTGATAAAACTTGTTACTGATTTTGTAAACATTTTTATTCTGCATAAAATTTCCACAACCACAACACTTAGGATTGCTAAGTATACAGAGACAGGTGAAACTTAGACAATCTATACATATGAGAACTTTGTGATGAACAAACATTGTACAAAAACCCATTCCCAGAGAGACTCAAGCAGGCGCGTAAAAAAGCAGGTATATCCCAAAAGGAGCTTGGGGTAAGGGCCGGTATGGATGATAGTTCTGCTAGTGGTCGCATGAATCACTATGAGAGAGGTCGCCACGTTCCAGACATTGATACAATGCGAAAACTTGCCAATGTACTGGGAAAGCCGCTGAGTTATTTTTTTTGCGAAGATGATCTTAGTGCGGAATTGGTTTGTCTATTTGAGCAACTTGATGAGGATGAAAAGTTAGATCTTCTCTTTAAGCTACGTGAAAATAAACGGTGATACCGCTAAGTAAGATACCTGCTCATGTTGCGGATTGACCACCAGAAGTTTGCAACGCATTGATAGTGGTTTGTAGCTAGGAGAGGAGGTTAACTTTCATGGTTGTGCTCATGCCTTCACCACCGGGATCCCTTTGATACTGGTGGTATAGCGGGGGCTGAGTTGTTCGCGTTTCATCATCCATTCGCTGGTATCTCGGCCTCGGGATGCAAAGTAGACCTTTCCCAACCGCCCCTGGTTAATCCTATCGATCACCTGCATGAGTGCATCGCTACGGGGATCCTGCTGTTCGCTGCCGAATAGACCCCCTTGCTGCATGCCTTTCGGGGAGAAGTCCGCCAGCATGACGCCGCCCTTCATATAGCGAACATCATCCAACCAGATCCTGCTCAGCAGCGGCTCGATCTGGGCTAGCAACTCACGGGTGTCGGCTGTGGGTATCGGCAACAGCATGGAGATCTGGTTGGCATAATGTGTTTCCCGCTCCGCAAACGGGCTCGAACGAATGAATACTGTGACATGGCGGCAGCACATGCCCTCTGTCCTGAGTTTCTCAGCTGCCCGCTCCATGTAGCCAGCGAGAGCCTCCCGCATGGGGCCGAAGGCGGTGATGCGCTCCCCAAAGGATCGGCTGCAAATTATCTGTTGCTTGGCCTGTGCCAGTTGCTCCAGCTCGGCGCAGGGGATCCCGCACAGCTCCTGCACCGTGCGCTCGACAACGACCCCGTAACGGTGCCGAAGACTCTTAGCATCAGCCGCTACCAGATCAGCCACGGTGTTGATGCCCTGAGCTGACAGCTTGGTGGTGAGTTTGCGACCAATTCCCCAGACCTCGTCTACCGGGGTGATCGCCATCAGTTTGGCGCGGCGTGTTTCATCGCGCAGATCGACCACCCCTCCGGTGGCGGGCCATTTTTTTGCGGCATAGTTGGCGAGTTTGGCTAGGGTTTTAGTGGGGCCGATACCAACACCGACCGTCAGCCCTGTCCACTGCTGTACCCGCTCCCGGATCTGGCGTCCATATGCCACTAGGTCACCCGCCCAACTCTCACTCAGCTCAGCAAAAGCTTCGTCTGTTTACCGGGACGGGTGCGAACAGCTTTGCGAGAAGGTCACTCAGCAACTCGGTGCGTGGTTCTCTCTTTTGAGCTGGTAAGGCTCATGTGGTGAGGGTTCTGGTGAGGACAACCAAAAAGTGTAAGAATAAACAGGTATGAACACGCATTTTCATACCTTTTCTTACATATCTTTAAAAAGTGTCATTTTAAGGTGAGCAACCAGAAGTGTAAGAAAAGGTGTTATGCATTGAAATATATAGTAAAAAATTCATTGCCACTCACTCAGTCACTCACTCAGCAGCGATTTTTTACATGTATTACCCTTTTAAGAACAGACATATTAAAAAGACCCTGATAAAACAGGGTCTTTTTAATTCAAGCCGAGCACCTCTACCAACAGGGAAGAGTATTCTATTAGTGACGGCCCATATTCAGCCATGAACCGGCGCCACAGGAGCACTTGATGAAAGGTGCGATGAAACCGATTGCCCGGATGCTGCTACTGCTGGCGATTTTTCTCCCCGGACAACTACTGGCACAACCGCTCAAGGTAGGGGTCAGCTTTGCCATCCCTCCTTATGTCATCGAAGGCGATAACCGCGGCATCGAGCTGGATCTGTTGAAAGAGGCGTTCGCCGGTAGCGGCTATGAGCCCAGCTTTGAATATCTGCCGCTGGAGCGCACCTTCCGCCTGTTCGAGTCAGGCAAGCTGGATGCCATTATCAACGTCAGACCCGGCATGGTTGATCCCCTCTTTCTGACCCGCCCCGTCATTACCTTCCATAACCGGATCTTCAGCCTGCGCACTACCCATATCAGTACCCTGGACGATCTGCATTCAAAACGAGTCACCGCCTTTCAACGGGCAAGGATCATTCTGGGGGGCGAGTTTGCCACCATGGCCAACCAGAATCCCCACTATGAGGAGGTGGCCAAGCAGCAGGGACAGGTGCACCAGCTGATGCGCGGCAGAGTCGATGCGGTGGTACTGGAGGAGCGGGTGTTCTACTACTATCTGGACCAGCTGATCGCCACGGCGCAGGCTGGCGAACGCTACGAGCGCAACCAGGTCAGGCAAGCGGACCTCTTCCCACCCACTGTCTATCACTTCGCCTTTCGCTCGGCTGATGCCCTCAAGTTGTTCAACGCTCGTCTCGAGGCAATGAAAAAGGATGGCAGTTATCAGCGAATTTTCGAGGTGTACGGCGCCAAGCCCTAGACATTCATCAGTTCAAGACGACAGCCCCTGACCCGGAAACATAAAAGCCAGCCCATTACAGGCTGGCTTTGTACTGGCTCCGAAGGAACAGCAGTAAAGGAGCGTTACTTCATTGCGCTGCCGTTTTTCAGATCTGCTTTCTGACGTTTGGCTTCGCGTTTCTCTTTCAGTGACATCTGCGGTTTTTTCTTGGCATCTTTGCCGTTGTGATGTTCTTTGTTACTCATCATCAAACTCCAAAAATGTTACCCAGACAGTTGGTTCCTCATGGGAGCCAGCATGCCATCCGAATCATCAACTTCAGTACGCTTGGTGGGATGGTGCAAGACCATCACCAGACCCAGCATACCCTCCAGCGGCATCCGGATCCAGCCTCATTCTCGCCCAAAAAATGCAGTGCTCAGCCCCCGGAACACTGACGCCACACAACCTCGACAGGAAAGACCAAAAAAGAGTAATTCGCATTATTAAATGTTGTCACGCTTATATTAAGTCATCGTTACCTGGATATTTTCACGGATAAATATAAATCCCTCTCATTATTTATTGCCACGCAAGAGGTCACCATTTTAATAAGCATTCGCAATATCATCGGAAACATCAGGTTACAACACCGAATAGGTTATTTCCGGTCAGCCGGATATAATGCGCGCCGCACCGAAATATCCGTTTTTATTCAGGAAGCTGTGACATGAACAGAAAAACCAGAGCCGCCATGGTGTCGGTCTGCTCCAATATCAGTCTGATCATCATGAAAATGGTGGCCGGTTTCGCCAGCGGCTCGGTCAGTATCATCTCGGAGGCGATCCACTCCGCCATGGATCTGGTGGCGGCCCTGATCGCCCTGTTCGCGGTGAAAAAGTCCGATCTCCCGCCCGATGAACGGCACCCCTATGGTCACGACAAGATTGAAAATGTCTCCGGCGTCATCGAAGCACTGCTTATCTTGCTGGCCGCAGGCTGGATCATCTTCGAAGCCGTCGACAAGCTGATCTCACCCAGCCCCATCGAGAGCATTGGCTGGGGCGTACTGGTGATGGTGATCTCGGCGCTGGTCAACAGCGGGGTATCGGCTTACCTATATAAAGTGGCCAGAGAGGAGGAGTCGGTCGCGCTGGCTGCCGATGCGCTCCATCTCAAGGCTGACGTGCTCACCTCCGCCGGGGTGGCCGCCGGTCTTGGCGGCATCTGGCTGGCCGGTCTGTTCGGCCACTCCCTCGCCATCCTCGACCCGCTGGTCGCCATTGCGGTCGCCATCTTTATTGTCAGAGAGGCGATCAGCATGCTCAACGAGGCCTTCCAGCCGCTGATCGACCAGAGCATGAGCCCGGAAGAGCTGGCGATGACCAGCCGCATCATCACCGAATGCTGCCCTGCCGCCAGCGGTTTTCACGATCTGCGCAGCCGTCGTGCCGGTCGTCGTCGCCATATCGACTTCCATCTCACCCTGCCCCCGGAGATGAGCATCGGCGAAGCCCACGATATCTGTGATCGCATCGAACACGCCATCATGGCGCAGTTGCCCCACGCCATCGTGCTGATCCACGTCGAGCCGGAGGAGCAAGAGCTGCCCTCACCGCTCGCCATAAATTGAAATGTGGCAAACAGGCGGGAAAGTGGCAGCGAAATAACGGAAAGTTGGCACAAACCCGCATTTTTACTGCCGGAAAGCCGATTGCATAAGAAGTGATCGGCACAACTGTGTTAGGGTGTCTAACCACCCTGCCGCAGGAGCGCGCCGTGAAAAAGCTGGAAATGAAAGATCTGACCGAGGCTGAAAAAGCCGAGATAGCCTTGTTATTGCAAAAGGCACAAGCCAATGCAGACCACCAGCTGACCAACGGAGAGCGGAACAAGATCCGCGAAGAGGGTCGCCTGAAAATTGTGGCCGACCGCGCCGAAGCGGCCAAGGCAGCCTCCAAGCTGGCTCGCGAGAAAGCCAAAGAGCGCGCCAAGAACCAGGTACTGCCGGAAACCTTCAGCTGGATTGATTCGGTCAGCAACAAGTTTCGCAGCAAGCGCTGATCCCTTCTTGCAAAACGCCCGCTGGCACTTGGTGCCAGCGGGCGTTTGCATGTCTGGGCGATGCTCGATGAGCCAGATTTGGCGCCGCCATTGATTTGCAGCCCAGAAGCTAATCGCAGCAGCAAAGAAGTGATTTACATTGTGAGTTAGAGAGAACGCCAACTGACAATCCCCATCTATCGCCACCTTTTCATTTTTTCTCATATTTTTTGCCAGAACTGGCTACATAGTCAGGACAAAAAAGCCGAATCTGACTTGCCACAGGGTGATATGAGTCTGCACTGATTTTTCTATGCCGTTGAAATGCATCATGTTTACTATAAAAAATGATATTTTTGGCTGTTACAAAACATTAATATCGAGATAAAGTTTGCTTTAAAAATGAGAGCGTGTTTTAATCTTTCTCGATGGTTCGGCAGTTCAGACCTGATTATGTTAGGCAGTCATTTTAGTAAAGCAGTGATTAGCATAAGCGTTATCCTCGGATAATTCTTATCAAATAATTCTCCTTCTTTAGTGCTCCCCATACGTATTGCTGACGAAAAATCAAAAATTGCCATTTAGGTGGCATTCAACACTATTTAAGGAAATTATTATGTCTAACAAAATGACTGGTACCGTTAAGTTCTTCAACGCTGAGAAAGGTTTTGGTTTCATCTCCCCGGCTGACGGCAGCAAAGACGTGTTCGTACACTTCTCCGCTATCCAGTCCACCAGCTTCAAAACCCTGGACGAAGGTCAGCGCGTTGAGTTCACCATCGAGCAAGGCCAGAAAGGCCCGGCTGCTGCCAACGTAGTTGGTCTGTAATTCAAGCCTGAGCATGCCGCTGATGGCTCACGCCAATCGCTGACAGCTCTGCAAGAATTAAAAAAACCCGCCTAGGCGGGTTTTTTGTTGTTCCCCGTTTTTTTCCTCACTGTTCTCCCACCGACCAACCATTTGATCCCTTCCTTACACCACTCTCACCGCTTGAGTCTGACAAAGAGTTCCAAGTGAGCTCAAAATGTAAAATAGTGACGAAAAAGTCAGGTTATCCGCTGTATTTGCCGCGAATTCTTGCTATTTTGCGCGCCACAAAAGCAAACGATTTCCTTCACACTTTCAGGATAAGTTATGGCAAAGCAAGATATGGCCGCCAACCGAGCACAGGGCGGCTTTTTGGACTCTTATTTTTCCATTTCTGCGCGCGGCAGTAGTGTGCGCCAGGAGCTGTTGGCCGGTTTGACCACCTTCCTGGCCATGGTCTACAGCATCATAGTGGTGCCGAACATGCTGGGTGCCGCCGGTTTTGAGCAGGGCCCCGTCTTCGTGGCAACCTGTTTGATCGCCGCCTTCGGCTCCCTGCTGATGGGCCTGTGGGCCAAGCTGCCGATGGCCATCGGTTGCGCCATCTCCCTCACCGCCTTTACCGCGTTCAGTCTGGTACTGGGTCAGGGACTGAGCATTCCGGTCGCGCTGGGCGCCATCTTCCTGATGGGTGTGCTGTTTACCCTGATCAGCGTCACCGGCGTGCGCCAGTGGATCCTGGACAACCTCCCCTCCGGCATCGCTCACGGCACCGGCATCGGTATCGGTCTGTTCCTGCTGCTGATCGCCACCAACGGCGTCGGCATGGTGATCAAGAACGAAGGGGCCGGTCTGCCGGTTCAACTGGGTGAAGTGACCTCCTTCCCGGTCATCATGACGGTGCTGGGTCTGGCCGCCATCTTCGGTCTGGAGCGTCGCAAGGTGCCGGGCGGCATCCTGATGGTGATCATCGCCATCTCCATCCTCGGCCTTATCTTCGACCCGAAAGTGACCTGGCAGGGCTTCTTCGCCATGCCGAGCCTGACTGGCGAGAAGGGCTCTCTGGTAGGCAGCATGGATCTGCTGGGCGCCCTCAATCCGGTAGTCATTCCGACCGTACTGGCGCTGGTGATGACCGCCGTGTTTGACGCCACCGGCACCATCCGTGCCGTGGCCGGTCAGGCGGGCCTCATCAACGAACGTGGCCACATCATCAGCGGCGGCAAGGCCCTGACTGCCGACTCCGTCAGCAGCATGGTGGCTGGCGTGGTGGGTGGTGCTCCGGCTGCCGTCTACATCGAATCCGCCGCAGGCACCGCGGCCGGTGGCAAGACCGGTCTGACCGCCGCGCTGGTCGGCGTGCTGTTCCTGCTGATGATCTTCCTCTCCCCGCTGAGCTATCTGGTACCGGCTTACGCCACCGCACCGGCCCTGATGTACGTCGGTCTGCTGATGCTGGGCAACGTCACCAAGCTGGACTTCAGCGACTCGGTCGATGCCCTCTCCGGCATGCTGTGCGCCGTCTTTATCGTGCTGACCTGCAACATCGTGACCGGCATCATGCTGGGCTTCGTGGCGCTGGTCGTTGGCCGCATCTTCGCTGCCGAGTGGAAGAAGCTGAACGTCGGCACCGTCATCATCGCCCTGGCGCTGGTGATCTTCTATGCCGGTGGCTGGGCCATCTAACCCGTCCGCATATTCCGGTTATAGCGAAGGGCCCTGCGGGGCCCTTTTTCATGGCTGTGAGTCAGCTAACAGTTTCCCGCCCGTTTGCCCCGCGCCGTTTCAGATTGAAACATCCATCCCCCTTCTGCTGTTTCAAATCCGAACCAAATCGCCCGTCATTTTTATCCCTTTTTCTGTCGTTAGACTGGCTCCATCAACCATTTGCCCACCCGTGCGGTGGCAAGCCAAGGAGTGAGCCATGAAGAAACTGATCAATGCCGTCGATGCCGTGGTCCGTGAACAACTGATGGGGATGGCAGCCGCCCACCCCGAGCTCAAGGTACGTATCGAACCCCACTACATCACCCGCGCCGACTCCCCCGTGATGGGCAAGGTGGCGCTGGTCTCCGGCGGTGGCAGCGGCCACGAGCCGATGCACGGCGGTCTGGTGGGCAAAGGGATGCTGGATGGCGCCTGCCCCGGCGAGATTTTTACCTCCCCGACCCCGGATCAGATGTACGAGTGCGGTCAGGCCGTTGATGGCGGCGCGGGCGTGCTGTTTCTGGTGAAGAACTACACCGGCGACGTGCTCAACTTCGAGACCGCGGTCGAGCTGCTGCACGGCGATGGTGTAAAAGTGGGCTTCGCCCTGATCGATGACGACGTGGCGGTCAAAGACAGCCTCTATACCGCCGGTCGCCGTGGTGTTGCCACGACCGTGCTGTGCGAGAAGCTGGTCGGTGCCGCCGCCGAGGCGGGCTACGATCTGGCGCGCTGCGAGGCGCTGGCCCGTCGCATCAACAACCAGAGCCGCACCATCGGCGTTGCCACCCACGCCTGCACCGTGCCTGCCGCTGGCAAGCCCTCCTTCACCCTGGCGGACAACGAGATGGAGTTCGGCGTGGGCATTCACGGTGAACCCGGCATCGAGCGCCGCCCCTTCACCGACCTCAATACCCTGGTGGACGACATGTTCAGCGAGCTGGCGGACAACACCCCCTATGGCCGCACCCTGCGCCACTGGGACAGAGCCTCCGGCAGCTGGCAGGAAGAGCACACCTTTATCGAACCGCTCAACAAGGGCGATCGGGTCATCGCGCTGGTCAACAGCCTCGGCGGCACCCCCATCTCCGAGCTCTATGGCGTCTATGGTCGCCTCGCCACCCTGTGCGAAGAGGCGGGCATCCATCTGGTGCGCAACCTGATTGGCCCCTACTGCACCTCCCTCGACATGACCGGCATCTCCATCACCCTGCTCAAGGTGGATGATGAGCTGATGACCCTGTGGGATGCCCCCGTTCACACCCCCGCCCTGCGTCGCGGCTGCTAAGGAGAACCCATGTTAAGCAAGCATCACATCGTCAACTGGCTGCTCGACTGCGAACACATCTTTACCGAGCAGCGTGACTACCTCACCGCGCTGGATACCGACATCGGCGACGGCGACCACGGCCTCAACATGCAGCGCGGCTTTGCCAAGGTGGCCGAGAAGCTGCCTGCGGTGGCAGACAAGGATATCGGTCAGGTACTGAAAACCACCGGCATGACATTGCTCTCCTCGGTCGGCGGCGCCAGCGGCCCGCTCTACGGCACCTTCTTTATCCGGGCGGCGGCCAGCACCGATGCCTGCCAGAGCCTGAGCCTCAGCCAGCTGTGCAAAATGCTGAGCGACGGGGTCGAGGGGATCGTCTCCCGCGGCCGCGCCGAGCCGGGCGACAAGACCATGTGCGACGCCTGGTGGCCGGCACTGGCCGCCCTGCAACAGGCGCAGCAGCAAGAGCTGCCCCTCAACGATGCGCTGGACAAGGCGGTGGCAGCCGCCGCAGCCGGTACCGAGGCCACCATCCAGATGCAGGCCCGCAAGGGGCGCGCCAGCTATCTTGGCGAGCGCAGCATCGGCCATCAGGATGCCGGGGCCACCTCGACCCTGCTGCTGCTGACCGCCCTGCGTGACAGAGCGAGGTTGTGACATGATCGGAATCGTAGTTGTCTCTCACAGCGCCATGCTGGCGGCCGGATTGAAAGCGCTGGCCGACCAGCTCGGCAGCCCGGCCCGATTGCTGCTGGCGGCCGGGGTCGATGACCCCGACCACCCCATCGGCACCGATGCCATCGCCGTGATGAGTGCGATTGAAGAAGCGGATGACGGCAGCGGCGTGCTGGTGCTGATGGACTTGGGCAGCGCCCTCTTGAGCGCCGAGACCGCCCTCGAACTGCTGCCCCCGGAGCTGAGCGCTCGGGTACGGCTCTGCCCCGCCCCGCTGGTCGAGGGCACTCTGGCCGCCGTGGTGGCGGCCGGTTCCGGCCTGACGCTGGATGAGGTGGCCGCCGAGGCGCTCGGCGCGCTGGGCCCGAAACAGGCGATGCTGCCTGCCAGTGCGGCGCAGGCCGCCACCGAGACAGCCCCCGTTGCCGACGACGGCTGGCTGCGCTGCGAGGTGGTGGTGGATAACCCCCACGGCCTGCATGTGCGCCCCGCCGCCCGACTGGTGGCCGCCCTCAAGCCCTTTGCCGCTGAACTCAAGCTGCAAAAGGGGGATAAAGAGGCCAATCCCCGCAGCCTGACCCGGCTCGCCATGCTCAACGTGCGTCAGGGCGACCAGCTCACCCTGCTGGCGCGCGGCGAGGATGCCACCGCCGCCCTGGCCTGCTTCCAGCAGCTGGCCGACGAGCGCTTTGGCGACTGACGCCACTGTTTCAAGGGGCTGCACTCGCTCGCTGAGCCTGTGCAGCTTCATTCAAGACGAAGGAGTCCCCGGCACTGCCGCCCCTTCGCCCCGATTCTTAATTAGTAAAGAGAGAGGGATAGAATATGGACCGCATTATCATCAGCCCCAGCAAATACGTGCAAGGCAACGGGGCCCTCGCCAATATCGGCAACTACGTCAAAGCGCTCGGCAGCAAGCCGCTCATTCTGGCCGACGCCTTCGTCACCAAGCTGGTGGGCGATACCGTGGCCACCAGCTTCCACGGCGCGGGGATCAAGCCGGAGTTCGACTGCTTCAACGGCGAGTGCTCCCGCCCCGAGATCGACCGCCTGCTGGCCCGCTGCAACCAGACCCCGTTTGACGTCATCATCGGCATCGGCGGCGGCAAAACGCTGGATACCGCCAAGTCGGTCGCCTTCTACCAGAAGGTGCCGGTGGTCATAGTGCCCACCATCGCCTCCACCGATGCCCCCACCAGCGCGCTGGCGGTCATCTACACCCCGGAAGGGCAGTTCAGCGAATACCTGATGATCCCGACCAACCCCAACATGGTCATCATGGATACCGGCGTGGTCTCCCGCGCCCCGGTGCGGCTGCTGGTCTCCGGCATGGGGGATGCGCTCTCCACCTACTTCGAGGCGCGCGCCAACAAGGTCTCCGGTTGCCAGACCATGGCCGGTGGCGCCTCCACGCTGGCGGCGCAGGCCATCGCCGAGCTCTGCTACAAGACCCTGCTGGCCGATGGCTACAAGGCCAAGCTGGCGGTGGAGCAGGGGCTCTGCACCAAGGCGGTGGAGAACATCATCGAGGCCAACACCTATCTGAGCGGTATCGGCTTCGAGAGCAGCGGGCTGGCCGCCGCCCACGCCATCCACAACGGCCTGACCCAGCTGGCCGAGTGTCACCACCTCTACCACGGTGAGAAAGTGGCGTTCGGTACCCTGGTGCAGCTGGTGCTGGAGAACGCGCCGATGGCGGAGATCGAGACAGTGCTGGGTTTCTGCCGCTCGATCGGCCTGCCGACCAACCTGCATATGATGGGGGTCAAGGAGCTGGATATGGCGCGCCTGATGGAGGTGGCCAAAGCCTCCACCGCCGAGGGCGAGACCATCCACAATATGCCGTTCAAGGTCACCGCCGAGGATGTGCTGGCGGCCATCGTCACCGCCCACCAGCTGGGGCTGTAACCGCGCCACGACTGACTCTGCCATATAACACGGCCCCGCAACTGCGGGGCCGTTTCGTTTTCAGCGGGCTGCTTGGCGACGGTTCAGGTCGGCGTTAGCCGTGATAGTCGGCGGGATCGATCTCGAGCAGTTTGAGCCGCCGCCAGAGGGTGGTGCGACTGATGCCAAGATGCTGGGCCATCTGGCTCACCTGCCCCTTGCAGGCGTGAGCGCAGCGCAAGATGGCTTGCCGCTCCAGCTCCGCCAGCGTGAGCAGCGGTTGCCCCACCACCTCGTCCGCCACCTGCTGATAACCGTGGCGAATGGCGGCAGGCAGCGCCTCGGGCGGGATCGGCCCCTGACCGGCATGAAGCAGCGCATGCTCGACGGCGCTGCGCAGCTCCCCCAGATTGCCGGGCCAGGGATAGGCGAGCAGACAATCGAGGGCCGCCGGACTGAACTGGCGCACCGGCTCGCGCCCCTGCGCCGCCAGCTGCTGGCTGATCAGGCCCGGCAGATCCGCCGCGCGCTCCCGCAGCCCCGGCAGCCACAGCTCGCACGCCTGCAAGGCATAGAGCAGCTGGCGGCCAAACAGCCCCTCCTGCACCAGCTGCTCCAGCGGGGCGCTGCTGGTGGCGATGATCCGCACCTTGAGCGGCAGGATGCGGGCCGAATCGAAGCGCTGGATGCGGCCGGTCTTGAGCAGTTGCAGCAGCGCCGCCTGCATGGGGGCAGAGAGGCACTCCACCTGCTCCAGCACTAGCGTGCCGCCGTGGGCCAGCTCGAACTTGCCCGCCCGCTCCTGCCCCGCCTCGTCGGAGCCCATCAGCTCCAGCGCCATCCGCTCGCTCGGCAGCGCCTTGCAGTTGAGGGTAATGAGCGGCCCGGCGGCCCGTTCGCTGCCAAAGTGGATCGCCTCCGCCAGCTGGGCCTTGCCCACCTCCTCCTCGCCGCGCAGCAGGATCGGCCCCTGACTCTGGGCCGCCTGCCGGGCGTAGCGCAGCAGCTTGCGCATGGCGCTCGATTCCCCCACCAGCGCCGACAGCTCGGGCACCGTCTGGCGCAGCTGGTGAATGGCCCGCAGCCGATCGACCGGGTGCAGCAGGGCGATAAAGCTGACCCCCTCCGGCCCCGGCAGCGGCTTGAGGCTCACCAGCGCATTGATAAACTCCCCCTCCTGAGCGCCGAGCCGCTCCAGCGTCACCTCCACATGGCTGAGCGGCGTCTGCCCCTTGATGGCCAGCTGCAACCGCTGGGGCAACAGCAGGTGCTGCTCCAGCGGCTGGCCGAGACAGAGCGCCGGATCGAGCCGCAGCCGGTGTGCCGCCAGCGCGTTGAGGTAGCGCAGCCGACCCTGCGGATCCCAGGCCAGCACGCCGTCATCCATGCCATCGAGCAGGGCGTAAAGCTCGCTCAGGTGGTGCTGGGACTCCTGCATCAGGGTCTCCATCTGCAGCAGATGGGCCAGCTCGCGCCCGGCGCTGACGGTGAGCGCCAGATCGCCAGCGCTCGCCTCCTCCACCTTGCAGATCAAAGCGATGATGGCGACCTGACGGCCATTGCTGTTGTAGACCGGGCTGGCGCAGCTGTGCCAGGGGTGCAGGGTCTGGTTGAAGTGCTGGGGGCCGCTGACGCAGAGCGGCACTCCCTCCAGCGCCGCCAGATTGATGGCATTGGTGCCGATGCGCCCCTCGCTGAAAAAGGCGCCGGGGCCAAACCCCAGCGCCGCCAGCTCGCGCAGGGTGTCGGGGTGGCCGGTCTGGGCCAGCAGGCAGCCGCTCTCGTCGGTGAGCAGCAGGGCGCAGGGGCGCCCCTCCATAAATTCGTAGAGATCTTCGAGGGCCATCTCGCCGGTGGTGAGCAGGTCGCGCTTGCGCTGGCGCAGGCTCTGCAAGGTCTGCCCCTTGGCGCTGTGGGGCGGATGCCAGAGGGTGGCACTGGTCTGGTGGGCGCAGCGCAGCCAGGATGCCTGCAGATAGTCAGGCCAAGCGAGCAGCGGCTGAAGGTCAGATGGCATGGTCACAGCAATATCCGGCAAGATGTGAGCCGACCATTTAACCACGCCAGCGCCCCCGATTCAGTGACCTGCCTCAGAGGGTGGCAAGCCCGCCCTCCTCCCGGTCGGGTTCGCCGTCGGCAAATTGCTGGCCGAGCCAGTGGCAGAAGGCGCGGCACTCCGGCATCCCCTCGCTCTCCTGATGCACCAGCAGATCCCACTGCGGCCCCTTGACCCGATGGGCAGAGAGCGGCAACAGCTGCCCCTGCTGACGGGCGGGACGGGAGAGCAGTTCGCTCACCAGCGCCACACCGAGTCCGGCGCTGGCCGCCTCCAGCAGCAGGCCGGGATCGGAGAAGTTGAGCCCCCGGGTCTGCAGGTGCAGATCCTCTCCCCCTCTCAGCGTCCAGTGATGCCAATCCAGCTCCCGCTCGCCGTGCAGGGTGGTGCGCTCCTCCGCGGGCCGGGACAACACGGTTGCGGTGGCCACCGGCAGCAAGCGATCCGCCAGCAGGTGCTGATGGCGACACTCGGCCTGCGGCGCGAGATCCCAGCGCAGGGCGAGATCGATGGTCTGCTCGGCCATGTCGGGCTCTTCGTCGCTGGTGAACAGCCAGAGATCGATATCGGGATGCAGGCGATGAAACTCCCCCAATCGCGGCAGCAGCCAGTGGCGGGCGATGGCGCTGCTGGTGTTGAGCACCAGCTGGTTCGGTTTGCGGTACTGCTCCAGCCGCTGGATCCCCATCGCCAGCTGCAACAGCACGCTCTGGGTGGTCTCCAGCAGATCCTGCCCCGCATCGGTCAGCGCGACCGAGCGCCCCTGCCGGTGAAACAGCGGCTGGCCGAGCAGCTCCTCCAGCGAGCGGATCTGCTGGCTGATGGCGGACTGGGTCAGGTGCAGCTCCTGCGCCGCCTGATGAAAACTGCCGAGTCTGGCCGCCGCCTCAAAGCCCCGCAGCACGTTGAGCGGGGGCCACTGCTTGAACACCATTGATTAGCTCCACTTATCACTTTTACGGAAAATTGATCGTTTGTTCGCCATAGCTTGCGGGAATAGTCTATTCCCATCGTCAGCAATCTTAATAGTACCTAATCAGGGTGGTGATATGCGGGAACAGGGAATTGTGGCAAAGGGCTGGTTTATGCCCGCCGAATGGTGTCAGCACGCAGCGACCTGGATGGTCTGGCCCCACAACAAGGCGCTGTGGGAGTCAGGTTGGGGCGTCACCCTCGCCGGGGTGCAGCAGGACTTCGCCCGGGTGGTCAATGCCATCGTCCGGTTCGAGCCGGTCAAGCTGGTGGTCGACCCCTCCGCACTGGCAGAAGCGCGCGCACTCTGTGACCAGCGGGTCACCCTTGTCCCCATTGCGGTGGATGACAGCTGGTGCCGCGACTCCGGCCCCACCTTTATCTGCCACCCGGAACTGGGCAGTGCCGGGGTGAGCTGGCGCTTCAACGCCTGGGGCGGCAAGTCGGTCCATCAGCTGGACGAGGGGCTGGCTCGCCGCATCCTCAACAGTCTGGAGCTCGATACCATCGGCAGCTTTCTGGCCAACGAGGGGGGCGCCATCCATGTGGACGGCGAAGGCACCCTGATCACCACCGAATCGGTGCTGCTCAACAGCAATCGCAACCCGGGGATCAGCAAGGGCGAGATCGAGCAAATCTTCAGCCGCCTGCTCGGTATCGAGAAGACCATCTGGCTGCCGGGGGATCCCGACCATGTCACCGGCGACATGACTGATGGCCATGTGGACGGAGTCTGTGCCTTCAGTCGCCCCGGCCAGCTGCTGGTGGATGCCACCCGCGATACCAGCTCGACCTATGCCCGTATCGTCAGGGAGAACCGCCGCGCCCTAATGCAGGCCACCGATGCCAGAGGACGCACGTTCGAGCTGCAGGATCTCTATGAAGCCAGCGAGGCTATCGATGCAGAGGCCGAGGTCTTTTGTGCCTCCTACACCAACTTCTACATCGCCAACGGCGCCATCATCATGCCCGCCTATGGCGTGGCCAGCGACCGGGAAGCGGCAGCAGTTCTGCAGCGCGCCTTCCCGCAGCGGCAGGTGGTGCCGGTGCAGATCAACCAGCTGGCACACGGCGGCGGCGGTATCCACTGCATCACCCAGCAACAGCCGGCATGGCCGGTACGAGGATAAGAGGATGAGCAACATCACCGTCGCAACCACCCAGTTTGCCCGTTGCAGGGTGCTGGCAGGCATTCAGGGAGGAAGAACCGATGAGTAACATCGTTGTGGCAACCACCCAGTTTGCCTGCAGCTGGGATCTGCCACGCAATCTCGACATGGCTGAGAGTCGCTCGCGAGCTTGGCGGGGTGCTGCCCATCAGCTGGTTCGAACGGGCCGGTAACGCCTTCTTCAACTCGCTGGCACTGGCAGATGCCGACGGCAAGCTGCTGGGGGTCTATCGCAAGACCCATATTCCCAATGCCATCGGCTATCAGGAGAAGGAGTACTTCAGCCCCGGCGATACCGGTTTTCGGGTCTGGGAGTGCGCGGCGGGGCGGATCGGCGTCGGCATCTGCTGGGATCAGTGGTTCCCCGAGGCCGCTCGCAGCATGGCCCTGCAGGGGGCTGAGCTGCTGCTCTATCCCACCGCCATCGGCTCGGAGCCGGGGGCGGCCCATCTCGACTCCCGCGATCACTGGCAACTGACCCAACGCGGCCATGCCGCCGCCAACATCCTGCCGGTGATAGCCGCCAACCGGATTGGCAACGAGGTGGCAACCACGGATCCCGACCTGCAGATGACGTTCTACGGCTCCTCCTTCATCACCGACCACAAGGGGGCACTGCTCGCCGAGGCGGACAGGATCACCCCGGGCGTGCTGGTACAGGATCTGGATCTCGCGGCCATGGCCGAGGAACGCATGAGCTGGGGCATCTATCGAGATCGCCGCCCCGAAATGTATGGCGCCTTGCTGAGTCTGGATGGCTACCACAGCCAAATGGCAGGCAACAACAGAGGAGTCCGGACATGACACGCAAATTATCCCGCACGCTGGCACTGCTCACGGCCATGTTATGCAACGGTGCAACCATCGCGGCAGAAGCGCTCGCTCAAGAGCAATCGGCCGAAAAAGTGCTGCGCCTCTACAACTGGGCCGACTATTTCGCTCCCGATACCCTCAGCGCCTTTACCAAAGAGACCGGGATCCGGGTCATCTATGACGTCATGGACAGCAGCGAAACCCTCGAAGCCAAGCTGATGGCCGGTCGCAGCGGTTATGACCTGATCTTCCCCGGCGATACGGTGGCGGAGCGGTTGATGCGCGCTGGCAGCCTGCAGCCGCTCGACAAGAGCAAGTTGCAGCATCTGGCCGACATCGAACCGGGCTTGCTGCGGATCCAGCAAGCCTATCCCCATTCACGGGATGCGGTGGTGCCCTACACCTGGGGCACCATAGGGCTCACCTATAACGCAGCCATGATCCGGCAGCGGATGGCGGATGCCCCGGTGGGCAGTCTCGACCTGCTGTTCAAGCCCGAACTGGCGGCAAAGTTTGCCGATTGCGGCATCTCCATCATCGACTCCCCCGACGAGGTGCTGGCGGTGGTGCTGAACTATCTGGGGCGTGAACCCCGCAGTGGCAAAGCCGAGGATCTGGATGCCGCACTGGCGCTGCTCAAGGGACTCAAGCCCTATATCCGCAAATTCCAGTCCCAGCCGGTGACCCAGCTGGTCAACGGCGATCTCTGCCTCTCCCTCGGCTATAGCGGCGACATGACGCAAGCTCGCCGCAGCGCCGCCGAGGCTGGCAAGAAGGATCAATTCGAGTACCGCTTACCCAAAGAAGGGAGCACTATCTGGATGGATACCATGGCAATCCCGGCTGATGCCACCCATCCTGAATACGCCTACGCCTTTATCAATTTCGTGATGCGCCCGGCCAACATGGCCGCCATCACCAACAGCACCGGCTATCCGACCGCCAGTGCCAAGGCGAGATCCATGGTGGATGCCACCATGACAGCCAACCCGGATATCTATCTGGATGAGGCCAGCTACGGACGCCTCATCCCGGGCCAGGATCTTGCACAATCCCAGATGCGTGCCCGCATGCGAGCCTGGACTCGCTTCAAGAGCAGCCTATGAATCATAAGGAGTTTTTCATGCCATCCCGACGCAACGTATTGAAACAGCTGGCCGCCATCGGCGTGCTGGCCGGGCTCGGCAATCTGCCGGGCAAGGCCCACGCGGCCAGCGGCAATGCCGATGAGGATGCTGCCAGCGCCAGCGGCGAGCCGTTCCATATGCCCGATGAAGCCGCCCCTCAGACGCAGGTCTGGGTCGCCTTTGCCGCCAGCGCCGATATCTGGGGTCGCGACTACAAGGAGGTGCAGGCCACCATAGGGCGGCTGGTTAAAGCCATGACCCCTTACACCAAGGTGAGCGTGCTCTGCCGCGAAGAGGAGGAGGCGCTGGCCCGCAAGCTCTGTGGCGAGCAGAACACCCGCTTTATCGTCGCCGAGCTGGACGATATCTGGCTGCGCGATACCGGCGGCGTCTTCGTTCAGAACGGCGAAGGGGAGCTGGGGCTGGTGGATTTCAACTTCAACGGCTGGGGCGACAAGCAGGAGCACGAACAGGATGCGGGCGTCGCCGAGCTGGTCAGCAAGCAGGCGGATGCCCACTATCTGCAGAGCAAGCTGACTGGCGAGGGGGGCGGCATCGAGGTGGATGGCAACGGCACCGCCATCATGACCGAGAGCTGCTGGCTCAACAGCAACCGCAATCCGGGGGTGAGCAAGGCGCAACTGGAGGCGGAGCTGAAAGCCAATCTGGGGCTGCGCAAAATCATCTGGCTGCCGGGCATCAAGGGCAAGGACATCACCGATGCCCACGTCGATTTTTACGCCCGCTTTGTCCGCCCCGGGGTGGTGGTGGTCAATCTGGACAACGACCCGGAATCCCACGACTACGAGGTGACTCGCCAGCATCTGGCCATCCTCAAGCAGGCCACCGATGCGGACGGCAACAAGCTGGAGCTGCATATGCTGCCGCCACCGCTCGATGTGCGGGACAACCGCTTTAGCCGCAGCCGCGACTTTGCCGCCGGTTATATCAACTATCTGCCGATCAATGGCGCGGTGATCGCCCCCGAGTTTGGCGACAAGGCCGCCGACCGCTACTGCCACGATCTGCTGGCCCGCCTCTACCCCGGCCGCCAAATCGTGCAGATCAATATTGATCCGGTCGCCGCCGGTGGCGGTGGCATTCACTGCATCACCCTGCACCAGCCCGCCTGACCCTCATCTAACCACTGATAACCCGGGGCGTTGCCACGCCCCGGGTTATTTGTCTCCGCCCATTTCTGTTGACAACAAGCCCCTGAACCAGCCGCCGTTCCGCAT
>OEQV01000154.1_pt1 | contig 19882 bp, 17 predicted proteins | sample 1539821 | NCBI WGS metagenome assembly OEQV01 (sample SAMEA3891244, study PRJEB23780) | metagenome | biome: terrestrial biome; feature: animal house; material: water of meat washing | place: Italy | collected 2015-05-12 | reverse complement strand
GTGGTAGTCCGATTTCTCAGTTGTTGCTACGTGGCAAGGTTGCATATTTGTTCGAGCGTTATACCGATAATCAGGAGATGAATGCCTTGGTGGTTTGTGCCAGCGCCGCCAAGCAGAGTGATGTGACCAGTGTGGGGCCCGTGTTGACGCGCTGGGTAGAAAAGACCCAGGGCAAGTGTGCCAGTGAGCGGCAGAGCCGCAAACCAGGTTTGTTTTGGGCGTTGACCATGTTTGATATACGGATCAATAGCGGGCTTAACCTGACATCTGCTCAGCTCAAGGAAGGCTGGGATGGCCTGATGCAGCAAACCCTGCTGGAACGTTTTGGCCAATATGAGTGGATCCAGGAGTGGGCTCCGGGGCGCCCATTTAACAACTGTTTCTTGGTACGCAAGCCTGGCATGCCGGTCCCTTTCTTGAGCATAGACGGTGGGCGAGAAGTGGCTGTCGCACCGCAATATGCTGATGTCTTGCAACAGATGGCGACCTCTTTTGTTGCAGGAAAAGGTGTTGCGCAACATTTGGCTGATCCCGAAGCTGCGTGGACGGCGATGCTGTCGCTCAATGATGGTGGTATGGCCCTGCTTGGACAAGAGCTGAGGGGGGTGGCACATCTTGAATTCAAGCTTGATCGACTCCAGCAGCAGCTCGACGCCAAGCGCAAAGAGCTGGCGGAACAACTGCTGGGGCGCTGGTATGAGCAAGATGGTGACGGCCAGCTGGCGAAAAAGCGGGAGATAGGCAAGCAGCTTTGGACTGGGCTTGGCGCCCGTGTTAACTCCCTCGGTGAGCTGATTAGCCAGCTGGATCTGCCCTCAGCGGAACTGAGCAATATCTACCTTAGTATTCGTGAGGATGTCCCCAAGGATGATGGGGGAGAAGCCACCGCAATCTCTCCTTATGGCAGTAGCCCGGCGAACCCGTTTGGGCAGACGCCCTTTGGCGCTAGTACTTTTGATAGCAGCCCATTTGCGAGCAATCCTTTCGATCAGGCTGATGTCGCCGTGGTGAACACAGCCGCCAAGGCTGAAGAGCGGGTAGGCCAGGATGATGGCTTCGCCCGTGAGGCATTCAAGGCATGGGTCGCTCATTTGCGGGATCTGCCCACCCGGAAAACCCTGCTGGCTCAGCTCGGTATCGAGACCGAATTGATAGACTTACTTACTGAAGAGTTAGTCACTGCGGCTAACCGTCTGGATCTGGAGGGAACGTTGAAACGAACCCTGGCTGGTCAGGAGCAGGCGGGGGTGCGGCGAGAACAACAGCTTGCACGGCAAGTGATGAAGGCTCAGCTTATATTGCGCGATTTCGTGGCTTGGTTTGGTTTTTTGGCCATGCCACCAGAGAAGGTACCACACAGCTTTGCGGGCACTAAGGGCAAGCTATTTGCCCGTGGTTCAGCAATAGGCCAAAACGAGTTACCTTGCCTGCCTGCCACTCCGCTCAATCCTGCCATGGCGTATTTGGGGGATTGGCTCTCTTCCCTGGTGCTGATCACCCAAGATAACGCGGGCCATAGCGCCACACGGGATATTTCTCACGATCAGAATCAGCGTCTGGGCCAGATCATCCATCAATTAAAACAAGAGTAAGCACCATGCTAGCCAAAATAATTGCTACCGACCCCGCTGTACCGGGTGAAGCCCAACTACTAATCCGGTTGCGGGGCATCTCCGAGCTGGTGGATGGGCTCGAATTTTCTCTTCTCAATAATCAGCAGAACTATTTGCAAGAGGGGGGGCTGTGGAGCCCCGCCCCCCACTGGTTTGGCATCAGTGGCGGTTATCCGCTACAAAGCGGCAGCGGTTTTCGGGTGGGTGCTGCGATCGTGGATCCCTTGTTGGTCAACTCAAGCCCAATTCAGATCAACGTCAAGCTGGCTTCTAGTGAAATCCGTCATACCACCTTGCAAGTGGCACGCGAGGCGGTATTCCCCTCCAGTGCTCGAGGCGAGGTGGGTGAATATGGTGGCAGCAGTGTCATTAATTCACCCGAGGTTGATGCTCCTCCAGTGCCAGATTTAGCTCCAGTTGAGGTGCCGGTTGAGATTGAACTGCCAGCCTTCCGTGCGGAACCCGAGATCGAACCAGCGCCCGTGCCGGTGGAGACGCCCTTACTGGCGGCCACTACGGCTGCTCCTAAATCGAAGACTCCGCTGATCCTAGGTGGGGTGGTGCTGTTGCTGCTGATTGGCGCCCTGATCTTCTGGTTTAGCCGCTCAGCAACTGCACCAGTGATCGATCCTATTGCTGCAACGGCTGTCGAACCGGTGGCGGCAGAACCAGTGGTTAATGAAGCCAGCGGCGAGGCAACGGAGGATGGTTGCAGTGCCGCTAATTTGGCGACGAAGAGCGAATTGGAGTTTGTGCAGGCCTGTATTGCACAGCAGCCGCCAACCGATACCTTATTGGCGGTGATCCAAAGCGCCAAGTCAGCCCAGAAATGTGGTGTGGCGCAACGCCTTTATGCCAACCGTGCGCAGGGGGGAGATAGCAAGGTGGCCCTAGCCTATGCTCGTGAATATGATCCCAAGTTCCACCAGCCGAACGACTGCTTTAAAGAGGCTGATAACGCCACTGCAGCCTATTGGTATGACACAGTACTTCAGGTTGAGCCCGACAATGGCGAGGCCAAACAGCGCTATGAGGAGTTAAGCAAGTGATTGCAGCAACTAGGTCATTGCGCGGCGCGGCAGTACTCATGCTGCTGTTGGGGGGCGCAGGTGCGGCGGCGGCCGAGACAACATCGGAGCATCGTCCATTGTTACAGGAGGGGAAAAAGAGCCTATATCAACGAGTATTGACCACCCCCGGTTGCGAGTTGGTGGCCGAGGCGGGTCAGACGTCTGGGGTGCTGCAACCAGCCTTCAGTAGCTTCTATGTCTATGAGCAGGTCAATGCCAAGGGGGCCGGCTGGGTAAAGGTCGGCCCCGACAGCTATGGCCAGAGCATCGGTTGGTTACCCCAGTCTTGTACTGTGGATTGGAAGATGCAGCTGACTCTGGCTTTCACCAATCCGGCTAACCGGGATCGCCTGCTTTTTTTCAAGGAGCGAGATCAGCTCAATCAGATTCTGGAGGCGGCGGATCCGGTCGCCAAGGTTGCACCGCTGCGCGCCGCGTTGAAGAAGCAGGGCAATGCTGGCGGGGTGCTGGCGCAAGAACCCGAGTACTTTGTCGATCTGCAGCAACAGTTCTATCTGTTACCCATCCTCAGTGGTGAGGAGGTCATGACCGAGGATGGTTTCTACACCCGTTTGCTCAATGTGGCCTCGGTCAGCAAGGCCGAGTCGGCCACTGTTGAACCCAGTGCCAAGGTGAGCCAGCTCAAGGAGTTCAATGCTGCTGTGGTGTTCGTGGTGGATTCCACCATCTCGATGGGGCCTTATATCGAGCGAACTCGAGAGGCCGTGCGCAAGGTCTATGAGCGGATCAACAAGGAAAATCTGGGTCAGCAGGTGAAATTTGGCATGATCTCCTTTCGCTCCAACGCCCAGGCGGTGCCTGGTCTGGAATACACCACCCGCATGTATGCCGATCCTAATGAAATCAAAGATGGTGCCGATTTTTTGACAAAAGTGGCCGATCTCAAGCAGGCGACCGTTTCGAGCAAGCTGTTCAATGAGGATGCGTATGCAGGTGTGATGCAGGCGATAGACCAGGTCGACTGGAGCCACTTTGGAGCCCGTTATGTGGTGCTGATCACCGATGCAGGTGCGATAGAGGGGGATAACAAGCTCTCTACGACAGGATTGGATGCCAAGCAAATCCGCTTGGAAGCTGCCAACCCAGGTGTGGCGATATATACCCTGCACCTGAAAACGGCGGCGGGTAAGAAAGATCACGCCAAGGCTGCGAGCCAATATCAGGAGCTATCGACTTACAGTGGTACCAATACCTCGCTTTACTATCCGGTCAATGCTGGCGATGTAAACGAGTTTGGTGACAAGGTTGATGCGTTGGCTACCGCCATCACCGAGCAGGTAAAAGCATCCTACTTTGGCGAACCTGCCATCGGCAGCGCCAGTAACGCCACGGAGGATGATTCGCTCACCCCGGAGCAAAAATTGCTGCAAGATACTGCGCTAATCGGTCATGCCATGCAGCTTTCCTACCTCGGCAAGAAGAGTGGAACACAGGCTCCCCTGGTGTTCGAGGCCTGGATCAGCGACCGGGATCTGATCAAGCAGAATATCCCGACCACCGAGGTCAGGGTGCTGCTCACCAAGGGCCAGCTTAGTGATCTTAGCGATGTGGTGAAACAGATTTTGGATGCGGCTAATGAAGGCATGATCTCACCGGCCAAGATGTTCGAGCGCTTGCGCTCGGTGGCTGCAACCATGGGGGCTGATCCCAATCAGCTCAAGCAGTTGGATAATACCAGCATCACGAGTCTGGGGGTGATGGGGGAATACCTTGCCGATTTGCCTTATCGTAGTGATGTACTCAATCTGGATGAGGAGACCTGGAAGAGTTGGGATGGGTTGGCACAGGAGAAGTTTATCCGCACCCTAGCGACCAAGTTGCGCCATTACCAGCGTTACAATGCTGATGTCAGTCGCTGGGTGGCGCTGGCCAAGGATAGCGATCCCCGTGATCATGTCTATCCGGTTCCTCTGGAAATGATGCCCTGATGCTGTGTATCGAAGCTATGAGCATAGTGCGGGGCAGCGGTGAACAGGCCCACAGGGTCTGTTTGCCCTCACTGAACTTGCCTCTGGGGCAGGTGGTCGCCGTGACAGGGGAAAGTGGCTGCGGCAAGAGCACCCTGCTTGAGGTGATTGGACTGTTACTGACTCCCAGCCGCGTGGGGCGGTTTGAGATGGAATTTTCTGATGCAACTCCAGCAGTGGTCAATATTGCACGTTTGCTGGCGGCCAACGATCAAGCGGCGTTAGCCGCTATCCGCGCAGCCAGAATAGGCTTTATGTTGCAAAGCGGTGGTTTGCTGCCCTTTTTGACTGTGAGAGACAATATCCGCTTGCCCTGCCAACTGCTGGGTATCGCAGAAGATGAGCGGTTACTCACGCGGGCCGTCCAGACCCTCAAGTTGGCGGGATTGCTGCACAAGAAACCGGCCCAGCTTTCTATCGGGGAGCGCCAGCGAGTTGCTTTTGTGCGGGCGGTAGCGCATCGACCTAAGCTGTTACTGGCCGATGAGCCTACCGCGTCGCTTGATCCCCACACTGCGAGATTGCTCTTTGCGCTCTTTATCGAGTTAGTTCAAGAGTGGGGCATCGCGGCGCTGGTGGCCTCCCATGATTGGGGGCTGGTCAAGACGTTTGGCTTGCCCTGTCTCAAAGCTAATTTGACGCGGGGAGAAACTCATTTTGCGCTCTCCTAAACGCGGACTACTGCTGCGCTTGGCCATGCAGGATCTTTGGCATGATCGCTCGGTATCGTTTTGTATTATCTCCTCGCTGGTGGCCGTTATCGCCCCTTTACTCCTGATGTTTGGGTTGCGTTATGGGGTGGTAAGCCAGTTGCAGCAGGAGCTTGCGAGAGATCCACGTAATCTGGAGATCCGCATGGTGAGCAGTGGCCACTATTCAGCAGAATGGATCGCTGCCCTGCAGCAAAAATCGGAGGTAGGTTTTGCCATCGGCCAAACCCGATCCCTCAATACCCAAGCCGATTTGCTTAAAGATATGAGCCATTTCATTGAAAATGCGGAGGTGATCCCGACCGATCTTGGGGACCCGCTGCTCGGTGCATTGCAGCTGGGGGGAGAGGATGAGGTGATCCTCAGCTCCGAGGCCGCGCGCCGCTTGGCTGTCCGTGAGGGTGACACTATCCGCTTGCGCGTCATGCGCCAGCTAGACACTCGACGCGAATGGGGAGAGCGCACCCTGACAGTGGGCGCGATATTAGTGCCCACTTATTTCAACCGTCCAGCCCTGTTCGTGCAGCAGTCCTTGCTGCTGGCGCTGGAGTCTTTTCGTGATGGCTATCGTATCCCTATGCTGGGGATCAGCACAGGTCTGCCGTTAACGGACAAACCGCCGATGTTCGCTCGCGCCCGCATTTATGCCAACAGTATTGACCAGGTGGCGGCGCTTGATCTGTGGCTCAAGCAGCAGCGCATCGAGACAGTGAGCAGGCTAGCAGATATCGAGAACATAAAGAGTATCAACAGGGTACTTAGCCTCATCTTCAACGTCATCGCTGGCACCGCGCTGATCGGCTGTATTGCCTCCTTGATCGGCGCTTTCCTCGCGAACGTGGATCGCAAGCGCAAGCACATTGCAGTATTGCGCTTACTCGGTTTCACCAGCCCGGCGGTGGGCCTCTACATCATCTTTCAGGGGGTGATCCTGACGCTGCTTGCCTATGGGGGTGGCATTTTGCTCTATCTGAGCGGCAGTGCATTGTTTAATAGGACGCTGGCTAGCAGCCAGAGTACCGAGCAGATGATCTGCCGGATCACCCCATTTCATAGCTTATTGGCCCTAATTCTGGCCCTGACGGTAGCCATTCTGGTGGCCATTATTGGCGCGCGACGAGCCATTGCCATTCAACCTGCGGAGAGTCTGCGTGAACTCTAAGAAGACCTTATCCCGGCTCATCATCATGGGATGTGCCCTGTCCAGCGGTAGTACATTTGCTGAGCCATGGCCAGAGAAAAATTACAATCCCAAACCCGATGCAGAAGATGTGATCCTGCCGATGCCATGCGAGGGATCCATGGCCTTTCGGCGAGTGCAGGTGCCAGTCAGCGGCCCGCTGGAAGACTTACCCATTCAGGTAGGTCAAGACGGCGGCGACTGGGGCTTTGTCGAGCACACTCATCCTGCTTTCATTGCCGGTAGTTTCACTCAGTCAGCTAAGGAGCAGGGCCGCTATTACCTGATGGCTAAATATGAGCTGAGCCAGCTGCAATATCAGGCACTTACCGCAGATACCTGCCCTACACCATCGAAGAAGCTTAGCCTGCCGGCGAGCGGCATAAGCTGGTTTGATGGGGTCGCGGCAACCGATAAATACAATCTTTGGTTGCGACAGCATGCCGCTGACCAGATCCCCAAAGAAGATGGTAAAGCGGGGTTTGTACGCTTGCCGACCGAAATCGAGTGGGAATTTGCCGCTCGTGGCGGGCTCAAGGTCAACAGCGCTGAGTTTCGTGATATTCGTTATCCAATGAATGACCTTAAAGAGCATGAATGGTTTGCCGGGGCTCAGTCAGCCAATGGTCGTTTGCAACTGGTGGGGCTGCTTGCTCCTAACCCGTTGGGCTTGCACGACATGTTGGGCAACGTGGACGAGATGATGTTTGAACCTTTCTACCTCAACAAGCTCGATCGTCAGCATGGTCAGGCAGGTGGTTATGTGGTACGAGGTGGAAATTACCTTACCGAGCAGGCCGCCTTGCGCAGTGCGGCCCGCAAAGAGGTGAGTTACTACGATGACGATCGTCACTTTACCAGCAAGAGTACCGGACTACGACTGGTGCTAGTTTCTCCCACCATGACCTCGACCAAGCGAGTCAAGAGCATCGAGAGCAGCTGGCGGCAACTGGGAGCAAACAAACCGGCAGGGGAGGCCAGTGATAAGAAGGATGCGGTCAGCGAGCTGAATACACTGGCCTCCGGGGTTGACGATGAGGCGCTCAAGCAGAAACTGAAAAACCTGGAAGGCCAGCTCAGGGCTAGCAACCAAAAGCAGCAGGAAGAGCGTGCACAGTCGATTCGCGCCAGCCTTAACCTCGGTGCCTTTCTTTGCACCAAGTTACAAGATGATGGCAAGTTCTTGGATTTTCTTAGCTCCAACTATGAGCTGCTCTGCAGTGATAAAGCAGATCAAAACTGCGCAGCTCGCAAGACCAAGCTGGATGAGCAAAAAGAACGACTGAGCCAGCTTACGGGCTATTACGCCAGTGGTTTGGTTGAGTCTGCATCCATATATGGTGAGGGCCCAATTAAAGAGCAAGTATCAGTTTTTAATCAAATGCTGACAATTAACAAAAAGCTGAATGGACTTAGGCCATTTCTTGCAACTCATTGGGCAAACCAGCAGCGTTATCTACAAAATGGAAAAATTGATGCTGTCATGTGGTTGGAAAACTGTAAGAAGTTGCAATGACTTAATTGAATTTAAAAATGCTTAGCCTCTTTGACCATTAGTGAGGTCATGTTCTGAATTCCAATATCTATGAGTCCCTATGCGAAGGGGTCATCACGCCCCTAAAGGTGAACGGGGATTACCCAAAACCAATGGAGAAAATCATGATCCATTTTTTTAACCAAGTATTACGCGTAGTTTTATTTAGTGTTTTGGTAACCGGTTCGGTGGCCACCTTCGCTGCTGATGGTACTTTTGAGATTGAGACCAAGGTGCCTGCAACTCTGAGCGGAAAACTGAGCTATGCCAGCATGAAATTTTGGGTCGAAGTATCAGGGAAAGATGCTGTGGAGCTATGGTTCAACGATGAGGATTACACTGCTCTAATGGAACTTGTGGGAACTCAAGTAGCATTTGATGGCTCTATGGTGACTTACACCAATGGGAGTGTCTATTTTCAGCCTAAGCTGGCAAACGCATCGGCTGGATTTACTGTACGCAAAAATGATGAATTGAACTTTGATGTGCTGCTCAATGGTGAGCTACTGACTCATCACGACAGTTATGCTGGGGTTGATGTGGCCCACCAGTTTGCAATACCCGATGGTAAAGCCGCACTTCTTGAGCTTTTTAGTGGTGGGGTGGCGTGTCCTGTTCTCTATCAGTTAGTCATTACCAGGAAAGACTCTCTGACGATGATGTCTGAGGTATTTGGCACTTGTAGTGATCAAGGCAAGCTCAGTTCCCATAGCAACAGTTTTACTCTCGAACTGCCCGGCAATCCTAGTGAGCGTTGGGTATGGGATATCAACAGCCTTATGCTACGTAAGGACTGACAACTGCCATTGAAAAAGCTTCATGAATAGTTCATAGAGCAATTATGTTGGGGCATGAAAAATTCGGTGTTAAAATTGAATGGATTGGAAAGGTGCACTCCTGATGAGTGGGATAGATAGATGGTGTTTCGATATTTATAAGCATACATCATCGTATGAGATTTAACTTTTATAAATAATGTTCATATAAAAATGGAGCTTATATGTCAGAGATGGTTTTTTGTCGAGGGTGTGGTAAGGAAATTCACAAAACAGCAACATCATGTCCCCATTGTGGAGCAGTATATGGTGCAAGCAAGAGCCGGATTACTGCCGCTCTACTTGCTTTTTTCCTTGGTGGGATTGGTATTCACAAGTTTTACCTTGGCAAGGCCCTGCAAGGGTTTCTATATCTAATCTTTTGCTGGACGTTTATTCCGGCAGTCATCGCCTTCATTGAGTTCGTGATATACATCTGTATGTCTGATGAGAAGTTCGCAGAGAAATACGCCAAAGTGTAGTCAGGGGGGAGTATCTGAGCCCGCTTGCGCGGCGGGCTTTTTAGGTTCAAGATTTGCCGTTGGCTATGTTCCGATTACGTGTTGCCCCAGTGCCTCATGCAAACACGCTTTGATATTTACGCCCCTTTCGTAACGTTCCAGCATCATGCGCCAACCTAGGTAGTTCTTCAGGCAGTGCGTAGCCACGCCATGGAACAGCTCCATCCACTCTGCCAGTGATTCGCTGGCCCGACACATGGCTCAAAAATTTTCGAGCATCACGGACAGGCACCTTTTGAACATGATTCATTTGGAAGGAAACCCCCGTACCTGAGTCAAGATGACGGTTCAGCGGAATGTAGTGTTATCTAGCCACCCCAGTTAGCCAAAATGACATGATGGGCTGCAGCATGAAATTATCGAGAAGCTTGCTGCTCTGTCAGCGTTTCGTGATGTAGCAAATAACCTACCGAGCAGTGTTGATAGCAGAGATACAGAGTAGATAGTAAGACAGATAGGGCCGAAGGCCCTCTCTTGTTTTGGGTAATTTGAAAGGAGTGGTGGCAATGACCTGTCCAAGGGAGTGCTATCAAGGGGTAGGACAGCCAACACCTAATGGCATACTCACTGGCATACCAAAAATCACAGATACAAAAAAGCCCAACCGAATCAATCAGTTGGGCTATATAGATGGCGGAGGAGGTGGGATTTGAACCCACGGATGGTCGCCCATCGCCGGTTTTCAAGACCGGTGCATTCAGCCGCTCTGCCACCCCTCCGCAGCAGTGCGGCGAATATTACCATGCTGATCCGGCTTGTAAATCCCCGTCCGGTTCGATTGCTGGTTAATTGCGCGAAATGACATGAAAAAGTGGCAATCAGGGCGCATCAAGCGCTTTTTTGGCCAGATAACTTGACTTGAAAACAGACTCAACCACTATAGTGGCCTCTATCATATCCTCTGCAAGATAACGTTATGACTATTAAAAATGCCCTGTTTTGCGCGCTGGCTGGCGTGACCCTGCTGGCGACGCCGGTACATGCAAGCGAGCTGACCAAAAGCGATGTCGAGCAAATCGTTCGCGACTATCTGGTCAAGAATCCCGAGATCCTGGTCGAGATGTCCAATGCCCTGCGTGCCAAGCAGGAGAGCCAGCAGGCCGAGAGTGACAAGGCGCTGATCAAGGCTCACTCCAAGCAGCTTTATGCCAATCAGGATCCCGAGATGGGAAATCCGAAGGCATCGCTGACCATTGTGGAGTTTTTCGATTACAACTGCGGTTACTGCAAACGGGCCCATCCGCTGGTCAAGCAGCTGATGGCGGAAGATAAAGACATCCGTTACATCTACAAGCAGTTCCCCATTCTGAGCGAGTCCTCCTACTTCGCAGCCCGTGCTGCGCTGGCGGTCCAGCTGGGTCAGCCTGACAAGTACCAGGCGTTCCACGAGAAGCTCTATACCCATCAGGGCCCGCTCGCTGATGAAGCACAGGTCAAGCAGTTGGCTGTGGCGGCCGGTGTGGACTGGAGCAAGGTGGAGGCCAAGATCAAGGATGGCAGCATTGACCAGAACCTCGGTACCAACCGTGCGCTGGCTGAAGCGCTCGGTATCTCCGGTACCCCGGCCTTCATCATCGGTGATCAGATCCTGCGCGGTGCCCCCCGTGATCTGGCCAGCCTGAAGGGGTTTATCAAGGACGTGCGCGCCGGCAAGAGCATTCAATAAGCGGTTGTCATGGTCGAGGGCCCAGCGCCCCGGCCAGATACAGAAAGAGGGTCGGTATCACTACCGGCCCTCTTTTTTATTATGTCCTTTGGCACAAGTGGTCGTCGCGAAAGGACCATAACAACGTGCTCAGGACCCGGCCTGTTGGCCTCAGTAACAAGTATTAGCAGAGTCGTTCGGAGTCTATTGATAAATATTTCGCCTCGCAGAGGTGTGTCGTGAGCATTGCTTAATTCCGGTCAAGATTTTTTCTGCTGCTTGCCTTAGAATCGCCGCCCGTTGCAGGAGAAACCCCTATGTTAGTTGATATTTTACGGCTGGTTTTTATAGCCGGAGGCCTCGTATTCATCTTTATGCTGGTGCAAGCCTGCTGGCGGAAGAAGCAGAGTGGATCCTTTGAGGCGACCCCCTTCTGGCCGGTGGCGTTGATCGGTGGGGTTGCCAACTTCCTCGATACCCTGGGGGTGGGCAGCTTTGCGGTAAAGACCGCCTGCTACAAGCAGTTCAAGCTGATCGATGATCGGGTGCTGCCGGGTACCCTCAATGGGCAGTGCGTGCTGCCGACCGTGACTCAGTCGCTGATCTTCGTCGGCGCAGTCGCAGTGGAGCCGCTGACGCTGATCAGCATGATGATGGCCGCCGCAGCTGGCGCAGCCTGGGGCGCTCGTCATGTGGCCTCGTTTGATCGGCAGACCATCCGGTTGGTGATGGCTATCTCCTTACTGGTCGTTGCAGGGCTTATCTTTGCCGGTCTGCTGGGGCTTTTCCCTGTAGGCGGCGATGCGATGGGGCTCAGCGGCTACAAGTTGGCGATCGCCCTGCTTGGCAATTTCATCTTCGGGGTGCTGATGAATGTCGGTATCGGCCTGTTTGCCCCCTGCATGACGCTGGTCTATCTGCTGGGGATGAATCCGCTGGCGGCGTTTCCCATCATGATGGGCTCCACCGCCGTGCTTAGCGTCTTCTCCGCAGGCACCTTTATCCGCAAAGGGGCGTTCGATGCCAAGGCGGTGCTGGCGGTAGCCATCTTCGGCCCCATCGGTGTGGTGCTGGCCGCCATGCTGGTCAAATCCATGGATATGGAGATGCTGAAGTGGCTGGTTGCCTTTATCGTCATCTATACCTCCTGGACCATGTACGCCTCCTGGCGGGCGGCGCGTCGCTCCCCTGTGCAACTGGCGGTGGAGAGCGCAGGCTAGCCTGTACCAGTGCCGCTTCGGCCTTGGCCCCCAGAAAGACATAGAGGCCAAGCGCCAGCAGCAAACCCACCGCACACCCCATCACTCCGACCGCTGGCCAGAGCAGCTCGCTCTGGCCGAGCGAGCCTTTGAACAGCAGCAACAGCCCCTCGATGGAGACCGCGATCAGAATGGCGGCGATAAAGCGGGTGATGGTGCGGCGAATGGCGCTGTGGCGGAAGATATCCTTATGCAGCAGTACCTCCTCTTCCAGAATGGTCTTGCCCAGATCGAACACCGCCAGTGCCAGCGTCAGGAAGATGATGGCGCTAAAGGCGCCGAGCTGGTTCTGCTGCTCGCCGCACAATAGCTGGTAGAGCTGCTCCAGCCCGTGCCAGATCAGGGTGGCGACGATGAGAAACAGCGCCATGCTGAGCACCACATAGACCGCCTTGAACCAGGGCATGGCGCGGCGGCGCTCCCTGTCTCCCATCAACCAGCCAATCAGCTGATTCAGACAGACGGTGATCTCCCGTCCTTGCCCCTGCACGATAAGGTGCAGCCGGTTATGGGCCGCCGGTGCCGCAGGCTGGATGCACATCGGCCCCTGATAGTGGTCAATGCTGACAACAAAGGGATACCCCTTGAGCGAGGCAAGGGGGGCGCTGAGCAGCCCCTGCAGTAGCGGGGTCAACTCCTCCTGATACTCCTGATAGCGCCGCAGCACATCGATGGGGCTCATCTCTGCCATATGGACCTCGGTGACGTGGGCTCTTGTGGTGAATGTGCAAATAGTGGGCCTGCTTTATGACAGGGATGGCGGGGCAAGTTGCACCAGAGGATGACAAAACGACGGATGACGAGGGGGGAATGCACCAGAACTGGGCGTATCGACGCCCTGAGTGGTGATGGAGGCACTGCAATAGAAAAGGGCCCATGACGGGCCCTTTGCGACAACCAGCGGCGATTTAGCCAGCCAGCTTGGCGAAGCTGCGCTCGGCGGCGGCCAGAGTGTGTTCAATCTCCTTGTCGCCGTGAGCCAGCGACAGGAAGCCCGCCTCGTAGGCGCTCGGCGCCAGATAGACGCCCTCTTCCAGCATCAGATGGTAGAAGCGCTTGAAGCGTTCCATGTCGCAGCGAGTGACCTGCTCGTAGCGGGTGATTTCGGGCTCGTCGGTGAAGAAGAAGCCGAACATGCCGCCCACATAGTTGATGGCGAGCGGGATACCGTGTTTGGCGGCGGCCGCTTTCAGCCCTTCTGCAACCCGCGCAGTCTTGGCGCTCAGCTGCTCATAGAGACCCGGCTCCAGCAGCAGATCCAGCATGGTCAGACCGGCCGCCATGGCCACCGGGTTGCCGGAGAGAGTACCCGCCTGATAGACAGGGCCGGTCGGGGCGATGTGCTGCATCACCTTCTTCTTGCCGCCGAAGGCGCCCACCGGCATGCCGGCACCGATGATCTTGCCAAGGGTGGTGAGATCCGGGTCGATGTTGTAGTAGCCCTGAGCACCGCGCAGGGAGACGCGGAAGCCGGTCATCACCTCGTCCAGGATCAGCAGGGCACCGAACTCGTCACAGATGGCGCGCAGCCCTTCCAGGAAGCCGGGGACCGGCGGGATGCAGTTCATGTTGCCTGCGACCGGCTCGACGATGATACAGGCGATCTCGCTGCCGTACTGGGTGAAGGCTTCACGCACCGAATCCAGATCGTTGAAGACGCAGGTCAGGGTGTGTTTGGCGAAATCGGCCGGAACGCCCGGGCTGTTGGGCTGACCCAGGGTCAGGGCGCCGGAGCCGGCCTTGACCAGCAGGGAGTCGGCGTGGCCGTGGTAGCAGCCCTCGAATTTGACGATCTTGTCGCGGCCGGTGTAGCCACGGGCCAGACGGATGGCGCTCATGGTGGCTTCGGTGCCGGAGTTGACCATCCGCACCTGCTCCATGGAGGGGACGATCTGGCGGACTTTCTCGGCCATCAGCACTTCGATCTCGGTCGGCGCACCGTAGCTCAGCCCCTTCTCAACGGCCTTGATGACGGCGGCCTTGATGGCCGGGTGGTTGTGACCCAGCAGCATGGGGCCCCAGGAGCCGATGTAATCCACGTAGGCCTGACCATCCACATCATAGAGATAGGCGCCATCGGCGTGATCGATGAAGCGGGGCGTGCCGCCGACCCCATTGAAGGCGCGGACCGGTGAGTTGACGCCACCCGGAATGGTCTGGCGGGCCTGTTCAAACAGCTGATCTGATTTTGACATGGATCATCCTTAATGGGATTTTGGTCGTCACACAAGGGATTGCAGCCGATTGAGACTCGGCAGGCCGGAGCATCAGGAGTATGCTTTGCGCTCTCGCCACCCGGACTCTCGGTCTGCTCCCGTGACAAAAATTTAACGGGCCGACTATAGCAGAAAGCCCCAGCCCTGGGCAGCCGAGCAACGCGCCGGGTGATCCTGATCTCAGCTAGCTGACGATATGGTTTTTCCAAGTTGGTGTAACAAGATGGCGCAACAAGCTCTCTCCTCTGAAGCCGATACCTCTTCGCGGGGGCCGCTTTCCCGCATTATCCGGCAAGACAAGATGCCCTTGCTGGTGCTGCTGCTGGCGGCGCTGGTCGGCACCCTGGCCGGGCTGGTGTGCGGCCTGTTCGAATCGGGTGTCCACTGGCTGGCAGAGCAACGCATCATGTTGCTGGCAGACCGTCCCTGGTGGCAGCTCGGTCTGCTCGGCTTTGGCTTCAGCGCCTTGTTGGGATTTGTCGGCTACTTCCTCACTCATACCTTTGCCCCGGAAGCGGGTGGTTCCGGCATTCCCGAGATCGAGGGGGCGATGGACGATCTGCGCCCGGTGCGGTGGTGGCGGGTGTTGCCGGTCAAGTTCTTCGGCGGCATCTGTACCCTGAGCTCCGGCATGGTGCTGGGGCGGGAGGGGCCCTCGGTACAGATCGGCGGCAACCTCGGCAAGATGGTGGCGGATATCTTCCGGCTGCCCAAGGAGCATGGCCATGCCCTGCTGGCCGCCGGTGCGGCGGGCGGTCTGGCGGCAGCCTTCAATGCGCCGCTGGCGGGCATCCTGTTCGTGATGGAGGAGATGCGACCGCAGTTTCGCTACTCCTTTCTGGCCATCAAGGCGGTGGGGATCTCCGCCATCATGGCGACCTTGATGTTGCAGAACATGAAAGGGCAGGGGGCGGTGATCACCTTGCCCCACTACGATGCGCCAGCCCTCAAGGCGCTCTGGCTGTTCCTCTTTATGGGGGCCACCTTCGGGGTGCTCGGTTTTGTCTTCAACAAGCTGGTGCTGGCCTGTCAGGATGGCTATCTGGCACTGCATCAGAACAAGCGCCACCGTTTCGTGGCCATCGGCATGCTGGTCGCCGGAACGTTTGGTGTGCTGTCGCTGTTTGCCCCCTCGGTGACGGGCGGCGGCACCGAGCTTATTCCCCATCTGATGGGGGATGAGTATGCGATGGCGACCCTGTTCCTCATCTTCTCGGTGCGGCTGGTCGCGACCCTCATCTGCTTCTGCTCCGGTGCCCCGGGCGGGGTGTTTGCGCCGACCCTGGCGTTGGGCACCCTGTTTGGCGTGGTGTTCGGCCATCTGTTTCATGCGGCGTTTCCGGAGCTTGGCATCGAGCCCGGCGCCTTTGCCATCGCCGGAATGGGGGCGCTGTTTGCTGCCACCGTGCGTGCCCCCATCACGGGTATCGTGCTGGTCACCGAGATGACCGACAACTATCAGCTGATCCTGCCGATGATGATCACCACGGTCGGTGCGACTCTGGTTGCCCAGTGGCTGGGTGGCCGACCCATCTATTCCCAGATCCTGGAGCGAACTTTACGGCTCGCCGCGCGTCAAAAGCGGGGTGATGGCAGCGCCACGGCCAGTTAATTTTTCCCTTTATCGCCTTTGGCCCCGGTCAGGGCGGTATAGTGAAGGGAGAGGCGCTGCCGTAAATGGCGTGATAACGGGATGAGGGGCTATGTCCAATCTATTGAAGTTATTGGTCGTGTTAGCCGTTGGCGGGCTCATCGGTTACTTTGTCGGTAACCGTCAGGAGCTGGCCCAGAGCAGTCTGTTGGTGGTACAGCAGGAGACGCTGGATCGTCAGGGCAAGGCCATCGGCCAGCTCAAGACCGAATTGGGGGTGAAAGATACCCAGCTGGCGACCCAGAAAGCGGCCTTCGAGCAGTTGCAGACCACCCTGAAGAGTCAGGAGGCGCAGGTGCAGGAGCTCAAGCGCCAGCTGGCCTTTTTCGAGCGGATCATGCGCCCCACCGGCGAACAGGTGGGGGTGGTGATCGACAACCTGACCCTGCAGGAGACCAGCATTCCCGGTCGTTACCACTACCGTCTCGCCCTGACCCAGCCCGCCAAGAAGCGGGAGCTGTTTCGTGGTCAGGTGCAGATCCGGGTCGAGGGGAGTCTGGCTGACAAGCCGAAGACGCTAACCGGCCGCGATCTCGGGATGAAGGTGAGCGAGTGGCGTTATGCCCTGCGTTATTTCCAGCTGCTGGAAGGGAATTGGCAGTTGCCGGAAGGCTTTGTGCCGGATCGGATCCGTGTCACCATCAACAAGGATGGCAGGCAACCGGCGCAAGAGCTGCTGGTTGAGTGGGGCGAGGTGATCAAGCCGCTGGTCGCCGCACCGCCTGCTCCGGTTCCCGCTGCCGGTTAAACGTGGTGAATACTTGAACTGAATGGTCGGGTATTGGATAATTTCGCGGTTTCCATGTTTGTGGATCTAATGGTTGTGAGGTCAGTAATGAGTGCAGTAGCAGAAGCCCCGCTGCCCATCCAGATGACGGATGCGGCGGCCAACAAGGTGAAGAACCTGATCACCGAGGAAGAGAATCCCGAGCTGAAGCTGCGGGTATACATCACGGGTGGGGGCTGCTCCGGTTTCCAGTATGGCTTTACCTTTGATGAGAAGATCAACGACGGGGACACCGTAGTCGAGAAGAATGGCGTCACCATGGTGATCGATCCCATGAGCCTGCAATATCTGGTAGGCGGCAGTGTGGATTACACCGAGGGTCTGGAAGGTTCACGCTTCACCGTGACCAACCCCAATGCCACCACGACCTGTGGCTGTGGCTCCAGCTTCTCCATCTGATCGGCGTTATCGGTCTGATGAAACGGCTCTCGGCAACGAGGGCTGTTTTTGTTTGGGGTGATCAGTGAACGCCATCAAACAGCATTTCTCTAAAACAACAAAGGCGCCGTGATGGCGCCTTTGTTGTTTGCAGGATGGCTTAGCGGGAGCTTGCCGCCGCGACCAGCGGGATCCGGTTCACTGCCTTGCCCATGTAGGCGAGGGTGATGGTCACAATGATGCAGGTGAAGCTCAGCCACATGTAGGGCAGGTAGTCGAGGGTTGCCACCCCCAGAACCCCGGCCATGAAGATGCCGTTGTCGCTCCAGGGCACCATGCCGCAGGTGAGGGTGCCGCCAAACTCGGCGTTGCGAGAGAGGTTCTTGCGCGCCAGTCCCAGTCGGTCGTAGTTTTTGGCCATGATCTTGGGGGTCAGGATCAGCGACACATACATGGCCGAGCCAAACACGTTGGCCAGAAACGCGGTGGCTATGGTGTGGCTGGTCAGGCTGCCGACGCTGTTGATGCGCTTCTCGAAGGCGCTGGCGATCACTTCCAGAATACCGACCTTCTCCAGCAGGCCGCCAAACCCGAGACCGAAGATGATGACCGCGACCGAGCCCAGCATGGACTCCATGCCGCCGCGACCGAGAATGTTGTCGATAAAATCGATGCCGGAGGTGATGGCAAACGGACTATAAGCCGAGTGCATCGCCTTGACCGGATCCATGCCCTGGAAGGCGATGGCCCAGATCAGGCCCAGCAGGGCGCCGAAGCTGATCACCGGGAAGGCGGGCTTGCGATTGGCCAACAGGCCCAGCACCAGTACCACCGGCACGATGGCCAGCGGGGTGATGTTGAACTGGTTGTCGAGCGCCTCCATCACCAGATTGACCTGCTCCAGGCTGACGTTGCCCGAATACTGCATGCCCACCACGGTGAACAGCACGGCGGTGATGACATAGGAGAGCAGGCTGATGGGCAGCATCCCCTTGATATGCTCCACCACGTCGACGTTGGACATGGTCGAAGCCAGCACTACTGAGTCGGAGAGCGGAGAGAGCTTGTCACCGAAGTAGACGCCGGAGAGCACGGCACCGGCTACCAGCGGCGCAGGCACGCCGAGGCTGTGGCCGATCCCCATCATGGCGATACCGGCGGTGGCGGCAGAGCCCCAGGAGGTGCCGGTGGCCAGCGAGGTCAGGGAGCAGATGATCAGGGTTGCCAGCAGGAAGATGGACGGATGGATCACCTTGAGGCCGAAGTAGATGATGCTGGGGACAATGCCGCCGGCAATCCAGGTGCCGACCAGGGCACCGACGGAGACCAGGATCAGGATGGCCCCCATCCCCTTGGCGACGCCGTCAACGGCCGCCTGCTCCAGGGATTTGTAATCGTGGCCGAGCTTGATGCCGAGCCCCATGATGACGAACCAGGCGATGAACAGCGCCAGCTGGATCGGCAGATCGAGCACGCTGGTGAACGAGAATGCCAGGGCCAGGAAAATGGCCAGACAGGCAAACACCTGTGCCATGCCCGGTAGTCGGATGTGGTTTTGTTGGTTTTGCATAGATACTTCCTAAACTCTTGCTCGCCAAGGTCGGTCCCTCTCGTCCTGTGGATACACGTATCCCGAGGGGCCGGCCCAAAAAGAGGCCGCAATCTACCACAAACCTGGGGCGCAAAATCCCAACTTATTTAGCAAAAATGCATTAATGTTTGATAAATCTACTCATTAGTTGATCTCATCGGCGCTTTTTTTGAATATCAGGCCGATGCAGGGCAAATAGCCAAAACCCATAGAGAAGTCCGATTGCACTCCCCATAATCACAAACGATAATCGTTATCGTTTGATTCTGTGGGTAGCATCATCATGATCTGGATAGTGCGGTGTCTCTTGCTGGCAGCCTTGCTGGCGGTGTTGGGCTGGGGTCAGGACAAGGCGTACGGCCTGTGGAGTCTGGGCTTCTTGCTGGCCGCCTGGGTCATGCTGGAACCCAGGCTGAGGCCGGCGCTGATCCTGCTGCCGGTCGCGGGCATGACGGGGGTCGTCACCCTGCTCTGGCAGCAAAGCTGGCTATAGGAGCCGTTCAGCGGGAAGGAACGGCCTGGATCTTGTCATAGGCCAGGCGCAGTGAGGTCATGACCTTCTGCTCCATCTCGGTGCGTTCGGCATCCGTGGTGAAGTAGATCATGTCGACGTTGTGACGTATGTAGTGAGAGGGGAGCTGATTGAGGGTAAGGCAGCAGAGATCGGCCAGCTGGTAGGGGGTCAGTCTCTGGTTAAGTCCCTGTTTTTCTATCTCTTTGAGCACCAGATGCTCATAGAAGTTGTGAATGTCGGTATCCAGGATCATGGGAAAACCCCTGTGGTGGCATGGCATCCTCAACAGCATAGCCATGGCAGGGGCAAAAACAAAAGGCCCGTCACTTTCGTGATGGGCCTTTTGCGTAATGAATGGTGCGAAGAGAGGGACTCGAACCCTCACATCCGTGGGACACTAACACCTGAAG
>OEQV01000152.1_pt1 | contig 20289 bp, 18 predicted proteins | sample 1539821 | NCBI WGS metagenome assembly OEQV01 (sample SAMEA3891244, study PRJEB23780) | metagenome | biome: terrestrial biome; feature: animal house; material: water of meat washing | place: Italy | collected 2015-05-12 | reverse complement strand
AGGGCTGCGTACCGGGCGGTACCCTGCGCAACCACGACTCCTACGGCCACAAGCTCGATGCCATGAGTGATCGCACCCGCAACATACTGTGCGATCCCCAGACCAGTGGCGGCCTGCTGGTGGCCGTCGGCCAGGAAACCGAGGCCGAATTCCTCGCCATTGCCGAGCAGGCCGATGGCTGGCAAGTAGAGAGCCAGGATGGCCGCCACTGGCAGGCCCCCAATCTGGTGGTCGCCGCCGGTCACCAGTTGCCAGCACTGCTCCCCTTTGCCGAGCTGCCGCTCTATCCGGTGCGCGGTCAGGTGAGCCATGTGCCGACCACGGCCAGCTTGCGTCAGCTCAAGACCGTGCTCTGCTACGATGGCTACCTCACGCCGATGCACAACGATCAACACTGCATCGGCGCCAGTTATGGCCGCAACCAGAGCAGCCTTGAGTTTCGTGCCGAGGAGCAAATCCAGAATCAGGTGCGGTTGCAAGCCTGCCTGCCGGAGCAAACCTGGCCCGCCGAAGTGGATGTGAGTGGCAATGAAGCCCGCGTCGGAGTGCGCTGCGCCAGTCGGGATCACCTGCCGGTGGTGGGGCCAGTGGCCAGATTGCAAGGTCTGGCGGATCACTATGCGCAGCTGCAGCATGATCAGCACAACGCCCAGCCGCTCCCCCTTCACCCCGGCCTCTATGTGCTGGGGGCGCTCGGCTCGCGGGGCCTCTGCTCGGCGCCGCTCTGTGGTGAGCTGCTCGCCAGCGAGATCTGCGGCGATCCCCTGCCGCTGGCCGCCGATCTGCTGGAGGCGCTCCACCCTGCCCGTTACTGGGTACGCAAGCTGCTCAAGGGCAAAGCGCTGGTCTGAACCGGACTCTGCAAACAAATAGAATGGCCGCCCATCGGGCGGCCATTCTATTTATCAAATCGTGCGATGCTGGATATTGCGTCTTGAGATAGCGCTCACTTGGGCCAGTGCACCCCGAGCTGTTCGCCGTAACCTGTCTGACGCTGGAATCCGTCGAGCCGTCCCTTGACCTTGTTCAGCTCGCCACTGCCCGCTGCCCACGCGGCATAGCGCAGCGCCTGACAATCTGCATGGTCGGGTAGCGCCGCAATCGCCCCGCCCACCTGATTGGCCCCTTGCAGCACCATCTCCTTGAAGCGGGATTCGTAGTCAAACATGCTGGAGAGCAGCCGCCCCCAGCGCTGGCGGGCAGGATCGTTACTGTTCGCGCTCTGACGCCAGCGGGGCAGCAACACGGTGGCGTTGGTGGTCACCGTCACCCGGTTGAGCTGGCAGCGCCCCGGCAACTGCTCGGTATCCAGCTGCCAGTCCACCTGATAACTCGCCTTGCCGAGTACGGGCTTGCCATTCACCTTGGGAGCACTCTGGGCAATCGCCCGGGCAAGCTGCTCCGGACTGGTTGCATTGACCTCATAAAAACGGACATTGATGCGGGACTCTGGCACCACTTGCGGCCGGCTCGGCTGAGCCTGACTCATCAGGGGCAACAGCAACAACCCGACCCCCACTACTCCATAAACCTTGCTGACCATGCCAGACTACCTTCCTTGATTGCACGGGCGGAGTACCAACCTTGGTGAACCCCACCGCCACACAGATGACGGGTATAGCCTATGTGTGACGACGAGGCGGCGCAATACAATGATGCGCCCAGAAATCAGAGCACGCTCACAGGTTGCGTGAGCAGAGTATGGCACAAGGCCAAAACTGTATTTTTATTGAGCATGACGGCTGATGCGCTGCCAGTCGAGGTGATAGTTTTTCACATTGATGTCATGACCATCTATCTGAATAAAATGATCATTTTTAAGACGGTTGGCAAAAAAGTCCTGATCTGCCCCCTCATTGAGCCACAGCTCGCAAAGTCCCCGTTTTCCCTCTTTGGCATAGAATCTCGGAGTGACCAGCAGCGCGACCCCATCTACCCGGATGGCATGACGGGCCAGGCAGTTTGCTTCGGTGGTTTTGGATGCCAGCGCGGCAAAACGGGGTCTGTTCCCCTCGGCGACCACCAGTACGCCGTAAGAGTGAGGAGCCATGAGACGCCGCATGGCGACCGCCTGATGAGGACCGGTTTGATGAAAACCGTCATTGGTTACCGCAAACACGCAAGTAGGTGAAAATAGCAGCGAAAGCAGGAAAAGACAGCGTTTAACGCCTATAAAATCACCCATCGCCATATAAAAGCCTCAAAAGACAACCAAGGCTGGCAAGGGTAGGTAGCCAAACCCGCTGGGTAAAGTACCTTTACCTTTCTTTAATTCTGTTCATGGGGTTAAACGTTGATTTAGCTCACACAACATCCTGTTTCCAGTCGCCACTCTACCCCTATCGGAATAGACTCCCTCCACTCTCATCCAATCAGAAGGCAACATATGCTGGAACTCATCGTTGGCACCCTGGTCACCCTGGTGGTGGGCCGTGCCATTTTCAAAGGATACTCCGCGACCGGGGTGCTGCTGAGCGGCGGCTTGCTGCTGCTGGTCATCACCGCCATGATGGGCAAGCCGGTACTGCCGAGCAAGGTGGTCAGCACCGGTTATATCGCAACCGATATCTTCGAATACGTCCGCTTCCTGCTCAATGACCGTGGCGGTGGACTGGGGATGCTGATCATGGTGCTGTGCGGCTTCGCCGGCTACATGAGCCATATCGGCGCCAACACCATTCTGGTCAAGCTGGCCAGCAAACCGCTCGGCATCATCAAGTCCCCCTATATCCTGCTGGTGGCTGCCTATCTGGTGGCCTGCGCCATGTCGCTGGCGGTGAGCTCCGCTACCGGCCTCGGCGTGCTGCTGATGGCCACCCTGTTCCCGCTGATGGTCAACATGGGGATCTCCCGTGGCGCGGCTGCGGCCGTGTGCGCCTCGCCAGCCGCCATCATTCTGGCACCGACCTCCGGTGACGTGGTGATGGCCGCTCAGGCCGCCAACATGCCGCTGCTGGATTTTGCCTTCAAGCTGACCCTGCCCATCTCGCTGGTGGCGATCGCCTGTATGGCGGTGACCCACTTCTTCTGGCAGCGCTACCTTGACCAGAAATCCGGTGAACACAACGAGCCGGTCGCACCGGGTGATCTGGTGACTACCGCCCCCGCTTTCTACGCCATCCTGCCCTTTACCCCCATCATCGGGGTGCTGGTGTTTGACGGCAAATGGGGCCCGCAGCTGGATATCGTCACCATCATCGTCATGTGCATGGTGCTGGCCAGCCTGCTGGAACTCGTGCGTATCCGCAATGGCAAGGAGCTGCTGGACGGTCTGCAGGTCTGCTGGCGCAACATGGCTGACGCCTTTGCCGGTGTGGTCATGCTGCTGGTCGGTGCCGGTGTCTTCGCCCAGGGTCTGATGACCATCGGCTTTATCGACACCCTGCTGACCCACGCCCAGGATCTCGGCTCGGGTGGCATGATCATGATGCTGTCACTGGTGGTGATCACCACCCTGGCCGCCTTCACCACTGGCTCGGGCAATGCCCCCTTCTACGCCTTCGTGGAGCTGATCCCCAACCTGGCCAGCAGCCTGGGCATCAACCCGGCCTATCTGGTGATCCCGATGCTGCAAGCCTCCAACCTGGGTCGCACCATTTCGCCGGTCTCCGGTGTGGTGGTCGCCTGTGCGGGGATGGGCAAACTCTCGCCGTTCGAGGTGGTCAAACGTACCTCCCTGCCGGTGGGCGTCGGCCTGCTGGTGGTGATCATCGCCACCCAGATCATGGTGCCCGCCTGATCGCTGACCAGCCCGGCACCCTGCCGGGCTGGTATCCTCCCCCCCCTTTGCAGTAGACTCGGTGCTCATTTTCCCCTAAGGAGGACCGAGATGAGTATTACGGTTCAACTTGCCCATTTCAGTGATTGCCACTCCCACTTCGATGGCGCGCCCATGAGCTTCTCCCCTGTCGGTGAAGGCCAGTGGCGCACCCAGTGCGGCGGTTATGCCCGGATCCTGACCCGACTGACCCAACTGCGTGCCAAAGCCGCAGCAGCCGGCCAGCGTTTTCTGTTTCTGCACGGTGGCGACTCCTTTCAGGGCTCGCTCTATTTCAACCGCTTCAAAGGGCGCGCCAACGCCGACCTGCTCGCCATGCTGGCCCCCGATGCCATGGTGCTCGGCAACCACGAGTTCGATCTGGGCAACGGCCCGCTGGTGGAGTTCTTGCGCCAGCTCGATTTTCCGGTGCTGGCCGCCAATCTGGACAACAGTCAGGAGCCTGCCGACACGCCGCTTGGGCTGTGGGATATTCCCCACCTCTACGACGCCCATCAGCCCTGGCATCGCCGGGTGATCGACGGGGTTCCCTTTGCGCTGCTCGGCATCACCCTCGCCCAGATGGCTGCCATCGCCAACCCGGATCCCCACACCCGTTTCCACGCGGTCGCCGACACCCTCACCCGGGTGCTGCGGGAGATCAAGCGCGAAGGGATCCAGCATATCGTGCTGCTGAGCCACCTCGGGCTGGATCAGGACAAGCTGCTGGCCGAGCGCTTCCCCGAGCTCAGCCTCATCATCGGCGGCCATACCCACAGCCTGCTGGGGGATCTCGCGCCGCTGGGTCTGCCAAGCGAAGGCAGCTATCCGCTGATGAACAACGGGGTGGCCATTTTGCACGCTGGCCACAGCGCCCTCTGCCTCGGTGTCTGCGAGCTCACCTTCGATGAGGCGGGCCGCGTCGTGCAAAGTCAGGGGCAGCTGGAGTGGCTCCCCTGGCAGCCCTGGCCATTTGCCTCCACGCCACCTGTCGGGCTCACCTTCTGCGAGCCGGATCCACAGCTTGAACAACATCTGGCCAAACGCTACCGGCCGGAGATCGAGACCATGAGCCAGCGCATCGTCACCCGACTGGCGGCGCCACTGCCCCATCAGCGGCTGCCGGATGCCACCCTGCCCCACGGCAGCCAGCTCGCCCCGCTGGTGGCCCGCGCCATGCTGACCGCCGCCCGTGAACAGGTAGGCGAGGTGGACTTTGCCCTGCACAATGCTGGCGGCGTGCGCTGCTCGCTGGAGCCGGGCCCCCTGAGCGAAGCGGATATCGCCGGTCGCCTGCTGCCGTTTGCCATTCCCCTCACCCTCTATCGGGTGCACGGTCACGAGTTGGCGGAAGCGCTGGAGAATGCCATCGACAACGCCACCAACAACGGCGTGGTCGGCAATGGCAACGGCAGCTTCCCCTACACCGCGGGAATACGATTCACCTATCAGGCCAATCTGCCCAAGGGCCAGCGCATCACCCGACTGGAGTGGGAAGCCGCCCCCGGCCAGTGGCAAGCGGTCAATGCCGAACAGGTCTATCGCGGGGTGTCGAGCGCCTATACCGCCTCCGGCAAGGAGGGTTACACCGCACTGGCGCGCACCCTGACCCAGCACAATCAGGAGCTCGGCATCACCCTGGCCGACGCTTTTATCCGCTGGGCCCGTCACCTGCCCACGCTGGAAGCGCAGCCGCCCCTGCTTGAGTACATCCATTGATGCAGAGGGGGAATGGCTTTGCCACATCCCCCTGACGGCCAATATTGCCGCAGCCAGCGCCCGGTTCCCTGCAAGAACCGGGCTTTTTCGAGAATATTTGCCCCACACGGGCCCGCCCCATTGCATCGCACTCACTAGCTCGGCAAGATAGGCCCGCTTTCAAGACCAGCTGCAGGAACAGGCGACTTCATGAATCACTCCATCCGTTTCACTCCCCCTCGCGTCAACCCGGGTATCAAGCCAGCCATCGTGCTGCTGACCGCCCTGCTGGCGCTGCTCTTCTGTCTGCGCAACCCGCTCTTCCACGCCATGGCGCCGGGCTTTGATGCCTCGCTGTTCGCGGTGATGGGCAAGATGTGGAGCGAAGGGGGTGTGCTCTATCGCGACATGATCGACATCAAGGGGCCGATGATCTTCGCCCTCGACGCGCTGGGCTATGGAATGGGGGGATTTGTCGGGATCTGGGCGCTGGAGTGGGTGCTCTGCTGGCTCGGACTGCTGGCCAGCTGGCAGGCCTTTGCCCAGCTCGGACTCTCGTTCAAGGCGCGCCTTGGCGCCATGCTGGCGGTGCTGGCTCTCTACGGCACCCGTTACTACTACGGCAACATGACCGAGGACTGGACCTTCCACCTCGCCCTCATCGCCCAGTGGGCCTTCATTACCCTGCTGCTGGACAAGGGATTTCGCTGGTGGCCGGCGCTGGTGGCGGCCCTCACCTTCGCCATCGTCGCCTGGATGCGCACCAACAACGGCGCCTTCTGGGGCGCCTGGTATCTGGTGCTGTTCTGCCACTGGTGTCTGCACGAGAAGTGGCGCGATGCCATCTTGCTGCTCATCTCCAGCCTGCTGGGGCTGGCGCTGATTGGCGGCCCGCTTTACGCCTACTTCCAGCAGCATGATCTGCTGGCGGCCTTCAAATACTACGCCTTCGACATCTTCTTCGAGGGGAGCTACGGCAATGGCTTCTCCCCCATGGTGGGCGCCGTCGGCCTGCTGCGCACCGGCCTTGTGATGCTGCTGCCCGCCTTCATCATTCTGATGCTGAGCCGCCGTCAGGAGTGGTATCTGCCCGCCCTGCTGGCGACCCTGTTTGGGGTGCTGTTTACCCTGATCGCCAACTCGGTCTCCGGCCATGTGTTCGATCACTACGACGTGCTCTATCTGCAACTGGCGGTGCTGCCGCTGGCGGTATTGCTGGATCGCAGCGAACAGCAGGCAGATGCCATCGGCCTGCTCTGCATCTCGCTGGTGGTGCTCACCGCCAGCTGGCTGCTGGCCCAGCAGCTCGCCTTTGGCTGGAGCACCAAGGAGTGGTCCCTCGAGCGGGTCAACGAGGTGCTCGGCACCAGCCTGCTGTGGGCGCTGCCGGTGCTGATCCTCATCCCCCTCTGGCGCGCCTGGGATGTGCGCAGTGCCACCCCCTGGCTGGCGACGCTGGCCATGCTGCTGCTGATGATCAACAACGCCTGGGAAGGCACCCTCAAGGGTCGCCCCTTCAATCCGGCGGCGCAGGTACGGGTCGATCGCATCAAGGCCGAGACAGTCCCGAGCGACAAGATCTGGGTCGATGGCATCCAGCCGCAATATTATCTCTGGACCGATCGCCAGCCGGCTTCCGCCTACCTCTTCTTTGCCAACGTCAATCCGCCCTATGACGTGCGCGAGCGGGTGCTGGCCGATATCCAGCGCCAGAATCCGAAGTTCATCATCGCCAAGCCGGATCGGGTGAGCGAGGAGCTGAAAAAACCGAGCTCCCCTTCCCATCTCGCCTTCTATCAATACCTGACCAGCCACTACGAAGAGGTGGATCCGGGTCTCTATCGCCGACGCTGATCGTCAATACGCCCCGCAGGGCGGCCATTGTTGCAATGGCCGCCCTTTTTCTTGCGCCAGAGCCCCCTTGCAGCAGCGGCCCGCAGTAGGCAAGCCCGCCCGAGATAACTACAATGACGCTCTTTTTGATGTAACGAGTGACACCATGGCGGAACTGACTTATCTGGGCGGCTATCCCGACCCTCTCAAGGCACAGGTACAGCAGCTGATTGCGGCAGGCAAGCTGGGGGAGATGCTGGCCAAACGCTATCCGGAGAGCCACCAGATCCAGAGCGACAAGGCGCTGCTCGCCTACACCATGGAGCTGAAGAACCGCTACCTCAAGAGCTCGGCGCCCCTGTCAAAGGTGGTGTTCGATGGCAAGATCAACGTGATCAAGGATGCCCTCGGCCTGCACACCTACGTCAGCCGGGTGCAGGGCAGCAAGCTCAAGGCCAAGAACGAGATCCGCATCGCCGCCCTGTTCAAGGAGGCGCCGCCCCCGTTCCTGAAAATGATCGTGGTGCACGAGCTGGCCCATATCAAAGAGAAGGATCACAACAAGAGCTTCTACCAGCTCTGCCAGCACATGGAGCCCGACTATCATCAACTGGAGTTTGATCTCAGGCTCTGGCTCACCTGGCGCGATATCGACAAGGCCAACCGCTAGGCTGACAACCGTTTCAGGGAGGAAACATGTCATTTGCCGCAACCCCCTTTGGTGCCACCCGCTTTATTGCCACTTTGGTAATGACCAGCTTGGGCCGCGCTGCCCATCCCCGCCGCGCGTCACACGGTCTGCTGGCCCTGCTGCTTCTGCTCGCGGGCCACAGCGCCCGTGCCGATGAGCGCTGGCAGAGCGACAGCTATCTCACCGAGAGCTTTATGGCCATCGCCATGGAGCGGGAGTATGGCGAAGCCAGGCAGACCCGTTTTGCCCGCTGGCAGCAGCCGATCCGGCTGCAACTTATCAACGAGTCGGGTGACAAGCCGCTGCAGGCCGACGTGGTGAAGGTACAGGCGGCCCATCTGGCCCGCATCACCGGCCACTCCATCAGCATGGTGGCCGCAAAGCCCAACCTCACCCTGATCATGACCGACTACAGCAAGATGAAGAGCTGGGCCAACCGCACCATGGGGGGCGATCCATCGGTCAAGATGGCGCTCAAGGAGGGGCTCTGCCTTGCCAACTTCGCAACCAATGCGAAACACGAGATCAGCCGTGCCACCATCATCATTCCGGTAGACTACAGCCGGGCCAAGGGACGCTTTCTCGACTGCGTGGTGGAGGAGTTCACCCAGGTGATGGGGCTGCCCAACGACTCGGACAAGGTGTTTCCCTCCATCTTCAATGACAACAGCATCGACAGCTTTTTGACCGGGCTGGACTATGTGCTGCTCAAGATGGCCTATCACCCGGCCCTCAAAGCCGGAATGAGCAGTGACGAGATCCGCGCCGCACTGCCCATTGCGCTGGCCGACCTGCGCGCCAAAGGGGAGATCCGCGAAGCCAATCGCCGGGTGCAGCAGCAGAGCCTGAAAAGCTGGGCGGGGTTGTAACGGGCCTGGCTCAACCCAAAGCTAGAAAAACCACCGCGAGCCTCTCACCACCCACAAAAAACGCAGCCACCTGGCTGCGTTTTTTGTTGTCCGGGGATCAGCGGTGCGTTAGCGGGCATGCCCGTTTATCCGCCGCCCATTTATCGAACGCCCGAGTTATCCACTGACCGTGCGGGATCAGGAGGCGACGTTCTCTTCCGGCATCCAGCTCTCGGCGTTCTCCCACACCTCCTGCACCATGGCTTCGGCCAGCTCTTTGTCTTCCTTGCTGGCACGGCTGACGGTCAGGGCCATGGCACTGCCCGGCGCGACCCGCACATGGATGTCGGGGAATTTTTCGCCAAGCTGCTTGAGCAGCTCCTGACGCAGCGCCTCCATGGTCGAGGTCGGGATCTGATGTTTTCTGTCGATGATGATTTCAAGACGCATAGGAAACTTCTCCATGATTTATAACTGTATTTTTATCCAGTATTCATGGGAAGTAAAGTGCCAACTTGCACCAATCAGAAAAGATCCAGCTGCTGACCACAGATCCGGTCGAACGACTCGCCGATAAAGGGCAGGATGGCGTCGGCAATGGGCCGCAACTGCTTGTCGATATAGTGTTCGTAATCGATGGCGCTGCGCCGGTACTCCAGCGGCTCGGGGCCATTGAGGGTCATCAGATAGGCGATGGCGCCCCGATGCTGATAGCGCTGGGGCAGACCGCGGCGCAGGTTCTCCTCATCGGCCAGCCGCGCCGCCCGCACATGGGGCGGCACATTCTTCTGATACTCCTCGAGCTTCTGGCGCAGCCGTTTGCGGTAGATAAGCAGATCGTCGTGGCGACCGGCCCGGGTCTCATCCACCATGGTGCGCACATAGCCGCTGGGATCTTCATCGTGAAACACCAGCTCATAGAGGCGGGTCTGGAATTGCTTGGCCAGCATGGTCCAGTCGGTGCGCACCGATTCGAGCCCCTTGAATACCAGCTGTTCACTCCCCTCACTGGCCTTGCCAACCAGCCCGGCATAGCGCTTCTTGCTCCCCTTCTCCAGCCCGCGAATGGTCGGCATCAGGAAGCGGCGGTAGTGGGTCTCGTACTCGATCTCCAGATAGCTCGGCAGGTCGAACTCACGCTTGATCAGCGCCGTCCAGTTGTCGTTGATCATGGCGGCCAGCTCGCGGCCAATCTGTTCGGCCTGCTGCGGGGTGGTATCTCTGCCCAGATGAACGAAGGTGGAGTCGGTATCGCCATAGATCACCTCGAATCCCTTCGCCTCAATCCACTCGCGGGTCTGCTGCATGATGCTGTGGCCACGCAGGGTGATGGATGAGGCTAGGCGCGGATCATAGAAACGGCAGCCCCCCGACCCCAGCACGCCGTAGAAGGAGTTCATGATGATCTTGATGGCCTGGGAGAGCGCCTTGTTGCTGGCCGCCTTGGCTCTGTCCCGCGCCGCCCACAAGGTGGCGATGAGATCCGGCAAGAAGTGCCGCTCGCGGGAGAACATGGCGCCGCGAAAGCCGGGAATGGCGTGGTCGGGATGCTGCAGCCCCTCCACCAGCCCCATGGGGTCGATGCAGAAGGTGCGGATGATGCTGGGATAGAGGCTCTTGAAATCGAGCACCAGCACGTGGCGATAGAGACCGGGTTTGGAGTCCATCACATAGCCGCCGGGGCTCGCCAGCCCACCGTCAGCAGGCAGATTGGGGGCCACGTAGCCGCCGCGATGCAGCCGCGGCAGATAGAGGTTGGTAAAGGCCGCCACCGAGCCCCCCACCCGGTCCAGCTCAAGGCCGGTGAGGGAGGCGCGCTCGATGGCAAAGGGGATGAGGTGGCAGTAGTCGAAGATCTCCCACACCAGCTTGCAATCTTCCAGGTTGTAGCGGGCCAGCGCCTCCTTGTCGGAGTGGAACAGCTCGGTGATCTTCTCCCCCCGATTGGCCACATCCTCGATATCCTTGCCACGGCCAAGCAGTTCGCTCGCCACCGCATCCAGGCTGTAGCTGGCAAACTGCCAGGTGGCGCTTTTGAGGGTGTCGATGCCATCGAGCACCATGCGCCCGGGGATGATGACGTTGCCGGTCTGGGGATCGTTGCGGGATGAGCGCCAGAAGCAGAGCTCGCGCCCCCGCCCCAGCCGCAGCCGCCGCTTGTTGAGCTCGGCGCGGCGCAGCAGCAGGCGAAAGTCAAAATTGACCACGTTCCAGCCAATCACCAGATCGGGGTCATGCAGGCTGAACCAGCTCTCCAGCGCACTCAGCAGGGCGCTCTCGTCCTCTACCCACTGGACCTGAGTGCCCCAGCTCTCGGCATCCGCTTCCGGGGTGCCGATCATGATGACCCGCGCATCCTGCTCACTATAAAGACCGACCGAGAAGAGGGCCCCGTCCATGGCGCACTCCACGTCCAGCGACACCCAGGAGAGGGTCGGCGTCACCGCCTGCGGCGCGCAGCGTGCCTCGTTCACCTCCCAGTAGCCCTGCTTGCCCCCCTTCTTCACCGCCCGGCCATCGAAGCGCACGCCAGCGGTGATGAAGCGCTCCATCAGGAAGCGCTCCGGCAGCCGGATATCCGCCTCGAAGTGCTCCAGCCCGCGAATGAGCAGCAGCTCGATGGCGCGGTGAAAGGCGCTCAGGGTGGCGAAATAGCAGCCCACCACAGGGCGACCGTCGAAGGTGTGCATCGGCAGGCGGCGAAACCGCCCGCTCACCCCGGCGCCTTTGAACAGCTCGGCCGCCTCCGCCATATGGCTCTGTGGCAGAAAGAACACCGGCTCCTGCCCCGGCACCACCACCCGCACCGGCCCCTGCGCGCTCCAGAGCCACATCACGATTTCGGTGGTTGCAGGCTGCCCGTTGCGACCGCGCACGTCCCGACCGTGGCGGGTCAGGATAAAACCGTCGAGGGGCGGAGTGGCGGGTACGGTGGGCTGGGTTGCAGTCATGAAGCGTAAAGGGGCTGTCCGAGAATGGGACTATTGTACGTTCATACAGTGCCTGCTCGCAATCGTCACGCTGGCTGCGAGGCGGGAGTCAAACTGGTAAGCTCGATCCGGTCGTTATTCCCGCCCATCCCGTTCTGACCACTCTTCGCCGACAAAAGGAGTCTTTGTGGCAATCTATTCCCTGCTGGATCAGCTGGCTATCCCCTACCAGCGCTTTGACCATCCCCCGGTGTTTACCTGTGAGGAGGCGAGCAAGTTGCTGCCCGACCTGCCCGCCGCCAAGACCAAGAACCTCTTTTTGCGCGATCCGAAAAGCGAGCGGCTGTTTCTGGTGGTGAGTCCGGAGGAGCACCGGGTCGATCTCAAGGCGCTGGCAGCAATGCTCGGGGTCAAGCGGCTGAGCTTTGGCTCCCCCGAGCGGCTCGATGCGGTGCTCGGCCTTACCCCGGGCTCGGTGACCCTGCTCGCCATGGTGCGCGACAGGGAAAAAGCGGTAGAGCTGGTGGTGGACGAGGCCATCTGGCAGGCCGAACAGGTGCAGTGCCATCCGCTGGTCAACACCGCTACCCTGATCATCCGCCTCGACGACGTGCGCCGTCTGCTGACCCATCTGGGCCGGAAGGCAACCGTGATGCGCTTGCCAGCTGCAACCTGCGATTAACACGAGGGTTGGCGGTAGGGGCAACATTGTCGCCAACACGGCCATATTTCTCGCAGCACAATTGACTGACAAGACAATAAAATGGCTCCTTGTGCGCTGATAAATCGAGTCAGCAATTGCCATCGTGCAAGAAGTCGGAGGTGAGCACATTCGGCCATTTAACCAATTGATAATAGGTTGGATTCATGTTGTGATCGGCCACTGCCAGCGGGCGATACCCCATCGCCTGTTCGTTCACAGGTGACTTCCCAGAGAGCCCCTTGATGCCAAGTCTGTTTTCCTCGGCCCAGTTGTTGAGTCTGGTGCTGTTCGTCACGCTGTCACATGTGGGGGTCGCCACCATTTTCGCCGCCATGTGGCACACCCATCGCCAGATCAGGGCATTGATCTACTGGTCAGCGGGGGAACTGGTTATCGCGGGGGCTTTTTGCTGCCTGCTGCTGCGCCCCCTTGAGGGAAATGCATCCCTTGCCAATATTCTCTGCACCAACCTGCTGTTGATGTCGACCACCCTGCTCTATGAACGGGGGATGCGCCACTTCTTTCGCCGTGAAGCCGACCAACTGGGCTGGCTGCTGCCCGCCGTTACCCTCGGCGGTTTCGTCCTGTTTGCCCTGACCGCCCTGCAGCAACCCCTCTTTGATGTGCACAGCCGGATCATCGTGCTCTCCGGCGTGCTCTCGCTGCAGATTGCGCTGCTTATCTGGCAGCTCTGGCGCTACCAGCGGCTGGCCCCTGTCTATCGGGTGCTGCGCTTTGCCATTCTGCTGCTCGGCCTGCAACTGCTGTTGCAACTGCTGCGGATCGCCAAACACCTCTGGCAGCCGGAGCTGGCGGCCAACTCCTTCACCGACCCGCTGCTCGGGCCTGTGATCCTGCTCAGCCTGCTCTTTACCATCGCCCGCAGTTATCTGCTGCTGAGCCTGGTCCACACCCGCCAACAGCAAGCCCTGCTGGCCACCCAGCGCAAGCTGGAGCGGCGCGCCAATCAGGATGAGCTGACCGGCCTGTTCAGCCGCCACTATTTCGAACGCCAGGTGACCCTGCGCGCCCGCGAGATGGCGAACCCCGGCCAGCTGCTGCTGATCGATCTGGACAACTTCAAGCAGATCAACGACCGCCACGGCCACCCCGCCGGTGATGCCATGTTGCGGGCCGTGGGCCATGTGATCGCCAATACCCTGCCTGCCGAGGGCATGGCCGGTCGGCTTGGCGGCGATGAGCTGGCCCTGCTGCTGATGGCGGACCCGCAGACCCTGCCCGACTACTGTCACAGCCTGCAACAGCAGATCGCCGAGGCGACCCGGGCGCTGGCCGGTGGCCCCATCAGCCTCAGCATCGGCCTCACCTCGCTGCACCCTGACGAGGGGTTTGAAGCGGCCTACCTGCGCGCGGATCAGGCCCTTTACGCCGCCAAACAGGCTGGGAGGCAACGGGCCTGCGTGCAGGAGCTCCACCACAACGAGCCGCAACCGCTGCCGCCCTGCGCGCTCCTGTCATGAGCGCAGTGCTCGCTCTGCAGTGCCGACCGGCCAGGCTGGCAGATGCTCCGGCTTACCGTCGCTATGTCACCGAATGCGCCAAAGACGGACAGCCGCTCTATCAGGTGGCGCAATTTGATCCGGACGGCTGGCTACAGAGCCTGCTGGACCACGCCGAAGGGCGCAATCTGCCCGACGGATACCTGCCTGCCACCACCTATTTTGCCCTCGATGGCGGGGAGATCATCGCCACCCTGCGCCTGCGTCACGGCGACAATGAGGCAACCCGCCAGTGGCTGGGTCATATCGGTTACGAAACCCGCCCCTCTCGCCGTGGCGAAGGGGCCGCGACCGTGCTGCTGCGCTGGGTACAACAGCAGGTGCTGGCGGCACCGGTGCTGATCAGCTGCGGCGAAGATAATCTGGCCTCCCGCAAGGTCATTACGGCAGCCGGTGGCGTGTTGCTGGGGCGGCGCTTCCATCCGGGGGATCGCCGCTGGCTGGAGATGTACCAGCTAGCCCCCCGGCCGCAGTCGATGCAGCAATAAAAAGAGCGCCCCGAAGGCGCTCTTGTAGCGAGAGTGGCAAGCCGTTAGTAGCTGTCTTCCTGCTCGGCCTTCATCCGGGCCTGGCGGGCATAGGCCTCCTCCTCGGCGCTCTCGATCTCGTGCAGCACGGAATCGAGATCGATGGCGGCACGGCTCTCTTCAAAGTGGCCGGTCAGCTCGCTCTCGGGGGTGAGCTTGCCATCTTCAAACAGCGCCCACATCTCCTGGGCATAACGGGTCTTGAGCAGCTCGGGGGCATACATGCCGTAGTAGTTGCGCATGTTGTTGACGTCCCGCTCCAGCATCGCCTTGGCCTGGTTGTTGGCGGCGGCATCCACCACCTGGGGCAGGTCGATGATGACGGGGCCCTGGCTGTCCACCAGCACGTTGAACTCCGAGAGATCGCCGTGAATAAGGCCAGCACAGAGCATGCGCACCACATAGCGGATCACCTTGTGGTGATCGATGACCGCCTGCTCGGGAGTGAGTGCCACATCGTTGAGGCGCGGCGCGACATTGCCATCCTCATCGGTGATAAGTTCCATCAAGAGGACGCCATCGAGGCAGACATAGGGCTGCGGCACCCGCACACCGGCCGCCGCCAGCTTGAACAGGGCGTCGACCTCGGTGTTCTGCCACACCTCTTCATGCTGCTTGCGGCCGTACTTGGAGCCCTTCTCCATGGCGCGAGCGCTGCGGCTGTTACGCACCTTGCGCCCCTCCTGATAGACCACGGCCTGCTTGAAGCTGCGCTTGGACGCCTCTTTATAGACTTTGGCGCAGCGGATCTCGTCGCCGCAGCGCACCACATAGACGTCGGCCTCTTTGCCGCTCATCAACCGGCTGACGACCTCATCGACCAGGCCGTCATCAACCAGAGGTTGGATTCGATTTGGAATTTTCATGGCCGCCCTTTTACCCTATTTCCGCTCTCGAAGATAGCTCCGCGCACGCTCACCTGCCTCTCCCTTTCATAAGACACCCTGTTATCCCCTGTTTGCGCTGTTTTTGTCCACCCGTTCGCCTTAAAAACCACCAGCAGCAGACCAAATACGAAAGGCGCCTGTGCCAACAAAAATGGCCCGCAAGCGGGCCAATTTTCAAGGTTCGGGCGGCAAGCCCTGACGAATGCGCTGGATCCCCGCTTCATAGAGGCCGTCATCCCCCTCCTGATGCTCCAGGGTTTCGAAGATCTTGAGAAACCACATGTACTGCTCGGGATGGCGCGCCACCTGCATCTCCACCACCCGGTTCATGGCATTGACGTCTGCCAGCAGATCGGCGGTGGGATAAGGGTCAAACGGCGGCTCGATCTCCAGCAGATAGCGCCCCTCATCCTCGTCATAGCTGGCGAAGATGGGCACCGCTCTGGCCCCGGTCAGCTTCACCAGCTTGGGCAGCGCGGGCAGGGTCGCCTTGGGGTGGCCGAAGAAGGGAACAAACACGCTCGCTTCGCGGCCGTGATCCTGATCCGGCAAATAGAAGAAGCTGGCACCGGCGCGGATCGTCTTGACCGCCGGCTTGATGCCGACACTGCGCTCATACACCTTGCCCGCCTTGGCCCGCTCGCGGTTGATGTACCAGTCAAACACCTGATCTTTCGGGCTCTTCATCATGGTGCACATCTCGATGCCCATCATGGAGAAGTAGCGGCCAATCATGTCGACCGCCCAGGTGTGCGGCACCACCAGGATCAGTGGCCGACCCGCGTCCTGCTCCACCTGCACATGCTCCCAGCCGGTGACCTTGATACGGCGGGCCAGCCGCGCCTTGCTGCGCCAGCTGAGCTCGCCAAAGCCCATAAAGGTCTTGAGCCCGACCCGGATCGATTTGAGCAGCAGCGCCTGCCGTGCGGCGGCATCCAGCTCGGGAAAGCAGATCTTGAGGTTGGTATCGGCGATATAGGCCTGCTTTTTCGAAAAACGCAGCAGGGTTGGAGAGACCAGATCGGCAAAGCGATCCCTCAGTCTCGCGGGGGTAAATGCCAGCAGGGAGAGCAGGCCCAGCGCACACCAGCTGCCCCACCATTTGGGATGCAGCAGGCGGCTATGAAATGAGGTATCAAATACCGGATCTAACGGGGACATGGCGGCCATCAAGTCATCAAAAACAAACAGTTATTGTAGTTATCCTGACATTTTTTTCTACCCTCAAGAGGCTGGCCACCAGCCTGCAAGGCACTGATCAGACTAGTTATCATAAAAAATGGCCCACCTGGGGCCATTTCAATCAATCCAAATTCTGGGTCAGCCGTGGGGCGACAATCCCTTGCGGATCCGGCGTATCCCCTCTTCGTAGAGGCCATCCAGCCCCTCCTGATCTTCACGGGTATCGAAGATCTTGAGGAACCACATGTACTGGCCCGGATGGCGCATCAGCTGCTGTTGCACCATGTCGTTCATGCGACAGGTATCGGCCATCACATCCTCGGTGGGATAGTTGTCGAACGGTGCCTCAATCTCCAGCCGGTAGCAGTGGTTCGCTTCGTCATAGCAGGCGAGCAGCGGCACCGCCTTGGCGCCACTGACCTGCACCAGACGGGGCAAGGCAGGCAGGGTCGCCTTGGGGTGGCCAAAGAAGGGGGCGAAGATGCTCTTCTCGCGGCCGTGATCCTGATCCGGCAGGTAGAAGAAGCTGCGACCGCTCTTGATGGTTCTGATCACCGCCTTGATCCCGGCGCTGCGCTCATAGACGCGGCAACCGTTCTTGGCCCGTGCCCGGTTGAGGTGCCAGTCAAACACCGGATTGCGCGCCCGTTTCATCATGGTGCACATGGGCACCCCGCGCTGGGTGAAGCAGTAACCGGCGGCATCCACCGGCCAGGTATGGGGCACCACCAGGATCACCGGACGGCCGGCCGCCCGCTCCGCCTCGATATGCTCCCAACCGATCACCTGCATCCGGCTCATCAGATAACGCTGGCTGCGCATGGTGAACTCGCCAAATCCCAACAGACTCTTGAGGCCGACCCGGATCGAGGTCAGTGCAATGGCATCCCGCTCTTCCGGGCTCTTGTCCGGGAAGCAGATCTCCAGATTGGTTCTGGCGATATAGAGCTGCTTTTTGGACACACGCAACACCAGCGGCGCCAAAGCATCAGCCAAACGATCGCGCAATCGCACCGGCACAAAAGCCAGCAGCATCAGTACGCCGAGGGCCAGCCAGCTGAACCAGTAACGGGGATGCAGAAAACGGGTTTCAAAGGAGGAATTAAATACGGGATCTTGGGGAGACATGATTCGGGGTCAAGCAAAAAAGTTGTGGTGCATTGTAGTCATCCTGACAGGTAATACCAGTTAATTTCATGGCCAGCAACCCGACACGAGCGCGAGGTCAAAAAACCACAAAAAAATGCCCCGCACTGCGGGGCATCTTGCTTATTACACAACCAGAGTGGTGGCTCTTTGTCCATCCATCGTATGACTGGTCGCTTATCCCGTCGCTCTCTGAGCGCACTGCTTGACCATGTTCCGATGTCACCTCGTCAAGCGTTAGCGGTGAGCCCCCTGGCGAGCCATGCCGTTGTTCATTGCGGTATCACGCTGCGGCAGAAAGAACATCAGGTAACGCAGTGCCACATAGCCGACGATCACGGTGGCAACCCCCAGCTCGAAGTGGGCCAGCAGTCTGATCTGCTCCACATAGTGGGCCGCTTGCGCAAACCCTTCAACCAGATGGGCCACTTTGAACAGGGCGGTGGCACCGATCACCAGCGGGAAGGTGAAGGCGGCATAACCCGGCGAGAAGGGCAGACGCAGCAGCTTGATGAAGGCCAGATAGATGATGCCGGTCATCAGGATGGCGATCCCCAGCAGCACGGCCACCAGCAGCAAGGAAGGATCCTGGCTGACGGTCAGGTAACCGGCCAGAGAGAGGCTGGCAGGGGCCGCCAGAATGGCGATGGTCGGTTTGGCCGCATCCGGCACTTCATGGCTGAAGATCAGGCGATAGAGCATCAGCGGCAGCATCAGGCCGTAGCAGATGATCCCGAACCAGAGCAGACCGTTGGCCAGCGGGGCAAACTGACCGCCCGGGAAGGCGACGTCAGCCACGATGATCCCCACCGGCGGCACGAACCAGCTCGGCACCATGTGGTGGATTTCAAACTCTTTGGCGCGATGCCAGATAAAGGTGGCCAGGAACAGCAGGTGAACCGCCACGGCAAACAGCCAGAGGGCCTCGCCCGCTTGCGGCGCAATCATACCGAGCGCTTTGGAGACCACCATGGTACCCATGGCATAGGTCGGTACCACGCTGCCCACCACGGGGTGAGCGAGATCCTGCAACAGCAGGCGGGGGTGAAGCAGAAACTTGAAGGTCAGGATCACCAGCAGCACGGCGGCAACGGCGGCGCCCAGCAGCTGCATCCGGCCATCGAAGTGACCGGCATTCTCCCAACACCAACCAAGGCTGGCGATGCCCAGCGCCAGACCCGCCATGGGGGTTGGGGCGGCAGCCAGTGATTTACGGGTTCTTGCGATCATGATGACACCTTTCTATTGATGACTATGGCGATAGGATAATGGCCCCTTATCGTTTACGATATCTAAATGAATTAAATCAATCATTCAGGAAAACCAAACACGATGAAACTGACCCTGCAGCAGCTGAAAGTGTTCGCCACCATTGCCCGCTATGGAAACCTTGGCCTTGCCGCCAACGAGCTCTGCCTGAGCAAGGGGGCCGTCTCCCAGTCGCTGCAGGAGCTGGAGCGCCAGCTCTCCACCCCGCTGTTTGACCGCATTCACCCCAGATTGCAGCTCAACAACGAGGGGCGCCTGCTGCAACCGGCCGCCGAAGAGCTGCTGACCCGGATGCAGGATATCGAGAACCTGTTCAGCCCCGATGCCGAGCCGAGCGGCCAGCTTCGCCTTGGTGCCAGCCAGACCATCGGCAACTACCTGCTCCCCACCCTGCTCGCCAGCAGCAAACAGGAGCTGGGGCTCCCCCCCAAGGTGACCATCAACAACACTCACCTGCTCTGCCATGCGCTGGCCAACTTCGAGCTGGATATGGCGCTGATCGAGGGGGAGAACCACCACCCCGACCTGCTCGCCGAACCCTGGCTGCAGGACGAGATGCTGGTGGTGGCCCCACCCGGTCACCCGCTTGCCAACAAGAAGGAGCTCTCCCTCTCCCGACTGGGGGGCGAGACCTGGGTGCTGCGTGAAGCGCAATCGGGCAGCCGCGAGCAGTTTATCCAGCAGATCCAGCCCGAGCTGCCCCGCTGGCAGGCAGGGCTTGAGCTCAACACCCTGGAGGCGGTGATGCTGGCGGTGGAGAAGGGGCTGGGGATCTCCTTTATCTCCCGGCTGGCGGTCTCCGATCGGCTCAAGGATGGCCGACTGGTGGCCCTTCCCCTCACCCGCCGCTTCCCGCGCCAGCTCTCCCTCATCTGGCACAAGCAGAAGTACCACTCCGCCTCCCTGCGCCACTTTCTCCACTTCTGCCGGGCTCAGGTGAACGAGGCCGAGGTGATCAGCCCGGACTAACCCCCGGCCAGATCATCGATAGCAAACCAGAGCGCCTATGGCGGAAAGCAACATGCAGAGAGGGAGCCGTGGCTCCCTCTCTGCTTTTTCCGTCATTGGCGGGCGGGTCTGCCAGCGGCGCTCCGAGCGGGCGTTACTCTGCGCGGCTCACCTCGGCATCCTTCACCTGAGCCCGGCAGAAGTGGATAAAGTGGCGCAGGGAGGTGGAGTGGTACTTCTGCTTGTGCCAGATAAGGGAGAGCTGGCGCGGGAAGCGGCGGGAGAGGGGCAGGGCGATCAGCCGCCCATCTGCCAGGCGATCCGAGGCTGCCAGCCGGGAGATAAAGGAG
>OEQV01000150.1_pt1 | contig 20328 bp, 17 predicted proteins | sample 1539821 | NCBI WGS metagenome assembly OEQV01 (sample SAMEA3891244, study PRJEB23780) | metagenome | biome: terrestrial biome; feature: animal house; material: water of meat washing | place: Italy | collected 2015-05-12 | reverse complement strand
GCCATTCCCGCCCGCAGCGCCAGAATGTGGCTGCAGGAGTGATCCAGCCGTAAGAGCAGCGTAGAGTCATAAAAAGCAGACAAATAAAAAGAGCGACCACCAGGGTCGCTCTTTTTGCTCAGAGACGTTGCTCGGGTAACAGGTGACGATTACTCGTCGCCCGCTTCCCCTGCATCGACCGCATCAGTGCCGGTCGCGGTATCGGTACCTTCAGATACCTCACCGTCAACGGCCAGAGCGTCGTTCTCGTCTTCGTCGCTCTCGGCGATGCGCTGCAGGCCAACCACGGTCTCGTCTTCACCGGTACGGATCAGACGGACACCGCCGGTGTTACGGCCAATGACGCTCACCTCGGCAACACGGGTACGCACCAGGGTGCCGCCGTTGGTGATCAGCATGATCTGGTCGGTATCTTCGACCTGGATCGCATCGATCACCTTGCCATTGCGCTCATCCACCTTGATGGAGATAACGCCCTGGGTACCACGGCTCTTGGTCGGGTATTCGGCCAACGCAGTCCGCTTGCCGTAACCGTTCTCGGTGGCGGTGAGGATGGCACCTTCGCCGCGCGGAACGATGAGGGAAACCACCTTGTCACCGGCGCCCAGCTTGATGCCGCGCACACCGGCTGCGGTACGACCCATCGGACGCACGCCCTTGAAGGTGCCCTTGCTTTCGGTGCCTTCGCCGTTGTCGCTGCCATCATCGTCATTGCCGGCATCGTCGTCGGTTTCAACGTCATCGCTGACATCGGCATCAGCGCGACCGCTGCCTTCGGCGAAGCGAACGACTTTGCCTGCATCGGAGAACAGCATGATCTCGTTGCTGCCATCGGTGATATCCACCCCGATCAGCTCATCACCCTCTTTGAGGTTGATGGCACGAATACCGGAGGAGAGCGGACGGCTGAAGTCAGAGAGGCTGGTCTTCTTCACGGTACCGTTGGCGGTGGCGAAGAACACATACTTCTCGGCGTCATATTCCTTCACCGGCAGGATAGCGGTGATACGCTCACCCTCTTCCAGCGGCAGCAGGTTGATGATCGGACGACCACGGGCGCCACGGGACGCTTCCGGCAGCTGGTAAACCTTGAGCCAGTAGACCTTGCCACGGGTGGAGAAGCACAGAATGGTGTCGTGGGTGTTGGCCACCAGCAGACGTTCCACAAAGTCCTCTTCCTTGATCCGGGTGGCCGACTTGCCACGACCACCGCGGCGCTGGGCCTCGTAGTCGGAGAGCGGCTGATACTTCACATAGCCCTGGTGAGACAGGGTAACCACCACGTCTTCCGGGGTGATCAGATCTTCGATGTTGATCTCGGCACTGGACATGCTGATCTCGGTGCGACGCTCGTCGCCATACTGCTCGCGCACGGCCAGCAGTTCATCGCGGATCACTTCCATCAGACGAGCCGGGCTCGCCAGGATGTGCAGCAGCTCGGCGATCAGATCCAGCAGAGATTGGTACTCTTCCAGGATCTTCTCGTGCTCGAGGCCGGTCAGCTTGTGCAGACGCAGGTCAAGGATGGCCTGGGCTTGCTGTTCGGTCAGGAAGTATTGACCTTCACGGATGCCGAACTGTGGCTCCAGCCACTCTGGCCGCGCGGCGTCGTCGCCCGCTTTCTCCAGCATGGACGCCACGTTGCCGAGTTCCCAGCCCTTGGCAACCAGGCCCGCTTTTGCATCGGCCGGCGTCGCGCTGTGACGAATAAGCTCGATGATGGGATCGATGTTGGCCAGCGCAACCGCCAGACCTTCAAGGATATGGGCCCGATCCCGCGCCTTGCGCAGTTCGAACACGGTCCGGCGAGTCACCACTTCACGGCGGTGCAGCAGGAACGCATCCAGGATCTCTTTAAGGTTCATCACCTTGGGCTGGTTGTTATCGAGCGCCACCATGTTGATGCCGAACGTGGTCTGCATCTGGGTGTGCTTGTAGAGATTGTTCAGCACAATCTCGCCGGACTCGCCGCGCTTGATCTCGATAACGATGCGCATGCCGTCTTTGTCAGACTCATCGCGCAGGGCACTGATGCCCTCGATCTTCTTCTCTTTGACCAGCTCGGCGATCTTCTCGATCAGTCGAGCCTTGTTCACCTGATAGGGGATCTCGTGAACGATGATGGTCTCGCGACTGGTCTTCTCGTCCACTTCCACTTCAGCTTTGGCCCGCACATAGATGGAGCCACGACCGGTACGGTACGCCTGCACGATGCCGGAACGACCGTTGATAATGCCGCCGGTGGGGAAATCCGGGCCGGTGATGTAGGTCATCAGCTCGTCAATGGTGAGGTCGCCGTTTTCGATCAGCGCCAGGCAGCCATTGACAATCTCGGTGAGGTTGTGAGGCGGAATGTTGGTCGCCATGCCCACCGCAATACCGGAGGAGCCGTTGATCAACAGGTTGGGAACCTTGGTGGGCATGACAGCCGGGATCATCTCGGTGCCGTCATAGTTCGGCACCCAGTCCACGGTCTCTTTGTCCAGATCAGCCAGCAGCTCGTGGGAGATGCGGGCCATCCGCACTTCGGTATAACGCATCGCCGCGGCGCTGTCGCCGTCGACTGAACCGAAGTTGCCCTGACCATCGACCAGCATGTAACGCATGGAGAAATCCTGCGCCATCCGGACAATGGTGTCATACACAGCGATATCGCCGTGCGGGTGATATTTACCGATTACGTCACCGACCACACGGGCCGATTTTTTATAGGGCTTGTTCCAGTCGTTCCCCAACTCGTTCATAGCAAACAGAACGCGGCGGTGAACCGGTTTCAAGCCATCACGCACATCCGGCAGAGCTCGTCCTACGATCACGCTCATGGCGTAATCAAGATAGGAACTCTTGAGCTCTTCTTCGATGTTGACCGGCGTGATCTCTCTGGCCAGATCGCTCATAGAAAGCCTTATCCCTAATTAGTTGTTCTTTGGCTTAAACAGCGCGACATGGTAACACACTGAGCCAAATACCTTAAGCCACAAATCGGGTATCAGATCGGGCTGGTGTGACAAAGTCCGTCCGTTATAATGCCCGCCAGGACAATAGATTGCGCCCATGACTCAGAAGCGGGCGCCCTGCCACAGGATCTTCGAAAAATGAACAGTGATGCCAATGTCGATCTGACAGAAATCGCCAAGTTTGAAGCCATCGCCTCCCGCTGGTGGGACATGGAAGGTGAATTCAAACCCCTGCATCAAATCAATCCGGTACGCCTTGACTGGATCACCGACAAAAGTGGCGGTCTGTTTGGCAAGCGCATGCTCGATATCGGGTGTGGTGGTGGCATCCTCTCCGAGAGCATGGCGCGCCGTGGCGCCAAGGTAACCGGCATCGACATGGGCAAGGAGCCGCTCGGGGTCGCTCGCCTGCACGCCCTGGAACAGGGTGTCGAGCTCGAATATCGCCAGATCACCGCCGAAGCACACGCCTTGGAGGCCGCCGGCCAGTATGACGTGGTCACCTGCATGGAGATGCTGGAGCATGTGCCGGACCCCGCCTCCGTGCTGCGCGCCATCGCTACCCTGGTGCGCCCGGGCGGCCGGGTGTTCGTCTCCACCATCAACCGCAACCCCAAATCCTATCTGATGATGATCATCGGGGCCGAATACCTGATGAAGATGGTGCCCAAGGGTACCCACGACCACAAAAAGTTCATCACCCCGGCCGAACTGTGTCGCATGGGTGAAGCGGCTGGCCTGCTGGTGCGGGACATGAGCGGCGTCCACTACGCCCCCCTCACCAACCAGTTCAAGCTCGGCAAAAATGTCGACGTCAACTATATGGTGGAGTTTGTCCGCCCGGAGCACGGCTGATGAGCGCCTCTCGCCCTCTTCCCCTGCGCGGTGTGCTGTTCGATCTGGATGGCACCCTGCTCGACACAGCCCCGGATCTGGGGGCCGCCGTCAACCATGTACTGATCAGCGAAGGCTTTGCGCCGCTCTCTGACGATATTATTCGTCAGACCACCTCCCACGGGGCGCTCGGGCTGCTGAAAGCGGGCCTCGGCGACGAACTGCTTGAAGAGCTGGGGGCCACGCGCCTGCGCAATGCCCTGCTCGACTACTACGCGGCCAATCTCTGCGTCGGTACCCGTCCCTATGAGGGAATGGTGGATCTTATCGAGTGGCTGGATGAAAAAGCGCTGCCCTGGGGCATCGTCACCAACAAGCCGGGCTTTCTCACCGAACCGCTGCTGGCAGCCCTGCCACAGCTTGCCAGCTGCGGCGTCACCGTCAGCGCCGACACCCTGCCGGTACGCAAGCCCGACCCCGCCCCCATGTTCTTTGCTTGTGAGAAGCTGGGGGTCGAGGCGGCTCACTGCCTCTATGTGGGGGATCATGTGCGGGATATCGAAGCGGGCCGCAACGCCGGCATGCGCACCGCGGTCGCTGGCTGGGGCTATCTCAATGATGAGGAAGATCCCGCCCAGTGGGGCGCCGATCTGCACTTTGATACCGTGCAGGCCCTGCACCACTGGCTGCGCTACGAGTTGACGGCCAAGGTGTAACGCACAGCCTTACCGGCTGACATGCGATAACGGGGCGAAGAGACTCTCCGCCCCTTGCATCTCTTCCTTTACGCTCCCGCGTCCTGCGTCACCATCACTCGTCTATTCATGGATAATAAAGGCAGCTTTCTGCCTGTTGGATACCCATTTGACAAGCACGCAGTCTTCACAGACTGGCCACAAACCGCCATCGTCAGATGTAAAGCCCTTGCCACGCTGAGCCCGCGGCTGCGACAACTGGACAGCTTTTGACCCTTGTTGCATAAGGGATAATCAGCCGCCGTTTGCTAGTAAAAAGCCCCCCGTTTCGCAAGCAAAAAAAGTTATTTAAATTTTCCATCTTCGATCGGGAGACTTGCATTTAGCGGAGCGGACGAATGAAAACCCGCTCACTGTGAGCGGTCACTAACTGATGGGGCAAGACTCACAATTTATCCACAGCTCGTCACTTATCCACACATTGCAATGGCGGGCTGACCTCACTATCTTGTAGCTCGAACTTAAAATAACACTACATCTTGTGATTCATCGCACAATCTCTACCCAACTCCCGCACACCGCCGGGGCCTGGGTGGCGCCATTGTGCGATGGTTTTTCGGGAATCAACTGAAGGTCATCAGCCAATGAACTTGTTTGTGACGAAGCGTAACGGACACAAAGAACCCATCGATCTGGATAAAATTCACCGCGTGCTGGACTGGGCCGCCGAAGGGCTCGACAACGTGTCGGTCTCCCAGGTAGAGCTCAAATCCCACATCCAGTTCTATGACGGTATCCGTACCGCCGACATTCACGAAACCATCATCAAGGCGACGGCTGACCTCATCTCCGAGCAGACCCCGGACTACCAGTACATGGCAGCCCGTCTGGCCATCTTCCACCTGCGCAAGAAGGCCTACGGCCAGTTCGAACCGCCCCACCTCTACCAGCACGTGGCTCGTCTGGTGGACATGGGCAAGTACGACAAGCACCTGCTGGAAGACTACACCCAGGCCGAATTCGAAGAGCTGAACACCCATCTGGATCACTGGCGCGACATGGATTTCTCCTACGCGGCAGTCAAACAGCTGGAAGGCAAATATCTGGTCCAGAACCGCGTTACCGGCGAGATCTACGAGAGCCCGCAGTTCCTCTATATGCTGGTTGCGGCCTGCCTCTTCTCCAAGTATCCGAAAGATACCCGTCTGGACTACATCAAGCGCTTCTATGATGCGGTCTCGACCTTCAAGATCTCCCTGCCGACCCCGATCATGAGCGGCGTGCGCACCCCGACCCGTCAGTTCAGCTCCTGCGTACTGATCGAGTGCGATGACAGCCTGGACTCCATCAACGCCACCGCCAGCTCCATCGTGCGTTACGTTTCCCAGCGCGCCGGTATCGGCATCAACGCCGGTCGCATCCGCGGTCTGGGCAGCCCCATCCGTGGCGGCGAAGCGTTCCACACCGGTTGCATCCCCTTCTACAAATACTTCCAGACTGCCGTGAAGTGCTGCTCCCAGGGCGGCGTGCGCGGCGGTGCGGCCACCCTGTTCTACCCGCTGTGGCACACCGAAGTGGAAAGCCTGCTGGTACTGAAGAACAACCGCGGCGTGGAAGAGAACCGTGTCCGTCACATGGACTACGGCGTGCAGATCAACAAGCTGATGTACCAGCGCCTCATCAAGGGCGGTGACATCACATTGTTCTCCCCGTCCGATGCGCCGGGTCTGTACGATGCCTTCTTCGCGGATCAGGACAAGTTCGAAGAGCTCTACGTCAAGTACGAGCAGGATCCGGCCATTCGCAAGAAGACCCTGAAAGCGGTAGACCTCTTCTCCCTGATGATGCAGGAGCGTGCCGGTACCGGTCGCATCTACATCCAGAACGTCGATCACTGCAACACCCACAGCCCGTTCGACCCGAGCGTGGCGCCGGTGCGCCAGTCCAACCTCTGCCTCGAGATTGCGCTGCCGACCAAGCCGCTCAACAACATCGACGACGAGAGTGGCGAAATCGCCCTGTGCACCCTCTCCGCCTTCAACCTCGGTGCCATCGAGAAGCTGGAAGATCTGGAAGAGATGGCCGATCTGGCCGTGCGTGCCCTCGATGCCCTGCTCGACTATCAGGACTACCCGATTGCCGCCGCCAAGAAGGGCAGCATGGGTCGTCGCACCCTGGGGATCGGCGTCATCAACTACGCCTACTACCTGGCCAAAAACGGTGCCCGTTACTCCGACGGCTCCGGTCTGGCCCTGACTCACCGTACCTTCGAGGCCATTCAGTACTACCTGCTGAAAGCCTCCGTGCAGCTGGCCCGCGAGTTCGGCCCCTGCCCGCTGTTTGGCGAGACCACCTATGCCCAGGGCATCCTGCCCATCGACACCTACAAGAAGGATCTGGATGCGCTGTGCAACGAGCCGCTGCATCTGGATTGGGAAAGTCTGCGTGAAGAGATCAAGTCCGTGGGCTTGCGCAACTCCACCCTGACCGCCCTGATGCCGAGCGAGACCTCCAGCCAGATCTCCAACGCCACCAACGGCATCGAGCCGCCGCGCGGCCTGGTGTCGGTCAAGGCCTCCAAAGACGGCATTCTCAAACAGGTGGTGCCCGAGTATGATCGCCTGAAAGATCAATACGAATTGCTCTGGAAGCAACCGAGCGTTGACGGCTACCTGCAGCTGGTCGGTATCATGCAGAAGTTTGTGGATCAGGCGATCTCCGCCAACACCAACTACGACCCGGCCCGTTTCGAAGGCAACAAGGTCCCGATGAAACAGCTGCTCAAGGACTTGCTGACCGCCTACAAATACGGCCTCAAGACCCTGTACTATCACAACACCCGTGATGGTGCAGACGATGCCCAGACCGATCTGCAAGATGACGGTTGCGCTGGCGGGGCTTGCAAAATCTAAGTCACGGCAAGAACTGATAACCGGGCGGGAGCATGAAGCTCCCGCTCTCCTGTTTTCTCTATTCACATATTCTGGTAACCATGGCCTATTCAACTTTCTGCCAAACCCAAAACGACCAGCTCAAAGAGCCGATGTTTTTTGGCCAATCGGTCAACGTAGCCCGTTATGATCAACAAAAGCACGAAGTGTTCGAGCGGCTGATCGAGAAGCAGCTCTCCTTCTTCTGGCGCCCGGAAGAGGTGGATGTCTCCCGTGATCGCATCGACTATCAGGCCCTGCCGCCCCACGAGCAGCACATCTTCATCTCCAACCTGAAGTACCAGACCCTGCTGGACTCCATTCAGGGTCGCAGCCCCAACGTGGCGCTGCTGCCGCTGGTCTCCATTCCGGAGCTGGAAACCTGGATTGAGACCTGGGCCTTCTCCGAGACCATCCACTCTCGCTCCTACACCCACATCATCCGCAATATCGTCAACACCCCCGCCCAGGTGTTCGACGACATCGTGACCAACGAGCAGATCTTGAAGCGCGCCGGCTCCATCAGCCACTTCTACGACGACCTGATCGAAGCGACCGCCCTCTACAACCTGCATGGTGAAGGGACCCACACCGTCGCTGGCCGCGAAGTGACCATCACATTGCGCGAGCTCAAGAAGAAACTCTATCTGTGCCTGATGAGCGTCAACGCGCTGGAAGCGATCCGCTTCTACGTCAGCTTCGCCTGCTCCTTTGCCTTCGCCGAGCGCGAGCTGATGGAAGGCAACGCCAAGATCATCAAGATGATCGCCCGCGATGAGGCACTGCATCTGACCGGTACCCAGCATATGCTGAACCTGATGCGTACCGGCCAGGATGACCCCGAGATGGCCGAGATCGCCGCCGAGTGCGAACAGGCCTGCTTCGAGATCTTCAAGGAAGCGGCCATTCAGGAGAAAGAGTGGGCCGAGTACCTGTTCCAGGACGGCTCCATGATCGGCCTGAACAAGGACATCCTCTGCCAGTACGTGGAGTACATCACCAACCTGCGCATGAGCGCGGTCGGCCTGCAGCCAGCCTTTGCCGGCACCAAGCAGAACCCGATCCCCTGGATCAACACCTGGCTGTCATCCGACAACGTGCAGGTCGCCCCGCAAGAGGTAGAGGTCAGCTCCTATCTGGTCGGTCAGATCGACAGCGAAGTCAATGCCGACGACCTGGGTGATTTCGAGCTGTGAGTGACGCCACCAACACGCTGACCCCTGCCCCGCACGCGCCTGCCGAACAGCATGCGGTCGTGGCACCACGGGTACATACCCGGGATGGTGCCGTGCTGCACGCCCATCCCGGCGAAAGCGTGTTGGAGACCCTGGAGCGCCACGGTCATCATGTGGAGTTCCAGTGTCGCAGCGGCTATTGCGGCGCCTGCCGCACTCCGCTGATAGCCGGCAAGGTGCACTATCCTGCGGTGCCGCTGGCATTTGTCGCCCAGGGGGAGTGCCTGCCCTGCTGCTGCAAACCGGTCGGCGCCATCCGGCTGGATATCCAGAAGAGCTGACACAGCCACAAACTGGCAACTCGCACAAAATAGAAAGCCGCCGGAGCAATCCGGCGGCTTTTTTGTCTCTTCATCTTTGCTCGGGCGCCCGATTACAGACGCCCGGCCCCTCAGAGGATTACAACCAGGGGGCGGCAGTCGGCCCGTGGTGCAGGCCCAGCTTCCAGACCCGGCCAAAGTGCTTGTAGTGACCGGCTGCGACACCGGCCTTCTCGCCCATGCCGTGGTAGAGATCGAGGTGCCCCTTCTTCACCGCCCCGCCCACATCCAGCGCAATCAACAAGCGCAGCTGGTGCTTGCCGGTCCAGTTGCCCTCTTTGTCGAGCAAGGGGACTTCGGCGAGGATCGGGGTGCCCATCGGCAGCAGGGTCTTGTCGGCGGCAACGGCCGCCAGCGGCAGCAGCGGGATACCTGCAGCCCCGATCACGTCATTGGTCGGGCGACGCTCGAAGAAGACATAGGAGGGGTTCTGCTCCACCAGCTCCTTGACGCTCTCCTCCGGCTGTCGGTTGGCCCACTCCTTGATGGCCTTCATCGACATCTGCTCTTTGGGCACTTCACCGCGGTCGATCAGCACCCGGCCGATACTGACGTAACCGTGACCGTTCTTGCCGCTGTAGCCCAGATACTGCAGTCGATCGTCATCGCCATAGTGGACAAAGCCGGAGCCCTGCACATCCATCAGGAAGTTGTCGATAAGGGATTTGCTGTAACCCAGCTCCAGCCCGCGGTTGGCCAGGGCCCCCTGATGGATCTCGGCCCGGGTCGGACAGCGACCGCCACATTTGGGCATGGCATAGATGGGATATTTGTACTTGGCATCCGGGCGGTGACGCACCTCCAGCACCGGCGAGTAGTAACCGGTAAAGAGCACGTTGCCCATGCGATCGGCGCCGCCCAGCTGGGCCAGGCTGATACCGTAACGGGTGATGTCGGCAGGATTGCCGCCGCCCGCCACCCAGCGGGAGAGCTGGTGATAGAGCTCGCCATAACGGCGGGTCATCTTGCCGGAGCGCTCCAATACCAGTCTGCTTTGCGGGCCAAACTTGCTGTAGTCGGCACGCGCACGGCTATTGACCCGCTCCACCCTCACCAGATCCTCTGGCAGGGTCCCGTCCAGATACTGCTTGCCCAGATTTTCCGGCACCTCGCAGTTAAGAAAGCATCTGTTGTCGGTCTGTTTTTTGGGCACATCTGCTTTATCAGAGTTGCCCGCACAACCGGCCAGTCCCAGCACTGCGGCGGTCAGCCAGTACGCGTGTTTGTTCATATGTCCTCATATAACGCCAAGAGCCATGCTCGGCGGGGAAGATGCCAAATTTGCAGGGGGAAAGCAAACGACATCAATCACTTGAAGCAGGATTTCTCCAAAGGGGATCCGCTGGGTTATAACAAGGTGACAGGATGTGCGAGGTGATGGATGGAACAGCTCGAAATATTCCCGCTGCAGAGCCCCTGCATCGGGGTCTGCGAAGTGAACAACAAGGGCTACTGCAAGGGCTGCCTGCGCAATCGCGAGGAGCGTTTCAACTGGCTCACCATGACCCCTGCCGAGCAGCAGGAGGTGATGCGCCTGTGCCGCAACCGCAAGGCGCGGGTCGATGCCGCTCGCCGCAAGGCACAGGAAGGCGCCCAAACCGAGCAACCGGATCAAGCGGGTTGGGATTTTTAAGCTCTTTCCTTACCTGTTTACGACCATCATTAAAAACGTTCCCACACGAAACCAAAAGCGGCCCGAAGGCCGCTTTGTTATTGATTGCATTTACTTACGCTACACCACTCAGGCCGTAGCCAACTTGGCCTGCTCTTCACCGCGCTTGAGCATGGCGTAGGAGACGCCGGTCAGCAGCGAGCCTGCGGCAATCGCCACGATATACATCATGACGTTGCTGATGGCGTGCGGGATAAAGAGCACGAACAGGCCGCCGTGGGGTGCCATCAGCTCACAGCCGAACAGCATGGAGAGCGCACCGGTCAGGGCGCCGCCAACCATACAGGCCGGGATGACGCGCATCGGATCCTTGGCGGCAAACGGAATGGCCCCCTCGGAGATAAAGCACAGTCCCAGTACGAAGGAGGCTTTACCCGCTTCCTGCTCCGCCTTGATGAACTTGGTGCGGGCCAGGAAGGTGGCGATCCCCATCCCCAGTGCCGGCACCATACCGGCGGCCATCACCGCAGCCATCGGGGCGTAGGTTTTGGAGGCCAGCAGGCCGACACCGAAGGCGTAGGCCGCCTTGTTGACCGGGCCGCCCATGTCGAAGCACATCATGGCGCCGATGATGACACCCAGCAGCACGGCGTTGGCAGAGCCCATGTTGTTGAGGAACTCGGTCATGGCATTCATGATGCCGGCCACCGGGCCACCCACCACGTAGATCATCACCAGACCGGTAAAGAGGCTGGCAAAGAGCGGAATGATCAGGATGGGCTTGAGCGCTTCCAGGGTGGTCGGCAGGCGCACCTTGTCGCTCAGGTACTTGGCGCTGTAACCGGCCAGGAAACCGGCCACGATGCCGCCAAGGAAACCGGCGCCCAGCGAGCTTGCCAGCATACCGCCGATCATGCCGGGGGCGAGACCCGGACGGTCAGCGATGGAGTAGGCAATGTAACCTGCCAGCACCGGGATCATCAGGGCAAAAGCGGAGCCACCACCGATCTTCATCAGGGCGGCGGCCAGGGTGCCTTCCACCTTGAACGCTTCGATACCGAACACAAACGAGAGCGCGATGATAAGACCACCCGCCACCACCATCGGCAGCATAAAGGAGACACCGGTCAGCAAATGCTTGTAGGGGCCAGCCTTCTCTTCTTTCTTGGGCTGGCTGCCGCCACTGTGGCGATACAGTTTTGCCTCGTTCCACGCCTTGTCGAGCTCGGCGCGGGTTTTCTTGAGCGCAGCGCCGGTGCTGGTGCGATAGACCTGCTTGCCATCGAAACGGGCCATGTCCACTTCGATATCGGTGGCGAGGAACACCAGATCGGCAGATGCAATCTCCTCGGCGGTCAGGGCATTCTGGGCACCGACCGAGCCTTGGGTCTCGACGCGGATCTGATAACCCAGCTGTTTGGCCATGGTCTCCAGCGCTTCTGCCGACATAAAGGTGTGGGCCACGCCGGTCGGGCAGGCAGTCACCGCCACAATGCGCTTGCCAGCGGCGGCAGGTTTGGCGGCTGCGGGAGCGGCTTGATGACGATAGACGCTGGCACCGCTGGTTGCGGCTTCCAGCAAGGCAGCCGGATCCTGCAGGGCGAGATCCATGCTGCCCTGATAGACCCGCTTGCCATCATAGGCAGCGAGATCCACCGGGGCACTGGCGACAACCAGCACCAGATCGGCGGCGGCAATCTGCTCTTTTGAGGGGATCTGGCGCGGTTGCACGCTGGAGCCGACGTCGAGGGTGAGTTCCCAGCCAGCCAGTTTGGCCTGCTGTTCTATCCGTTTTGCAGCGAGAAAGCTGGTGGCAATGCCCGCCGGGCAAGCCGTAACCAAGATTGCTTTCATTGGGCATCTCCTGAGTTTTCCATTGAGGGGGTATTGCATTGAACCGGTGCCAGCTCATCCAGAGGCTGTACGCGCACCTGTTCAAGTAAGGGGTTGAGCACACTGATATCGCTAAAACCGACCGCCACCTGACTGACCGCCAAGGCCGAGACGGCGGTGGCCAGCCGCAGGGTCTGCTCCGGCGCCCAGCCAAGGCTGAGACCATGGGCGAGACCGGCGACCAGCGAGTCGCCAGCACCGACCGTGCTGACCACCTGCATCCGCGGCGGAATGGCCTGCCAGACGGCATCCGGGGCAAACCAGATGAGGCCATCGGCGCCGTTGGAGATCACCACGTTGGGGATCCCGCTTGCCTGCAGCGCGCGGGCACACTCGGCCTGCTCGCTCAGGGTCTTGATGGGGCGGCCGGCCCACTGCTCAAGCTCTTCCAGATTGGGTTTGACCAGGGTCGGCGCCGCCTTGATCCCTTCGCTTAAGGCCGCGCCGCTGCAATCGAAGATCACCTGCTTGCCCTTGGCCTTGAGCAGGCGAATAAGTTGGGCGCAGTAATCGGGGGCCACCCCTTTGGGCAGGCTGCCCGCCAGCACGAACCACTCCGCCTGCAATGCCAGCTCATCGATGGCCTGCTCCAGCGCGCTCACTTCCCCTTCATGGATGGTGAGCCCCGGCAGGTTGAGATCGGTGACCCGACCGGACTGCTCGGAGATCTTGACGTTGATGCGGGTGCTGCCCGCCACGCGCACAAAGTGATCATCCAGCGCCCGCTCTGCAAACAGGGAGACAAAGCTCTGTTGATTGTCAGCGCCAAGCCAGCCGGTGACGCCCACCTCGCGGCCCAGATCCTTGAGCACCATGGCGACGTTGATCCCCTTGCCCGCCGCACGCAGGTTGGCCTCGCTCACCAGATTGACCTCGCCCAGGCTCATCGCCTCGAGACGGGTGGTGAGATCGAGGGCAGGGTTGAGGGTAATGGTGACAATCTTCATCAATGCGCCCCCTCGCCCAGACCGGCGGCGATGGCCTCACCGATCCCCTTGAGGGCGGCTTCGGCATCTGCCCCTTCGGCGCGAAACGCCAGACGGTGCCCGCACTTGACGCCAAGGCCGATCACCTTCATCAGGCTCTTGGCGGAGACCGCCTCGCCGCTGCCATCCAGATTGGCAACCCGGATGTCGGATTCAAACTCTTTGGCCACCTTGACCAGCATGGCGCCCGGACGGGCGTGCAGACCGTGAGGATTGATGATGGTGAAGGTTTCGGAAAGACCGCTCGCGGGGCCCGCTTGCAGCATGGCCAAACCCTCGTTGCCCGCCAGCGTGGCAAGTTGACCGGCCGCTGCCAGTTTGGCCAGATTCTCCAGTTGCGGCAGATGGCTGCTATCTGCGGCACACAGCAGCAGCATGGCGCTGACCGGCAGATCACCAGCGCGCAGTTCACTGCTCGGCGTTGCCAGCACCCAACCGGTCTGGGCAGCTTGCGCACGGGCCAGCCAGACTCCCTCGCCCAGATAGGCGGGATCGCTTGCCAGCAGGGCGCTCACCATGGCGGCATCGCCCCAGCCCGCCGATTTGGCGCGGGCGGCTGCTCCCAGCAGCAGTTGGTCGCGATCATCGGCCGGGAAGTCAGCCAGGGTCAGGTATTGCACCTCTTTGGCGGCAGTGGCACCGGTCAGGATGTTGATGATGGTGTCGGCATCGGTGGCCTCTTTGAGCTGAGCTGCCGCCTGCTCGTCACCCAGCACATGGGTGAGCTGGCGCAAAATGCCCAGATGCTCGTCGGACTTGGCGGCGATGCCGATGGCGACATAGGCGATCTGCCCCTCATCCCACTCGATACCATTGGGGAACTGGGCCACCATGACGCCTGTGCTCTTCACCAGATGACGGGTATCGGTGGTGCCGTGGGGAATGGCGATGCCGCTGCCAAGATAGGTGGCATGCTGCGCTTCACGGGCCAGCATCCCATCCACATAGCCCGCTTCCACCAGACCGGCTTCGGTCAGTTTGCCTGCCAGCAGGGCAATGGCGTCCGACTTGGTCACCGCCGTCTGCCCCAGCAAGATCTGCTCTCGCGCCAACTTCAACATAGAGACTCTCCATCAGGTTCCGGCCGCGCCGGTACGTCACAATTGAACATTCGGGTAACTCGCCAGCTGACAATAGACCCGATCGCGGTTGTCTGTGATCGGTGCCTGATTTTCAGGCCACTGGGTCTCTTCGTTGCTGACAGGCTGAATCGTTTCACTTACACTCAGACTGAATCGTTTCAGCGAATTGATCAAGTACCCACAAAGAGTGCTTTTCAATGATATGATCCCGCGCACACTTTTCGGTGCCCTCACCCGGCAGTGACCGTGGGCCTTGCAACTCAAACAGAGCCAATATGATGAAACTGGATGAAATCGCCGCCCTCGCCGGTGTCTCGCGCACCACGGCAAGCTATGTGATCAATGGCAAGGCCGACCAATACCGCATCAGCCAGGCTACCCGTGACAAGGTGATGGCAGTGGTCACCGCCCACAACTACCAGCCGGACAGCCGCGCCGCCTCCCTGCGTGGCGGCCAGACCAAGACTCTGGGCTTTATCCTGCCCGACCTTGAGAACGCCAGTTACGCCAAGCTGGCCAAACGGCTGGAACAGGGGGCCCGGGCGCAGGGCTATCAGCTGCTCATCGTCTGCTCGGAAGATGAGCCCGCCACCGAAAAAGAGCTGGCCCAGATGCTGGTGAGCCGCCATGTGGATGCCCTGCTGGTGGCCAGCTGCCTGCCGCCGGACGACCCCTTCTACGGCAAATTGCAGGCACAAGGCAGCCAGATCCTCGCCATCGACCGTGCCATGGCCGCCGACCAGTTCGTCACCGTCGCCAGTGAAAACGAGAAGGCGAGCTTTGATCTCACCAGCTCCCTGCTCACCCCTACCTTACGCCATATCACCTTGATCACCGCGCTACCAGCACTCACGATCAGCAAGGAGCGCAAAGCCGGTTTCGAGCAGGCGGTCGCCAGTCACAGCGCGGCTCGCCACCTGTGCGAGGGGGATCACTTCTCCCGCCTTGAGGGGTATCGCCTGATCAAAGATCTGCACCAGCAGCTGGGCCAGTTGCCCGAGGCACTGATCACCACTTCCTATATCCTGATGGAGGGAGTGCTGGACTATCTATTGGAACAAGAGACCGATATGAGCCAGCTCGCCATGGCCACCTTCGGGGACGATCGGCTGCTCGACTTCCTCCCCTTTGGCATCAACTCCCTGCCCCAACAGCACGACGCCCTGGCGAGCCAGGCGCTGGAGCTGGCGCTCAAGGCGGTGAACGGCGACTACCAGAGCGGGCTGCACTATGTGAGCCGCACCCTCAAGCGCCGTCGCTAACCTGACCGCAGCAGACCCGATTTGCTGTCAATGGGTGGGTAAAGCGAACAGATGACAATAAGGCTGCCAGCATCGGCAGCCTTATTGCTTCTCCCCACAACCCTGCCCGCACGCTCTGCTTTCTCTACCCGTCTGACCGACTAAACAGCCGGTCTCCACACCCCTTTTGCCCCTCAACGCCACACCAACGTCAATATAAGGCCCTCCCCGCGCCCCTATCTGTGCTGCTGCCACTTGGCTTGTCTGTATCTATGAGTCCCCTTGCCAGTCGTTTTTTCGGTGCTTTTTTCTGCAATTAGCCACCACTGTCATCATTTATTTCCACTTATCGCCACAAGCCAGCACAAGATCCCTATAAAAGGGGTTGTTTCCGCTATTTTGATCCGCTAACGTGGCAACCATCTTTTACAACTGACAGGTTTTAGGTACAGATGTTCCCGTTCCGATATTGCTAGCCTCCGGCCCTATCACCGGAGGCACCTTCTGATAACGCCAATTGGCCCCCTCTTGTTGACGTCACTGCTGACATCGCCTGTTTGCACTGACACCGCTACGTTCGGATGGATAACATGAATACCAAAACCCTGGGTTGTACCCTGTTGATCGCCGGCACCACCATAGGCGCCGGCATGCTGGCCCTGCCGCTGGCCTCCTCCTCCCTCGGCGGCCCCGCCACCCTGATGCTGATGGTCGGCCTCTGGGCCCTGATGGCCTTCACCGCCATGCTGCAAGTAGAGGCAAGCCTCAACACCGGCAAGTGGTACCTGCACCAGCTGGCGGATCATCTGCTCGGCCCCTGGGGCAAGCGCATCGCCTCCTTCTGTATCCTGATGCTGTTCTACTCGCTGGCCTCCGCCTACATCAGCGGCGGCAGCAGCCTGCTGGCACAGGCGCTGGCCGATGCGGGCATGACCCTCAGCCAGGAGCAGGCCGCCTGGGCCTTTACCCTGCTGTTTGGCGGCATGGTCTGTGTCGGCACCCGCTCGGTGGATTACCTCAACCGGCTGATGTTCACCGTCAAACTGGTGATCATGGTGGTGGTGCTGGCGTTGCTGCTGCCCCGCACCGAAGGGCAGCATCTGCTCTCGATGCCGCTGGGTCAGGGCCTGTTGCTGGCGGGCCTGCCGGTCATCTTCACCTCGTTCGGCTTTCACGGCTCCATTCCGAGCGTGATGCTCTACCTCGGTGACTGCCCCAAGCAGCTGCGCCGGGTCTTTGTCTGGGGCTCTGCCCTGCCGCTGATCCTCTACGTGCTGTGGCAGGTGGCGATCCTCGGTCTGCTCGGCCAGCAAGCCCTGCTGCAAACCGGCGGCGCGCTGGACAGCCTGCTGGCCAACGTCGGCAAGCTGGTGAGCTGGCCTGCGTTTAATCAGGCGATGCACCTGTTTGCCGATCTGGCGCTCGCCACCTCCTTCCTCGGGGTGACGCTGGGGCTGTTCGACTTTATGGCCAAGGTGACCCGCCGCAAGGACAACTGGCAGGGCCGCACCCAGACCGGCCTTATCACCTTTGTGCCGCCATTGCTGTTTGCCCTCTACTTCCCGCAGGGCTTTATCATGGCGCTCGGCTACGCCGCCATTGCGCTGGCAATCCTCGCGGTACTGTTGCCGGTGGCGCTGGTATGGCAGAGCCGCAAACAGGCGCCTGCCCACCACTACCGCGCCCCGGGTGGCGTAGTGGCGCTGGGACTAGCCGCCGCCATGGGTGTGCTGATTGTCGGCGTACAGATCAGCGTCAGCCTCGGAATGCTGCCCGCGCTGTAATCCCCGATACTGAATGCCCCAAATAGCAAAGCCCCGCCAATTAACTTGACGGGGCTTTTTGTTGGAAAAGAAATCAAGTTGGATACAGGCATCCGCCATTAATTAAGAGAGCGCCTCTTACCAAACAAACACCCAAACCTTCAGCTATATACCGACCTTTTTACTACCCAACCCTGAATAATCAGTTCAAAAACCGTTCATGCCCCTTCGCTACACTGCCCGCTCGTTTATCGCGTTCAGGAGTTTGAAAACAATGATGTTGCACCTCAAGAAGAGCACCCTTGCCCTCGTCCTGCTTGCCGCCAGCGGCGCACTTAGCGCCGCCGAAATCGCCAACAACAATATTACCGAGGCGGAGATCAAGGCCGCGCAGGATGGTTGGGGCGCGGCGCTTATCAAGATCAGCGATGACTATCGCGCCGGTGGGATTGAGCGCGCCAAAGCCACCGCCGAGGCGGTACTCGACAGCGCTTATGGCTACCAGCAGGGGCCAGTGCTGTTCAAACCCACCCTCGCCGGTGGCGAGCAGACCTTTCGCACCAACCGCGAGGGGGCGCTGGCCTACTTTGTCGGCAACAACAGCGCCTACCCCACCGACAAAGGGTTCGCCCTGAAAAACTGGCAGAGCTATCGCTATGACAATGCCGCCGTCTATATCAACGGCGACATGGCGCTGACCATGGGCAAGGTGCATCTGGTAGATCGCGACAACAAGGAAACTACAGTCGACAAGACCTGGGGTTTCAAGAAGGGGGATGATGGCAAGGTGCGCATCGTGCTGCACCACTCCTCCCTCCCTTACGAGGGGTAATGACGGGGCGCAGCCCACCATCAACACGGTCAAAATACAGCCCTGCCACCTCGGCAGGGCTGTTTGTTTTGCGCCTGCGCTTGGCAGATGGCGAGTGAGTGGATGACGGTCGTGCTAAGGCAGTTTGCTGCTACCCTCAAGGCCAGCCATTGAGACGCCAAGCAATATAAATCAAGTCACAAGCGACTCTACATCATCACACCGGGAGCCAGATACCATGACCATACTGCCTGTTTACGCGGCCCTGCTCGCTCTGCTGTTTGTGTTGCTGAGCATTCGTACCATTCGCACCCGCCATAGCCGCAAGGTGGCGCTGGGGCATGGGGATGACCCCGCCATGTTGCGCGCCATGCGGGTACACGCCAACTTTGCCGAGTATGTCCCCCTCGCCCTGCTGCTCATCTATTTCGTTGAAACCGGCAGCCATGCCCCCTGGCTGGTTCATTTGCTGGGGATTGCCTTGCTCCTTGGTCGCCTCTGCCACGCCTTTGGCATGAGCCGCACGCCGGAGAACTTCCGTTATCGGGTGGCGGGAATGGGGCTGACCTTCACGGTGATCCTGGTGAGCGCGGCCCATATCCTGATCACGGCGCTGCTCCCCTGACCCGGCCGTCACGAATAGCTGGCGAAGCGGTCTGGCAGCCATCCCCATCGGCTATTCTTCACTGCACAGATAGTCGCAACAGTGCTGCTTAAACAAGCCCGATTCAGGAGTGCGATATGAAGTGGATTGGCTGGTTACTGCTTGTCGGGCTGACTCCCGTTGCCCACGCAACCCCGCTAAAGCTGGCGGCAGCGGTCGAACACACTGCGATATTGCGCCCTTTTATTCATGACTGGTTTGGCCGGGCCGGCATCGACTTTCAGTTGATCCCCTGCACCTATGCCCGCTGCGAAAAGTTGATTGAGGCAGACCATGCCGTCGATGGCGATATGGCCCGGATCAAGGGCTTTGATCAGACCTATCCCCACTTGCTGCAGATCGGTGCCCCCATCTCGGAGGCGGCGATTTATGGTCAGCCAAGGGATAACCCGAGCTGGCCCCCTGCCAAGGGTACCGTGATTGGCTGCCTGCGTGGCATCCAGTGGTGCGAGCGCTTCCTCGGCAACTATCAGGTCATCTGGTTGAACGATGAGAAGCAGGGGCTTGCCCAACTGCATCGAGGCAAAGTGGACTGGCTCATCAAGATGCGCCCCGCCTCTCAACCTGCACTGGCGTCCCCCTGGCAGAAGATCACCAAAGAGCAGGTCTTTCTCTACCTCGATAAAAAGCACCGGGCGGAAATTGCGGCCCTGCTCAAGGTACAGCTGGCGTTTATCAATAACGGCCGCTGGCTGGCGATGCAAAAGCAGTACCTCTCCGCCATCTAGCGCTGTTCTCGCAGCACCACACAGTGCCGATTACATGGCTGAAAAAACAAAAAGCCCTGCCAGATTGGCAGGGCTTTTTCAGTCAACCGCATAGCTGGGGAGTCAAGCTCCCGAGCCGCTTACTGGTTGTGGGTAGAGCGACGTGGACGACGGGCCTGAGCCGGTTTGCCAGCGCCATCAGCCGGACGCTGACCACCTTGCGGCTTGGGCTTGCCACCGTTACCGGTACGGGCACCACCCGCATTGCCATTGGAGGCGGAACGACCGGCACCTTGACGCTGGCCTTGACCTTGCGGACGCGGCGCACGGCGCTGCTCGCTCGGATCGCGGGGCTCTTTGCGCAGCGGCGCGCCGATACCACGGGCGATGTTGTCCAGGGTCTCGCGGGAGGCTTCAAAACCGGCCACCTGCTCGCACGGAATGTTCTGCTTGGTCAGACGCTCGATCGCCTTGATAAGCTTCCCTTCATCGGCAGCAACCAGGGAGATGGCGTGACCGGCAGCACCGGCACGACCGGTACGACCGATGCGGTGCACGTGCACTTCCGGATCATAGGTCAGCTCGTAGTTGATGACGG
>OEQV01000144.1_pt1 | contig 20567 bp, 18 predicted proteins | sample 1539821 | NCBI WGS metagenome assembly OEQV01 (sample SAMEA3891244, study PRJEB23780) | metagenome | biome: terrestrial biome; feature: animal house; material: water of meat washing | place: Italy | collected 2015-05-12 | reverse complement strand
ATTTTATCTTGATCTGCAAACTCTTCTACAATCTTTTTAACTGCCTCAAAATCAACAAGGTTATTTTTTATTACATTTTTATTCTTATCAAGTATTACAGCTCCATTGCAAAGAACCAAATAATCAAACTCTAAGTCATATTTTTCAATTACTCCCTCCATAGTTAAAAGTGTTCTACCTGTAGATATAATGAATTTTTGACCTTTTTTACGTAAATTTTTAATTCCTTCAATATCTCTCTTATTAATTTTTTTATCTACTCCTAAAATTAACACAAAGTATTTGAGATATAGTATTTTTTATTCAAAATACCCATCATAAAAAAGCCCATCAAATGAGATGGGCTTTTTAGCAAGGACAAATACTTACTTCATGCTTGCAAAAACTTCTTTCGCTGCTTGCAGGGTAAATTCAATATCTTCATCAGAATGGGCAGCTGAAATAAAGCCAGCTTCAAATGCAGATGGTGCAAGGTTCACACCACGGTCTAACATGCCATGAAAGAACTTACGGAATGCATCGATATCACACTTCAGCATCGAGTCGAAGCTGGTAATGTCTTCTTGATCGGTAAAGTACAAACCAAACATACCGCCTACTTGTTGTGTTTTAAAAGCAATACCCGCTTCATCAGCTGCGGCTTGTAAACCTACAAGAAGTTTTTCTAGCTGCGCTGTCAATTTTTCATAAAAACCATCTTGGCGCAGGTGTTTAAACATCTCAATCCCTGCACGCATTGCAAGTGGATTCCCCGACAGTGTTCCAGCTTGGTAAACTTTACCCAGTGGAGCAATACACTCCATCACTTCTCGTTTCCCACCAAAAGCACCAACGGGTAAGCCTGCACCAATAATTTTACCCAAGGTGGTTAAATCAGGAGTCACGCCATAGTAAGCTTGCGCACCACCCAATCCAACACGGAAACCAGTCATCACTTCATCAATGATAAAAACAGAACCATGTTCATCACATACATCACGAATCGCTTGTAAGAAGCCTTCGATTGGTTTCACAAGGTTCATGTTCCCTGCCACAGGCTCCACAATCACCCCTGCAATCTCTGAACCAAACTTAGCAAAGCACTCTTTTAAAGTGGCTATATCGTTATATGGAAGAGTCAGTGTGTGTTTGGCAAAGTCGGCAGGAACACCAGCTGAAGTCGCTTCACCTTCGCCGCTGGTTAGCAAGCCAGAGCCTGCTTTGACTAGCAGTGAGTCTGAATGACCGTGGTAACAGCCTTCAAATTTTACAATCTTGTCACGACCTGTATAACCACGCGCAAGACGAATAGCGGTCATGGTAGCTTCAGTACCTGAGTTGGTCATACGAACCAGCTCAATTGACGGCATAATTTCGCAAATAATGTCGGCTAAAGTCGTTTCATGTACGGTAGGCGCACCGAAACTTAAACCATCCACTGCAGCATTTTGAACTGCTTTAATAATTTCAGGATGAGCATGACCTAAAATCATTGGTCCCCATGAGCCCACATAGTCTACATAGCGCTTACCATCCACATCGTACAAGTATGCACCTTGCGCCTTTTCAATAAAGACAGGCGTTCCGCCTACGCTATTAAATGCACGTACAGGTGAGTTCACACCACCCGGAATATGTTTGCTTGCTTGTTTAAACAATTGTTCTTGCTTTGGAGATAAGCTCATGAAGTTACTCAACTCAAAAAATAAAAAAACATCTAAAAACGCTTAAGCTTTAGATGCAAATAAATCAGCCCACTGTTCTATACGATCAGGAATCGCAGACATTGATAGCCCTAATATATCACTAATCACTGCGCAAAGGTCGGCACCAGCTTCGATCACTTCACCTGAATTTTCAACTGTTAAGCCACCAATCGCACAAATCGGCACATTCAATTTGGCTTTGGCTTCTTTTAAAGTCTCTAAGCCAATATTGCCAGCCTCTGGCTTGGTCTCAGTTGCATAAATTGCACCAAAAGCGACGTAAGTTGCACCTTCAGCAATCGCCTTTTCAGCCAGCTCAATCGAGTTCAAACACGTACGACCAATCACCGCATCTTTTGGCAGGCGTGCGACAGCTTCGGCAACTTCGCCATCACCTTGCCCTAAATGCACACCAACGCCGTATTTAACGGCCATTTCTAAGTCATCATTGATCACAAAAGGAACACGATACTCAGCGCACATCGCTTTCATATACTCGACTTCGTAAGCCTGTTCTTCTTTGGGTACTTTTTTACGGCGATACTGCAAAATGGCAACCTCACGTGTTGCCATTGCACCTTCTAATTTAGCCAAAAGTAGCTCTAAAGGATCATCATTTGTAATTAAATATAAACCGCGCATTTAACTCTACCTTTGGGTTATGTCATTCTATTATAAAGCTAAAGGCTACTGATGCTTTAATGAATTGGAACTGAAAATGCGTTGCTTTGCACAAAAATCCCGCGACCAAGCTCAGGCTATGTAAAAATACCTATTGTCAGTGATAGTCGCCCCACCGCTTTCGCAGTTTAATGGATACAGAAAGCAACAAGAATAAAATAAAAATAACAACTTTATAACAAGAATAAGAGACACGCAGCGATCTGATACGGCTTTTTAGCTTTTTAAACCAGTGATGTTGAAATAACATCATAAAAGCTAAAAAGCCGCATATTTTATTTAAAATCCACATAAAAAAAGCCTAGAGAAGGTCGCTCTAGGCTTGGAAAACTAAAAGCACTTATATATTATTTGATGAAAATATAATCAACGACCTCATTATTAGAACATTAACTCATACTTTGCAACTGTTAATTTCAAGCTTTTCATAAAACTTTCATGATGAAGTCACAAAGTGCTTCACTAACTTGGAATTTTATCCAAGGCACGATCTTGTAAGCTTAAATTTCCACGTAAAACATCGGAAAACATGCGCCAGTCAGAAATAAAACTATACAAAGGCTGTTTAAAACTGGCTGGCTTATTTTTTTCAAAAACAAAATGACCTACCCACGCACAGGCATAGCCAGAGACTAAGCCGTATATAAAATAACGCGGCTTGCGTTTAAGTATGGCTTTAGAGAAAAAGTACAGTCCAATTGAACTGCCTGCAACGTGTAGCCGACGACTCATGATGTTGCGGTGCTCTGTTAGATAAAAACGATAAAACTGGTGATAGTCCTTAATCGGCAATTGAAAATTAGGTTCAGCGTCATGTTCCTGTTTCGGTTCAACCTGAGCATTCATCTGTCATCATCCTGATAGTTTTTTACCAACATAGCTGAAAATATGCAATCTGCAAAGTGCAATCGCCTCTAGGCGCGTGTCCACTAAAAACAGAATTGTATTTGATCAATCTCACGCTGCAACTTTGTTTTATTGTGTCGTCAAGTCTTACATACTGTCTCTTTTTCGCTACAATCCAGTGGTCCATTGGTGTGCCTTTAGCGCACATAAAAACAAACTACAGATCATGCATCTAAATACATAAAGGCTTGGCACTGACCTAGCCCCTCAAATTAGGAATTTTTCATGGTTGAAATTGAATTAAAATTTCAGATTAGCGAAGCACGACGTACCGCCCTTCTTAAAGCTTTAGATCCTAAAAAATCTGAAACGATTCAACTTCAAGCCAAGTATTTTGACACGCCTGATCGCCTCTTGGCCCAACACGGCGCTGCTTTGCGTCAGCGTCTTGAGGGTACTAGCTGGATTCAAACACTCAAAGCCGCAGGTAAAAGTCATTTACACCGTTTTGAACATAATCATAATTTGGGTGAGTTAGAGTCATCTCCTGTACTGGACTTAAGCATTTATCAAGCTATTCCAGAAGCTCAACAGATTTTAACCCAAGCTTTAGGAGTGGACGCAGCTGCGTTAAAGCTAACCTTTGAAACGGACATCCAACGTACCTATCGCGTCATTGAGTTTGAAGATGCTGAAATTGAAGTCTGTTTGGATGTTGGTGTGGTTCGTGCATCTGGTCGAGAACAGACCATCCATGAGGTAGAGTTTGAACTCAAATCAGGCTCTGTTCAGTCGCTTTTGGCTTTTAGTTTTGAATGGGTGAAGAAGTATCAACTGTGGTTAGATGTCCGCAGCAAAGCCGAAATGGGTAATCTACTGGCACTTGAGCAAACCGTAAGTCCAGCACGTTTTGAAAAAGAGTTTGTCTTATCGAAAAAAGAAAGTGCGGCACATAACCTGAGTTTGTTGATTGGTCAGCAAATGCAGCATTTACTGCCGAATATTGCTGCAATTTCAGCAGGTGTTGCTGAGCAAAGCCATATTGATCAGGCACAAACCGCTTTAGAGCACTTACAACTAACCTTAGCTTTGTTTAAGGACTGGAATAGCAATATTTCTGATAAATGGGCGATGCAACTTGCTGCATTTAAGCATCAGTTTGATCATTTACAACATTTGCAGCATATGCAAAGTACCCTAGGCGCTTTTCTTCAGAATCCAACCACTACAGAAAATCTTGCCAAAGACATTTTATATGCTCAAGAAAAGCTTGGAAATTTAGTTAAATCGACACAGAACGTACATCATTATCTTGAATTATTGACCTTTAGTTTAAGTTCACATGATCAGGTGCAAAAGCAGGATTTAAAAACCTATGCACACAATACCCTGCAAAACCAATATCGACAGCTACAAGAAAGCTTAAATGCTGCGGATATTAGCCACTTTGAAAGCTTAGATGTATTGGCGCAGAAAATTAAGGAATTGAAGTTTAGCTTTCCTATTTTAACGTCAATTTATGATGTAAAAAATTTGCAGAAATACAGTAAAGCGTTAAATGATGCCCAACAAGCCGCACATGAATATCAAATCTTGGCGACTTCAGCTACATACATTCAACAGACCGAACTTGAAGCCAGTGATTGGTTTGTTTTGGGTTGGCTCACGGCGAAGCTTGAAGTTTATGCCGATAAACTTTTAGAAGCGACAGAACAGTTCTTAGTTAGCCGTAAATTCTTAAAATAACGCTCTGTATACCATAGCAGTCATGTTAAATACATGACTGCTATCGACTCTCCATGAGGCTTGATAAGCCCCAAAACCACGATAGACAATCGTGGTTGGTGGCATGGATGTCACCAATTTATCTGTGATAAAAAAACATTATCAGAACAATACAGGCTTTCTATCACTTTTCATCTTTAAGAAGATATAGCTATGCACCCCTACTTAACGTCGAGTTATAGTCACTTCACGGCGACAATCCATACTTATTAACCCTGCATGTTTCTCAACCACGATCTTATTTTAAAAGTGACATCTAGCCCACTATTTCTGCTCTTTTAGCTTATACCTATTCAAAACTGGTCTTTTTTTGCTCAATTTAGCATATAGTAAAACGTAGGTTGTCATGAGTCAGGGCTATGCAAGAGATTGAGTTTAAGTTTCAAGTTCCAGTTAAGAAGCGTAAGGCCTTGCAAAAAGCCTTTACACTGCTCAAGGCTGAGCCGATTCATTTAGCAGCCCAATACTTTGATACAGCGGATCAAACACTTGCTAAGCATTGCATCGCGATTCGACGTCGGCAGGAAAATGATGAATGGAAACAAACCTTCAAAGCAGTGAACAGCGCAAAAGCATTGAGTCGCTTTGAACTTGAATTTGATATAGCGCCACCTGAGACGACTACACTCGACTTAGAGAACTATAAAGATTATTCCGCTATCTACAAAAAATTAAAACGCGCTTTGGGGCTTCCACTTCCAACCCTTGAATTGCTCTTTGAAACCAACATCCAACGTTTACGCGTTTTGCAAAATATTGGAAGTAGTACAGTTGAAATTGCTCTCGATATTGGCAAAATTTTTAAAGAACAAAACAGTGTTGATATTTTCGAGATCGAATTTGAATTAAAACAAGGATCAACAGAGGATTTGATCGCATTTATACGACCTTGGGTTCAAAAATACCAACTGAGTCTCGACACACACAGTAAATCTGACTATGGCCTTCTAGCTGTTCGTCAGCAAAGTTGCTTTCCTGCACAGTATCAAACACTTCTTCTACTGAACAGAAGCTCAAGCGAAACTGAAGCGCTACAAAGCATAGTGGCCAATTGCTTACAGCACTTACTTCCGAATGCCAGTTCAATTGCTCGACAGCAGTACTCCAGTGAGCATGTCCACCAAGCCCGCGTGGCAATCCGCCGCTTGCGTACCGCACTGAAAAGTTTTGCTGCATGGTCGGAGGCTACGCAACCGCACTGGAAAACGGAACTCACCACTATTTTTCAAGCCTTAGGTGGAACACGTGACATCGATGCGCTAAACGAAGACTTACTCCCTCAACTGATTGAGGCAGGTTATCCTTTAGACCATCTTGCTCCAAGTACAGAAGCCATCACTGATGTCTGCGCCCTATTCCAACGAGCAGAAACGACGCAACTTTGGCTTGAATTAATTTTATTTACAGAGCAAGAACTAGATTCGCCTTCAAAAGCCAAACTGAAAAAGCATGCACTCAAAGTGATACATGCTTTACACGATAAAATATGTGCACATGCCGAGCACTTTAGCCAGCTTGAAGATGAGGAAAAACACCGTATTCGTAAACAAGTCAAACAACTGCGTTATAGCATTGAGTTTGTGGCGTCTTTAGTCGATGCTAAAACTTTAAAAACCTATTTAAAAAAACTCAAAGCAGTTCAGGAAAGCCTAGGGCACTATAATGATTTGGTGGTTGCAGATGCCTTGTTTCAACAAGCCCCTGAACCAGAAGCCGCTTATAGTTTTGCCACAGGCTGGATCGCCGCGGAAAAAAATAGAATGCTAAAATTGGTTGAACAAGAGCTGATGCTGTTCAGTCAAACCAAAAAGCTGAAATAGTCTTTTAAATTAAAATATAGATCAGCAGCGAAAAGTTCCTCTATAGGTGAATTCCCTGTCTATACCTAAGTTAACGATACTTTCCGTACACTTTCCACGTATTGTTATCTGCAAGTGGATCATTATAACTATCGCTACGCTGTTTACGTGGTTTGTCTCGCGCATCGACCAACTCAAAATGTGCTTCGGTACTTAACACGATACCATTTACATAAAATCGGGTACGGGTATATTCACTCTGCCCATGCTGAAACACATAGGTTCTGAGGTCAATAAATTCCCTATGCGCAACCAAGGCGGCGTTATCATCGCTGTCCAACCAAGCGCGCATGGCTTGGACTTGCTCGGGTTCAAACTGCCCACATTTTTCGATTAGGCTCGCAATGCCACGAAAACTTTTAGACTCTTTGGCGCGGGTTTTATTAATCCGAATACGATCGACGTGAAAATAAAACAGCGGTAAGTTCAAATGACTAGGTAAATGAATTGCATCCAACACTTCATCTTCCATAAAAGGTTGGAACAAGTCTTGCGCCCGCTCAATCAAACCCGTCCACTGACGGTAGTAATCCTCAACTTCCGCTTTCGTTCCGTAATAGATTGGTAAGCCTTCAACATTGGCTAAATTTTGTGGTGGCCAAATGTTTTGACGCAATAAGGCAATATCACTTTTTAAACTTTGTACAGCAATCGCATCTTGCATGGATATTCTCTATTTTATTGCTTAGGCTATTTTTAGATTAAGGCAAAGGTTTAGTTTCTGCAAGGCTTTGCCTATAATGCAGTCTGAGTTATTTATGTATTTTAGGACAAGTTCATGGTTCAGAAGATTGAAGCAACAGATGTAACCGAAGAAGAAGCGTTGAATGCTGCTTTTTTTGAACGTGCAGATGAATTTATTAAGCAAGCCAACGATTTTTGTCGCACTGAAAAAGGTTCACAAGTGAAACCTGCTGAAATACGTGGCCAAGTGAGTGCTGCGATGTTGTTTGGTACAGCCCGTTTTAACACGTGGGTGGCAGCCAACAACTTTAAAGATGGCGATGAAATGCGTGATGCCAAAGAGCAAGTGATGTCTTATATTTTGCAGCAGTTCCAAATGATGCTTGAAGACAACTATGACGAATATTGTGAACAGTTTGAAAACTACCTTCGTTTCCGTCATAACGAAGAATTTCATGCCAACAAGCATGACCACAAACACGATCACTGATCAATCAAAGCCTGCTTCGTGCAGGCTTTTTTCATTTCGTCGTATTTGAAACGAAATACAATGTTGCAACACCTCAATTTACAGTAAGGTAATCGCTAAGGAATATGACTTAGGGAAGAACATGCAGCATTTGGACTTTGCACTCATCGATCCGCACATCCATCAGTGGGACCCCTATAACACGCCACATGCAGCGGCTTTGGCAGTCAAATTATTGGGTAAGCATCCTAAGCTTTTGGACAAAATGGTTCGTTTGGTGAAACCTAAAGACCTGATTGAAACCATCGGTCTAACCCGTCATATTACACGTCCTTATTTGCCCCAAGACTATAAACACGATACTGGCCCATACACAGTAGAACAAGTGGTGCATGTCGAAGCCAGTTGGCATCACAGCAAAGGCAAAGGTGTGGTTGAGGAAACTCAGTTTATCGAGTCTTTAGCTTTTGGGGTAGATACCGTCAAATTGGGTGGCATTGTCGCAACAGCTGACCCACGTGATCGTAACTTTAAAAAGATCCTAAAATTACACCATAAAGCTTCACCACACTTTCGTGGTATTCGTAAAATGGCGTCTTTTCATGAAGACAAAGCAATCCATGCGTGGACAGATGAGCCACAGTTATATCGCAATAAAAAATTTCTCAAAGGCTTCGAAGTACTGTCCCAATACAACTTGAGTTTTGATGCTTGGGTTTATTCCACACAGCTTGAAGATGTGATTTATCTGGCCAAGCAGTTCCCTGAAACTTCCATTGTGCTAGACCATCTAGGTACACCCGCAGGTTTATTTGGCCCAATTGGTGCAAATACAGGGATGACACAGACGGCGCGGGAAAATATTTTCTTCCGTTGGAAGGACGACTTAGCTGAGATTGCAAGCTGTCCAAATGTCTATACCAAAATGTCAGGGCTCTTCATGCCTGTATTAGGACATCGCTTTCATAAAGAAGGTCGACTGGCATCTAAACAAGAAGTCTTTGACCTTGCACATCCCATGATTACACATGCCCTCGCCTGTTTTGGCACCTATCGGGTGATGTTTGCCTCTAACTTTCCGATGGATTCGGTCAGTACATCGTTGGTGAATATTATCGATGCCTTTAGCGATGTCGTCGCTGCCTATGAGCCTGATGCTTTAGAGCGCGTATTCCATCACAATGCCAAACAGTTTTATCGGCTTTAATTGAAAAAATAAGAAAACTAATTTCTAAAAGCTATAACAAAAAGAACCCCTCAATTTTGAGGGGTTCTTTTTAGCTGAGAACTGAAATCTTTACTTTTTCAACGCTGGCTGCGCTTTGCCATATTGGTCAGCCATCACTTCAACCAACTGATCCAGCTTAATATACTTCTGAATCACCGCATCAACATCGGCTTTGCCAATTTTTGCCAATGCTAAATCACGCTGTTCGCGATCCAGTAAAGTACGATTGCGCTTCATTTGAGGAATCAGCATGCGATGGATATTGCGACTATCTTCAAGTGCAGTCACACGCTTTTTCAAAATATCGGCCTTGGCAGCTTCCACTTCCTGTTCAGTAACGCCTTTTGCCAGTAACTCATTCAACACTTTATAGACCGCCTGAGACACTTGAGCCGATTTACCTGCGCTATAGTTTGCATCAATCGTCAGCGCTCCTGACTCCGTCCAGTCATCCAACGAAATGCTGCTGCCAAAACCATAGACCAAGGCATTCTTTTCACGTAGCTCTTGCGCCAAACGAGAAGACAACTGCGACTCACCTAAGATGTGCTCGAGTACCTGTAAAGCAGGTGCATCTGGGTGGTATGTACCCACAGGGAACGTCATAATGCTCTGATAGCTACCAAACTCACGCTGCTCTGACAGTGCATGTACACGCTGCGCTTTATATGCAGTAAAGTCAGAAGTAATCCGCTGATAAGGCGCTGCCGAATTCCAGTTTGCAAAAGCCTGATTTAAAGTCTTTTTCATCTTTTTCGTATCAATCACGCCCGTTACCGAAATTTGTGCATGATTCATCGCAAAAAACTGCTGATACAACTGTTTAACCTGAGCTTGTGTTGCGGCCTGATACTGCTTCTTGACATATTCAGGCTCGAAGTGATGTCGAATATCCCCAATTGGATAAGTTTCAAGTAAACGAGCAATGGTTAAAGCCGCTACAGTTTCAGGTTCAGTATACGGTCGATCTAGACTTGCTAAGCTTTGTGACTTAATCAAATCAAACTGGCTTTGTTCAAAGGTTGGATTTTTAAGGACATCAATCACGAAGTTAAAAAATTCATCAAACTTTTCTTTCTTCGCCACGATTGAAATATTAATCCCATTGCCATTACTTGCTGCACTTGCACCTCCACCCGCATCTATAGAATGATCGGCAATATCTTGCAAACTATATTGAGTTGACGCTCTGAGCAGTAAATAAGAAGTCAGGTCTAATAACTCTGCTTTATTAAACAAACTTTCTGCAGTACCAAAATCAATCGAAATGGTGGCATAAGTCTTATCATCACGCGTGGTACTTGGGTACAGCGCATATTGCATGCCATTTTTTAACTTGCCACGCTGAATTTGTTTTTCAGCACTTTCTAAATATTGCTTTGAGCTTTTTACATATCCAGCCACTTCTGCCTTATACGCACTGACATCTTTCAATGGTTCTTCAGCCACTGCTTGTTGGTCTAAAGTTTTTGCTGGGGTCGCTGCTGCCGCTTGTTCAAGTGCTTTTTTCTGATCTTCTGGGGTCGGTAAAATAGTGCCTGAAATACGATGCTCAGGCACTAAAAAGTCATCTAAACGTTGGTTCACATCAGTAACGCTGAGCTGTTGTAACTGTTGCTGATCTTTAAAGTATTGTGTCCAATCACCATTGGCAGAAACCACATAGTCACTGAGCATGCCACCGACTGCTGTTGCACTGCTGAACATGCTTTCTTGTGCATTTTTAATCATGCTCTTCACACGGTTGAGCTCAACCTCGTTGAAGCTTGGTGTTTTTTCTACACCAGTAACCAAAGCTGACTCAACTTTTTTCACATCATGGTTAGGTGCATAAACTGCGCCCATAAACACCATATTGAAATCTTGGTCTAACCATGTGGTCGACTGAACTGCTGTCGCCGTTCCCGTTTCTACAATGCTTTGGTACAAATGCCCACTGGGTTGCATGGTATATAAATACGGTGACACCGCCAACGCGGTCTTAATGTTCTCGTTTTTACCATTCAGGTAGATATTGTATTTGGCTAAGTTACTGCCTTTTTTTACTACAAACTGGCGTTCTTTAATCTTACTGGCATCTAAGACAGGCACTTTGACTTTCGCAGGCACAGCGCGCGCTTTAATCGCACTAAACTTTTCATCAATCTGCTTCAGTACAGCGGCTTGGTCAAACTTACCCGAAATGACAAACACCGCATTATTCGGTGCATACCAGTCACGATAAAACTTATTCAGTTCAGCCATTTTGATTGACTGTAACTCGTTTAAATCACCAATCGGTAAACGCCCTAAATATTGATTGCCATAAGCGGACTTCCACATCTGATCCATGAGCACTGAAAAAGGCTGATCCATACGGACTTCACGCTCGCGTTTTACAATCGCGATTTCAGACGGTACATATTTTTCTTGGAGCACCAAGCCGTCCATACGCTCAGCTTCAAGATGAATCAGCTCATTAATCGCATTTTGTTCAGGACGAACCACATTAATATATTTGGTTGAATAATAGTCCGTGCTGGCATTATTCATTAAACCGTATTGATCTAAACGGCGCTGAAACTCGTCCCCTGGAACATTTTTAGTCCCCTTGAACGCTAAGTGTTCCAATAGGTGCGCTAAACCGCCCTTACCTTTTGGGTCGTTCAATGAACCAGTCAAATAGACCATGTTCATATACACTTTATTTTCTTTATCGTTTGGCGCAAGAATAATACGTAAACCGTTATCTAATTTATATTCTTCAATTTTCTGTTCCGATTTTACCAATACGGGTTGTGCCCATACTGTGCCCCCAAAGCCAAGTAGCAATACCGACAAACTCAATGTTTTAAAACGCATTAACATTATTTTTCCAAATAATTCGACAAAATATGAATGATTCTCAACATCATAGAGGAAAGTGAAATTATTTTTATAGTAATTTGGTGAAAAATAGCATTTTAATCAATGCTTATTTTTCACCAGTAGTTTTAATTTAAAAGAATTACAACTTAATCTAAGTAAAGTTCAGCCGTCATATATAACTTGGCATAGCCAGAAATTTGGATTCGTGTTTCAGACTGAATATCACAGTAAAGCAATCCTCCACGGCTCGATGCCTGATAGGCAATCAATGAGGTTTTACCCAACTTCTCCGCCCATAGTGGTGCAAGACCTGTATGCATGGAGCCTGTCACAGGGTCTTCATTGATGCCTTTATGCGGTGCGAAATAACGCGCGATATAGTCATAGTCTTGAGACGTTGAAGTCAGGGTAACATCCAAGTTTTCAGCAGTAATCGCAGTACTGACTTTGTGCTTTTCTGCCAGTTGACGAATTTTATCTAAGTTCGGTTTGGCATCCTTAACGGCCTGCTCAGACTCACACACTAAAATATAAGCCTGTGGGTTTAAATAGACTTCTTTAATTTCACAATCGACCAATTCATGAATTTCCGCAGGATAGTCTTCTAACTTTTGCGGTGCACGAATTGGAAAATTCATATGAATCTTGCCATCAGCATCTTGATCAATGATAAAAACACCCAAGTCTTTTACATGAAACTGGATACGTTTGGCATCGGTATAATCCCGAAACAGGACGAAACTACTGGCTAAAGTCGCGTGCCCACAAAAGTCCACTTCAACCTGAGGGGTGAACCAACGAATTTCATAGTTTTCAGCATCAATGACTTTCACAAAAGCCGTTTCTGCCAAATTATTTTCCAAGGCAATATTCTGCATCAAATCTACTGCTAACCATTCATCACGTACAATCACAGCGGCAGGATTACCTTTGAATAATTCAGTTGTAAAGGCATCGACTTGATACATTTTCATCGTTTTTCTCCTAAATTGAAGCTTTATTTTGCAAAAAACTGAGTAAAAAAGTAGATACAGTTTTTCGTCATTTATGGATACACGCCCAATAAAAAGAAGCCTAATCATGAAGATAGGCTTCTTTTCAGTTCATAAGCTATATATTTCTCAGCTTAGACTTCTTTTAAGTCCACATTGTCTTGCTCAAAAATACGCTTATCCGTTTGACCTAAGACTTGGCTGGTCACGACACCTGCGGTCATAGAACCATTCACATTCAAAGCCGTACGCCCCATATCAATTAAAGGCTCAATTGAAATAAGCAGTGCAACCAAAGTCACAGGCAAGCCCAGCATCGGCAGGACAATCAGTGCTGCAAATGTTGCTCCACCACCTACACCTGCCACCCCAATCGAGCTCAAGGTCACGACACAAACCAAAGTCAAAATCCAAAGTGGATCGAGCGGATTAATGCCCACTGTCGGTGCAACCATAACAGCCAACATCGCAGGATACAGCCCCGCACAGCCATTTTGCCCAATGGTCGTACCAAATGATGCTGAAAAGCTGGCAATCGACTCAGGTACACCCAGACGTCGTGTTTGCGCTTCAATATTTAAAGGAATACTGGCAGCACTTGAACGGCTGGTAAATGCAAAGGTCAGCACAGGCCAAACCTTTTTAAAGAACTGAATTGGGTTCACACCTGTGAGCGCCAAAATCACGGCGTGCACGATAAACATAATCGCCAAGCCGATATAAGACGCAACCAAGAAACCGCCTAAGTTTAAGATGTCTGCCATTTTAGAGTTGGCCACAATATTGGTCATGAGTGCGAACACACCATAAGGCGTGAGCATCATAATTAGACGCACCAACTTCATGACCCACGCTTGCAAGATGTCAATTGCAGACAACAGCTTTTGCCCTTTCTCAGCATCCGCTTTCATGAGGTTCAAGCCTGCAATGCCTAAAAACACTGCAAAAATGACTACACTGATAATGGAGGTTGGATGTGCCCCTGTCAGCTCGGCAAAAGGATTGCTCGGAATAAATGACAGAAATAAATCAGGCACTTGCAAGTCAGCCACTTGCCCGACATAGTCAGTTTGAATCGTATTTAAACGTTCAGTTTCTTGTGTCCCTTGCACTAAACCTGCCGCAGTTAAGCCAAACAGATTGGTCACCACCACACCGACAAATGCAGCAATCGCTGTGGTAAATAACAAAGTCCCAATACTGATAAAACTAATTTTACCCAATGAACCCGCATCGTGCAGCTTAATCACAGCGCCTAAAATGGAAACAAATACCAAAGGCATCACCACCATTTGTAGTAGTTTGACATAGCCTTTACCGACCAAATTAAACCACTGTACCGACTCTTGCAGTACAGGCGAATGCGTACCATAAAACCCATGTAAAGCGAGACCAAAAACAATACCGAGACAGAGACCTGCCAGTACTTTCTTCGCTAAACTCCAATCGGTTTTACGGGTTCGGCCCAGTAAAAAAAGCAATGCAATAAAAATGATGACATTGACGATTAAGGGGATATTCATATTGTTTCCCTAAATGATGCTGTCATAATTATAAATCAAAATTTAAACGGGCTTACTGTTTTGCGCCATATTCCACGCTGAATGTACAAATTTAGACTGAATTGGCAGTTTTAGAATGTGGTATAAAGCATTTAAACGGCTGTTAAAGTGTTCTTTTACATGAATCAATCTTTGCTTAATCCTCACATTCTGCCCGTCCCTTTAGAAAAAGCATATCGGCTACTCAACCACGGCCCAACCGTGCTGGTTTCCAGTCAAGATGATGAAAGCACCGATGTCATGGCCGCGGCTTGGGCATGCGCCCTAGAGTTTAGCCCAGCCAAAGTGACGGTCGTACTCGATAAATCGACAAAAACCCGCAGTATTATTGAAAAATCGGGTTTGTTTGCGCTGCAAGTCCCTACACTTAAACAGCTGAAAATGGTCTACGCACTGGGCATGATCAGTCAATATGATGCTCCTGAAAAGTTACGTCAGTGTGGGGTCGAACTTTTTCAGTTTGGTCACAGCCCAATTCCAGTGGTTGAAGGCTGTAGTGCATGGATTCTGTGTGAACTCATTCCTGAACCGCATAATCAGCAGCAGCATGACTTGTTTATTGGCAAAGTCATTGCCGCTTATGCAGATGATCGTGTTTTTAGAGATGGGCATTGGTACTACCATGAAGCCGCAGATGAATGGAAAAGCATCCATCATGTTGCAGGCGGACACTTTTATACCATTGGTGATGCAGTGGATATCAATCAACTCAAAGATACTGATTAAATTGACTTCACCTTTACTCCGCTCGACTAAAGGCGAACATCACCCGATTGTTTTATTGTAAATTTCATCTTATAGTTTAAGTGTATTTTTTAAACAAATAGTCAAATTATGATGAACAGGACGTTCTCAAGCACCGTACAACTAAGTCTCTTTCTCTGCCTGAGTATGTGCTTGGGAATTGGCATCTTACGTTTTTCTTATACCGCGCTACTGCCGTCCACTCGCGAAGCCTATGAATGGTCACACAATTTCGCCAGTCTACTCGGTAGTGCCAATCTGCTGGGTTATCTGATCGGCGCGTTCTGGGCGATGAAGTTGCCACAAAATGCAAAAATGCCGATCTATATCATTTTTGCTGCGCTCTTTGGTTCAATCAGCCTGTTTGCCTGTGCATTTGCGCATTTTAATGAAGTCTGGTATTTGGTGTGGCGCATCATTTCAGGTATCGGCGGTGGTTTGCTGATGATTCTATCGCCCAGTATTGTGGCACAGTGCAGTGAGTTACAGCACCGTTTTAAAATTAATCTCATTGGATTTAGCGGAATAGGAATTGGTGTATTGGCAGCCACGCTGTTTATGCCGTATTTAGACCGTATTGCAATCAGTAGCGCATGGTTCATTCTCTGTGGCTTTGCATTTGTCATTACATGGTTATTATGGATACTGGTTCGTCCTTTCCAAAAGCAACTGCACAGCATCCCTACAAGCCAGCCCCAAACTCATACAGTGAATAAAATTTACTATAGCTTACTCATTGTTTATGCCTGCAGTGCCTTTGCGTATATTCCCCATTCTTTGTTTTGGATTGATTACTTAAGCCATGTTTTAACGCTAAATTTATATTGGATCAATTTTAACTGGATTTTATATGGCTTAGGCAGCGCTTTGGGTGCAGCGACAGCTTATGCTTTAGCACGTAAATTTGGCAACTTTCACGCTTTAAAGATTTTATACAGTGTCTATATTGCGGCAGTTTTTATTGCGGTTCTGAGTTTCTCGCCTGTATTTACGCTCATGTCCTCATTTCTCACAGGCCTACTGAACCCTGCGGTGGTCTTTCTCACCTCCTACACCATCTTACAACTCTACGGCTTGGCCTATAAAAAGTTGTGGAGTATGGCAACACTCAGCTTTGCAACGGTCCAACTGGTCGGTGGTTTAAGTTTTAGTACCTTGCAGCATTTGGGTTGGTCATATCACTTTCAGTTTATGCTTGCTGCGGGAGTTCTCGGTTTAGGAACATTGCAACTATTTTACTTTACCCGTAGGACATCCACCTCCAATCCAACAACTAAAAAAGAAGCCTTTTAATCCTTCACATAGAAGGAAATCGAAAAAGAGTTGTAGGTTCCGTTATAAAGGGCCGTCCATGTTAAATACCTGTGATATTTTTAACTTACCTCTAAATACTACAAATGTACGGTTTAAGTATAAGAAAAGAACCCAATTGATGTGCCTTCTATAACCAATACAATTCACGCATTCAAACTTTTACAGCTGTAGATCAAAGCTCGGTTATTTCAATGCATTTAAAGTTAAATACGGATAAGGATTTACGGCTCCTTTTCCAGTCCTATAAATTCCATAGTGCAAATGTGGTGGCGTATTCTTGGCATTGCCCGTGTTCCCGACATAGCCCAATACTTCTCCCACTTCAACCCAATCACCCGTTTGAATATTAGGCGCATAAGCATCTAAATGTGCATAGTAGTGACGGCTTAAGTTTGGTCCCATTACCCATACTACTTGTCCACCTAGACTATTGAGGCCGACATCCAAGACAATGCCTGATGTAGCGCTTAAGACAGGTGTACCACGTTTAGCGAAGATATCAATACCTTGATGTTTTCGGCCCTGACCACGTGCAGCCCCCCAAGTGTCCTGTATCTGCTTATGGCTTACACCTTGTACAGGCACATTTAAGTTTTTCTCTAAAGGTGTCTTATATAACTGCCAATATAAATATGGATAACTCAAACCTGCTGCTTCACCCGAAGCGGGTGGCTGACATCCACTCATCAGCAGACTTGTACTTAAAATAGCTCCACTCAGAACTAAACGAGACATGATTCAACTACTCAGCTAATTTTTAGATATTAAAATAAGATAAAGTTACCTTTTCATACTAAATGCCTCATATATTGAAAGATATCTTATATATGTAACGGCAAAGCCCTCATATAAAATGAGGGCTTTGCTTCAAATAAACCACGTAAAACTACTTACGCTTCTTCAGTTTTTTCTCTAAGGCTTTCAGCTTAGACTGATGCTTAGAGATCTTTTTTAAACGTGCTTTGATCTTCTGTTTTAATGTTTTCACAACATTATTCGACATAGGGTCCTCCTTTGGTTCAACTCCCTTTGATCGATTCTTCCTTGAAATGCCTTTAACATTCGTTCATGAAATAGCAATACGCCTAGCGTTGTTGCTGATCTGGGTTCGGTTGGTTTTGATTCGGCTGTTTTTGCTGACCTTGATTTGGTTTGGGTTGTTGTTGCTGTTGTTGCTGGTCTGGTTGTTCTTGCGGTTGATTTGGTTGTTGTTGACGTTGCTGCTGATTGTTCTGCTGTTGATTTTGTTGATTAGCCATGAGACTACTCCTTTATCATCTGCCGTAACATTCGACAAAGACCACCATACATCACTCAGCTAAAAACCCAAGCTATAAGCTGTATCAAAGTACTTCATTGTAATTACATATATAAATTATGGTTAAGAATCAACTCTCCTTTTTATTTGACCTTACCTATACTCACTGAAAGCACAAATCCTTTAACCTAGTTTTACATTGCAAACCTATTTCCAGAGCTATTTTCAAGCCAACAAAAGAAAACCCGCAGTATATGCGGGTTTCTATCATTTTTAGCTTAAGGCTTATTCCATATTCGCAATAATAGCCTCACCAAACTCCGAACAACGCAATAAGGTCGCATTCGGCATTAATCGCTCAAAATCATAAGTGACTGTTTTCGCCTCAATTGCCCCTGAAATCCCCTTAATGATTAAATCTGCCGCCTCTACCCAGCCCATATCCCGTAGCATCATTTCAGCAGAAAGAATAATGGAGCCTGGATTGACTTTATCTTGACCGGCATATTTTGGCGCTGTTCCGTGCGTGGCTTCATAAACAGAAATCGCCCCACCAATATTCGCACCCGGCGCAATACCAATCCCTCCAACTTCTGCAGCCAGTGCATCAGAAATATAGTCACCATTCAGGTTTAAAGTCGCAATCACTGAATAGTCCGCAGGACGCATTAAAATCTGCTGCAAGAATGCATCGGCAATCACATCTTTAATGATAATGTCTTTACCATTTTTTGGGTTTTTAATTTTTACCCATGGCCCGCCATCAATGAGCTCACCACCGAAACGGTCCATCGCAAGCTCATAGCCCCACTCTTTAAACGCCCCTTCGGTATATTTCATGATGTTGCCTTTGTGAACCAAGGTCACACTCGACTTATCATTATCAATCGCAAATTGAATCGCTTTACGCACAAGACGCTGCGTTCCCTCTTTCGATACGGGCTTAATCCCAATACCACAGTTATCTTCAAAGCGGATTTTAGTCACGCCCATTTCTTCTTTGAGGAACTTAATCACTTTCTTCGCTTCAGGAGAGTCGGCTTTCCACTCGATTCCTGCATAAATATCTTCTGAGTTTTCACGGAAAATAACCATATCGGTCAGTTCAGGATGCTGAACAGGTGATGGTACGCCTTCAAACCAACGTACAGGGCGTACACAGACGTACAAATCTAATTCTTGGCGTAACGCCACATTTAAAGAGCGAATCCCCCCACCAACAGGTGTGGTTAAAGGACCTTTAATTGAAACCACAAACTCGCGTAGCGCATCAAAAGTTTCTTCTGGCATATAAGAGCCATAAATTTTATTGGCTTTTTCACCGCAGTAGACTTCCATCCACTCAATCGAGCGTTTACCACCATATGCTTTTTGTACTGCAGCATCTACTACAGTTTTCATGGCTGGTGTAATGTCGACACCAATACCATCGCCTTCAATAAAAGGAATAATCGGTTGATTTGGAACATTTAATGATAAATCTGCGTTTACGGTAATTTTACTACCATCCGCAGGAACGATGATCTTCTGATAACCCATTTTGCAGGCGCTCCCTTTTATTATAATTGGCAAATTTAAAAAATAATTGCCGATAGACAATACTTTCCACTCTTCTTATCGCATAATAGCTTAATCGAATTCCGCTGTTTTTGAGATTTATACGAGAAATAACTACATTTCTCTATTAAATAAATCTTGATATTTCTTATTTTATGTAATTACAGAAGTTATTGACTATGAAAATCGTCATCCTGAATAAGCCCTATGACGTCCTCTCCCAGTTCCGTAAAGATGAAGCACATATGACGATGTCTGACTTTGTCAGCGACTCTACTTTGCGCTTGGCTGGTCGTTTGGATATGGACTCTGAAGGCTTGGTATTTTTAACCGACCATGGTGGTTTAAACCAATACATCACTAACCCTGCCAATAAAAAATTTAAAACGTATTTGGTTCAGGTCGATGGTGATGTCACTGAAGAAGCCCTTGAGCAGTTGCGTAAAGGCGTGGAACTGAAAGATGGTATAACTTTACCTGCTGAAGCATCTAAAGTTGAACAACCTGAGTGGTTATGGGAGCGTGATCCTCCTGTACGTTTCCGTGCGTCTGTGCCGACTTCTTGGGTCGAAATTTCAATTTGTGAAGGCCGTAACCGTCAAGTACGTCGCATGACTGCTGCTGTAGGTTTTCCTACTTTACGTTTAATCCGTACTAAAATTGGTGCAATTGATTTGGTTCAAATGGGTTTACAACCAGGTGAATCCAAAGAAATCGAACCACTTTTATACCCTGACTTTCAAAACATTCCTGCGGAAGAACCTTACCGTTCACGCTCTTATGTGAAAAAACCGGGTGGTACAGGCGGTAAGCCTATGGTTCGTAAGAACAAAGATGGTTCTGTGAAAAAGTCAGGTACAAAGCGTATTTGGCAAATGGATGATAGTGAGAAACCAAAGCGTAAAACCAATGGTACTACTCGTCCAAATACGAAAGCACCACGTGGTCGCGGACGTAATAATGGTCGTTAAAAATTAAGTATTTTAAAGCCCACGAAAGTGGGCTTTTTATTATAAATTTATTTCTTTATATAGCTCATCAATTTGTGTCAAAGTC
>OEQV01000142.1_pt1 | contig 20640 bp, 19 predicted proteins | sample 1539821 | NCBI WGS metagenome assembly OEQV01 (sample SAMEA3891244, study PRJEB23780) | metagenome | biome: terrestrial biome; feature: animal house; material: water of meat washing | place: Italy | collected 2015-05-12 | reverse complement strand
GTTCAGAAGAGCTTATATGGCCATTTAATGAGGTCCTGAATCAGAGGTTCTCAAAGCGAGATTTTGATTATTTGGATATAAAACGCCTTGGTTCATTTCTGTGGAATGCCTGTAGAACTCGAGGGATTGCTGTATCGGAGCTTGGCTTCGATTTAGAACATCGTTCTTCTCCTTCAGCCGGAGCTATTCATCCAATACACATTATTATTAAGCGCCCTGAAGATTCTCGTTGGTGGTTATATCAACCACAAACACATTCAATTTTAGAAATAAAACAAGCAGACAGTAAACTTGCCCCCCTTTATAAGCATAGTTTAACTGTATTGGGAGGAGATAACGCAACACGTATTCTTTTTTTAGCTGAACCAGGTAAAACAATGGGGAAATATCAAAACGGATGTAGCCTAATTTGGCGTGATGCAGGAGCCCTACTGGGTGTTATGGCCCTCACAGCAACAGCACAAGGGCTCAATTTTTGTCCCTTAGGCATTACTGGAGAACCATGGGCAAGCAATCTAGCAGAGCAGGGAAAGTTGGCCGGAGTAGGTCTCGCTCTTCTTGGTTCTCCTCCTTTGGCTTGATGCTATTTTCTGACGCCCCATCCCCATTATGCTATGAACTGTAGCAGGAGAAGACATCATCTCCATCCACATGAGAGCATCCAGCTCGGATGCTCTTACCCCTAAAGCTATGCTGAATCGGATAAATTGCTCCTCGAGCTTTAAATAATGTCGTTCTACTGTCAGGTGACTATCAAAGAAATTGCCCAATAATCCAGCTCGAAGAATATGAATATCCAAAATTGCTACATCGTCAGCATCTAGCCAATTACGTGCGACCCATGAAGCAGTCTTGTAACCGATACCAGGAATGTCTAGCAGCCAGTTACGCAAGGATTTTCCAGTATCGAGTGGAGGTTGTTCTTCAGATAGTCTTCTCAGTGCAGCACAAAGATAGCGAGCCTTCTGTTTGGCAAAACGATATCTTACTTGGCGACCATCAACTTCCAATGGTTCTTTCAACCATTCAAGTAACTTTTCTTCTGAAGGAGATTTCACTTCAAAAGCACCGCTGTTTCTAAGATGGTTAAATGCAGCAATACCTACATTGGCAGGTATCCCATGCCCCCCTAACAAGCAAGCACCAACCTCCTCTTTCAAGGTTGACCCAAGCTTGTAGTTGATACGATCACCAGTTAGACGGCGTGCATATACTTGGTAAGCCCAATAAGCGGGAGTAAGGAACTTCTCTATTGAGCCCCAAGGTACACCAGGAATAACCTCATCTTCAGGTTTGGGTAACTCAACATTAAAGACTGCTTGCCCCATGAAAATTGCACCTAACTGCATTAAGCAACCTCCTCGGCATTACCATAGTGTTCTTGCATCCACTCCAGTAGATCGTGACGCTCAACTGGATCTAGGCTCTGAATACGAGAACGGAGTCTAGCTTGACGACGTTGAATGGTTTGGCGATCTCGAAAAGTCTCCCCCATATAACGACTATCATGCAAACGCACAGGTGGTTCAAAGTTCATCCAGACAGTTTCATCACGCATCTCAACATGTGTCTTAGCAGGAAAGCTAACCTTGTGCCATCCAGAAAGCTCACGATTGTAGAGTTCACAGTCATAGCCAGAGAGCATCACTTTGCAAGGTAAAGTGAGTAAGCATTTCAATAATCGAATATGTTGACTTTCTGTATAGTCACAGCGATATATCTTGGCTCGTCTGCGAGTTTCTGGGACATAAGGTGGGTCCACATATACAAGCTCTTGGCCGTCATAGGTATAGCTTTCAAGGAAAGCTACGGCATCAACTTGGTACAACTCACAAAGACTTGGAAACTGAGTTTTCCAAAGATCTATGACTGTCGCATCAAGGTCTAAGCCTATGTTCCGCTGCGCAGCTTTTTTGTTGCGCATGACAGCCCCACCACCAAGATGGGATTCGATGTATGTCTGATGCGGAGGCATCAGATTGATCAAGCGCTGATAGCACTTGCCTTTACCGCCTGGATATCTCATATACAAATCATCGTCATTTTTGACGATGATGTCAACTTCGTTCTATTGATAGGCAAACAGTAAGCAAAAAAAGAGAGGGACATAAGTCCCTCTCTTTGGTGCTAATAACCTATTGCATTTTCAATGAGACGCCATTGCACGCATATGAGACGTCATTTCATTTGGAATGAGATCCCACAGACTGCGTCGATTAGACGTCGAGGTTGGCTACGCGCAGGGCGTTGGTCTCGATAAAGTCACGACGGGGCTCAACGGCATCACCCATCAGGGTGGAGAAGAGCTGGTCAGCACCGACGGCGTCGTCGATGGTGACGCGCAGCATGCGACGGGCTTCCGGATCCATGGTGGTTTCCCACAGCTGGTCCGGGTTCATCTCACCCAGCCCTTTATAGCGCTGGATGTAGATGCCACGCTTGCCTTCGCTCATCAGCCAGTCGACCGCTTCCACGAAGCTGGCAACCGGTTTGACCTTCTCGCCACGCTTGATGTAACCACCTTCCTCGATCAGGTTGGCGATCTCCTTGCCCAGCGAGACCAGTTGACGGTACTCGGAGGATTGCAGGAAGTCGTAGCTGAGCGGGTATTCGCGGTCGACACCGTGCTGACGTACCACGGCGTGCGGCACGTACAGGCTGCGCTCTTCGTCACGACGAACCTGGATCTGGTACTGGATACCGTGGTTGCTCTCGTTGAGCACGGCTTCCATACCCTGACACCAGGCCAGCAGATCGCTCTCGCTGTTCAGCAGCGCTTCGTTCAACTCCGGCTGATAGATCAGCTGGGTCAGCACGGCTTCCGGCGCACGACGAGACATGCGGGTGATCAGGTGAGTCACCGAGCGGTGCTGGTTGACCAGACGCTCCAGCGCCTCGCCACCGATGGCCGGGGCAGACTCGTTGACGTGCAGGGTAGCACCATCCAGCGCCATGGCGGTCTGGTACTGCAGCAGCGCGTCTTCGTCTTTCAGATACTGCTCCTGCTTGCCCTTCTTCACTTTGTAGAGCGGCGGCTGGGCGATGTAGACGTAGCCACGTTCGATGATTTCCGGCATCTGACGATAGAAGAAGGTCAGCAGCAGGGTTCGGATGTGCGCACCATCGACGTCCGCATCGGTCATGATGATGATGTTGTGGTAACGCAGCTTGTCCGGGTTGTACTCGTCGCGACCGATACCGCAACCCAGTGCGGTGATCAGGGTGCCCACCTCTTGCGAGGAGATCATCTTGTCGAAACGGGCCTTCTCTACGTTCAGGATCTTGCCCTTGAGCGGCAGGATGGCCTGGTTTTTACGGTTGCGACCCTGCTTGGCGGAACCGCCAGCAGAGTCCCCTTCCACTATGTAGAGTTCGGAGAGAGCCGGGTCTTTTTCCTGACAGTCAGCCAGCTTGCCGGGCAGACCGGCGATATCCAGCGCGCCTTTGCGGCGAGTCAGTTCGCGGGCCTTGCGGGCCGCTTCACGGGCACGGGCCGCATCGATGATCTTGTTGACCACGATCTTGGCATCGCCCGGGTTTTCCAGCAGGAAGTCGGCCAGCTTCTCACCCATCGCCTGTTCAACGGCGGTCTTCACTTCGGAAGAGACCAGCTTGTCTTTGGTCTGGGAGGAGAACTTGGGATCCGGCACCTTGACGGAGATAACGGCAATCAGACCTTCACGCACGTCGTCGCCACTGGCGGCAGACTTGGCCTTCTTGCTGTAGTCCTCTTTGTCCATATAGGAGTTCAGAGTACGGGTCAGCGCGGTACGGAAGCCAACGAGGTGAGTACCACCATCCCGCTGCGGGATGTTGTTGGTGAAGCAGTAGACCCCTTCCTGATAGGCGTCGTTCCACTGCATCGCCACTTCAACGCCGATGCCATCCTGCTCGGTGGTGAAATGGAACACCTTCGGGTGGATCGGGGTCTTGTTCTGGTTCAGGTATTCAACGAACGCCTTGATACCACCCTCATAGCAGAAATGCGCCTCGCGGCCATCACGCTCGTCCAGCAGACGAATGGAAACACCGGAGTTGAGGAAGGAGAGCTCACGCAGGCGCTTGGCCAGGATCTCGTAGTGATACAGGGTATCGGTAAAGATGGTCGGGCTCGGCCAGAAGCGAACTTCGGTACCGGTGCCGGTGCTGTCGCCAATCTGCTTGAGCGGCGCCTGCGGCTCACCCAGATGATAGGTCTGCTCGTAGACGTGGCCGTTACGACGAATGGTCAGCAACAGCTTGTCAGAGAGGGCGTTAACTACCGAGACACCCACGCCGTGCAGGCCGCCGGATACCTTGTAGGAGTTGTCATCAAACTTACCGCCAGCGTGCAGCACGGTCATGATGACCTCTGCGGCGGAGCGGCCCTCCTCCTCGTGCATGTCTACCGGGATACCCCGGCCATTGTCACGCACAGAGACAGAACCGTCGGAATGGATCTTGACCAGAATATCGGAGCAGTAGCCAGCGAGCGCCTCGTCAATGGAGTTATCGACGACTTCGAACACCATGTGGTGCAGACCCGAGCCATCATCCGTATCGCCGATATACATCCCCGGGCGCTTGCGGACCGCATCCAGGCCCTTCAGCACCTTGATATTCGAGGAGTCGTAAGTATTTTCACTCATAGCTTACTCTCTGCCTTCTCTAACGTTTCGGAGATTTTACCCTGTTCCACGTGGAACAACTTGCAGTCATTCGCATCCATCATGTCTGCGAGCTGACCGGTATCGATGGCGGTGATAAACACCTGGGACGCACACTGCTTCAGCCTTGCGGCCAGCAAGCGGCGCTTGTCGACATCCAGTTCAGAGGCAAAATCGTCAATTAAAAAAATACAGCCACGGCTGCTATGTTGATTCAAATAGAGCCCTTGGGCCAGTCGCATGGCGCAGACCAGCAACTTCAGCTGACCCCGGGACAAAATATCCTGAGCGGGTACCCCGTTCGCCTTGAGGCGCACATCGGCTTTCTGTGGACCGACACCGGTATAGCCCAGCGCCCGATCCCGCTCAAACCCCGCCTCCAGCAGATCGCCGAGGGGAGTATCTTTCTCCCAGCCCCGGTAAAAGCCGAGACTGATATCGAATTCCGGCAGAAAATCCGCCGTCATCTCCTTGATCAGGGGCGTAATGGCCTGACAATAACTGGCGCGAAACTCGGCCAGCTCACCCCCGAGCCGCACCAGCTCCTGATCCCAGAACGCCAGCTGGCGGTACTGGGTGCTCTGGCGCAGCAGCGCATTGCGCTGTTTCAGCAGCCGCCGCACTCGCCCCCACAGGGCAAAGAAGGTCGGCTCCTGATGGAAGACGCCCCAATCGAGCCAGGCGCGGCGAGCCTGAGGCCCGCCCGTCAGCAGGTTGAAGCCATCGGGATGGATCAACTGCACCGGCAACAGCTCCGCCAAATCGGCCAGCCGCTGGGCCTGCGCCCCGGCAATCTTGAGCTGGGTCTCGCCACTCTTGTCTTTGGCAAGACCGATCGGTACCTGACGCCCCTCCAGCTCGCACTGGGCAAACAGGGTAAAGGCCCTCTCCCCCTGGCGGATGACCCGCCCGGTCAAATGAGTGCGAAAGGAGCGCCCCAGACCAAGGTAGTGAATGGCTTCCAGCACGCTGGTCTTGCCGCTGCCATTGCACCCGACCAGAATGTTGAGGCCGGGCGACAGCTTGAGACTGGCTTGCTGGATATTGCGAAAGTCGCTGAGCTGGAGTTTGACCAGGGACACGACTAGATCCGCATCGGCATCACCACGTACTGAGCATCCTGATGTTCAAAATCCTCAATAATGGCACTGCTGATGGAATCGCTCAGGCTAATCCGAATTTGGTCACATTTTAACGTATTCAGCACGTCGAGCACATAAGAGACGTTAAAGCCGATCTCCATCTCGCCAGCGGCATATTGTACGTCAAGCAGCTCTTCGGCTTCTTCCTGTTCCGGGTTGTTGGCGGTGATGCGCAGCAGGTTTTCCTGCAGATTGAGACGCACCCCACGGAATTTCTCGTTGGAGAGGATGGCGGCGCGGGCAAACGCCTGACGCAGATCCTCACGGCCGGCGATCAGGGCCTTGTCGCTGTTGCGCGGAATGACGCGGCGCCAGTCCGGGAAGCGGCCATCCACCAGCTTGGAGGTGAAGATGAAGCCGTCCAGCGCAGCACGCAGGTTGCTGCGACCGATCTGCAGCCGCACCGGCTTGTCTTCCGCCTCCAGCAGACGCACCAGCTCCAGTACCCCTTTGCGCGGCAGGATAACCTGATGATCGGGCAGCGATTCCCCGACTACCTCGCGGCGGCAGGTAGCCAGACGGTGACCGTCGGTCGCCACGGTACGCAGACCGTGACCTTCGCTCTCGAACAGCATGCCGTTCAGGTAGTAGCGCACGTCCTGGCTGGCCATGGAGAACTGGGTCGCATCGATCAGCTTCTTCAGCTCCAGCTGGCTGATATCGAACTCGAGCACGGATTCCCAATCCTCGATGTTCGGATACTCGGTCGCTGGCAGGGTCGAGAGGTTGAAGCGGGAGCGACCGGACCGGATGATCAGGCGCTCGCCTTCGGTATTGAGACGGATCTCGGCGCCTTCCGGCAGACCACGGCAGATATCCAGCAGCTTGCGCGCCGGTACTGTGGTGCGGCCATCTTCACTGGCCCCGTTCAGATAGACCTGACCGATCATCTCTACTTCGAGATCGGTACCGGTCAGTGACAGCAGACCGTTGCTGACATCAAGCAGCACGTTGCCGAGGATCGGCAGGGTCGGTCGGCCGCCGAGGGCGCCGGACACCAGTTGCAGAGGACGTAACAGGGCCTCACGGCTAATTTCGAGCTGCATCTGTGCTCTCCGTTGTGATTAGGAGGAAAAGATTCGGATCAGGTTGGAATATTCGCGCTGCATCTGTCCACTCCGTTCCGTTATCAGGAAGAAAGGGTACGGATCAGGTTGGAATAGTCCTCCTTGATGTCGTGACTCTCCTCCTTCAGCTGCTCGATCTTGCGGCAGGCATGAAGAACGGTAGTGTGGTCACGGCCACCAAAGGCATCACCTATCTCCGGCAAACTGTGGTTGGTCAGCTCCTTGGCCAGTGCCATCGCCAGCTGGCGCGGACGGGCAACGGAGCGGGAACGACGCTTGGAGAGCAGATCCGCCAGCTTGATCTTGTAGTACTCCGCCACCGTCTTCTGGATATTGTCGATGGTGACCAGCTTCTCCTGCAGTGCCAACAGGTCGCGCAGCGCTTCGCGCACGAAATCGATGTTGATGGCACGGCCGGTGAAGTTGGCGTTGGCGATCACCCGGTTGAGGGCGCCTTCCAGTTCACGGACGTTGGATCGCAGACGTTTGGCGATGAAGAAGGCCACTTCGTCCGGCAGATGGATCTGGTTCTCGTCTGCCTTGCGCATCAGGATCGCGACGCGGGTCTCCAGCTCCGGCGGTTCGATCGCCACGGTCAGGCCCCAGCCGAAGCGGGACTTGAGGCGATCCTCGACACCGTTGATCTCCTTCGGATAGCGATCCGAGGTCAGGATGATCTGCTGGTTACCTTCCAGCAAGGCATTGAAGGTATGGAAGAACTCCTCCTGGGAGCGCTCCTTGTTGGCGAAGAACTGGATGTCATCGATGAGCAGGGCATCGACGCTGCGGTAGTAACGCTTGAACTCTTCAATGGCGTTATTTTGCAGCGCTTTCACCATGTCCTGAACAAACCGCTCGGAGTGCATATAGATGACTTTGGCATCTTTTTTACTCTCCTTGATGGCATTGCCAACGGCGTGCAGCAGGTGGGTTTTACCCAGGCCGGTGCCGCCATAGAGGAACAGCGGGTTGTAAGCACCACCCGGATTGTCCGCTACCTGACGGGCAGCCGCACGCGCCAACTGGTTGGACTTACCCTCGACGAAATTCTCGAAGGTATAGTTCACGTTGGTGTTGCTCTTGTGGTTCGGCTCGGGCTTGGCTTCAGCCTTGCTTTCCCAGCTCTTCTGCAAGTTATTCACAGGCGCGGCCCCCTGCACTGGCGCTCTGGCGACAGCGACGGGATGGGGACGATTGCCTATATCAAAACGCAGGGTGGGGCCGTCGACCCCATAGAGTTCATTGATGATGCCGTTAACCCGGATGAGATACTTATCTCGTACCCAGTCCAGAACAAAGCGATTCGGTGCATACAGGGTCAGAGTATTGTCACTCAACTCCGCTTGAAGCGGCCGGATCCACATGCTGAATTCTGCCGAGGGCAACTCATCTTGCAGCCGGTTAAGGCACTGCTGCCATAGCGAAGCAGTCACTCTAAACTCCTGTCGATTGATTAACTAAAGACCGGCTATTCTACGTTTTTAGCCGCCGGATCTCCAGCCATCGCCCGGTGGATCCAGCAAATAAGATCCTTGACTTTCAAGGATCCAGCGCCTTTGGATCGGATTTCATCCCCAAAGTTACCCACAGCTTGATCCACCGTCCGGATTGGTCGATCCCGTGCTTCTCTCCTGTTATTTCATATAACCAAATGTCATTTATTTTTTAAATTTTATTCCAATAACATCAGGGCCAAACCAGTTATTACAACTACAAATACAAGACATTGAGAGAGAGAAACACCATGAAAACATCCATCAAACTGATTTCCGGCGCAGCCATCCTGCTCGCCACCCTGTCCGGTCAGGCCATCGCCCAGGAGACCATCAAGGTCGGCATGTCTGGCAAATATTTCCCGTTCACCTTCGTCAAGCAGGACAAGCTGCAAGGCTTTGAAGTGGATATGTGGAACCAGATCGGCGAGCGCACCGGCTACAAGGTCGAATTCGTGACCGCCAGCTTCTCCGGCCTGTTCGGCATGCTGGAAACCGGCCGCATCGACACCATCTCCAACCAGATCACCATCACCGACGAGCGCAAGGCGAAGTACGACTTCTCCCAGCCTTACGTCTATGACGGCGCCCAGATCGTGGTACGCAAGGGCAACAGCACCATCCACGGCATCAAGGATCTGGAAGGCAAGAAGGTGGCCGTGAACCTGGGTTCCAACTTCGAAGAGCTGCTGCGCAAGAACGACCCGAACAAGAAGATCGATATCCGCACCTATGACTCCGCCTTCGAGCAGGATGTCGCCCTGGGTCGCATCGACGCCTTCGTGATGGACCGCGTCTCCACCGCCCAGCTGATCAAAGAGTCCAAGCTGCCGCTGCAACAGGCTGGCGCACCGTTCGAGACTATCGAGAACGCCCTGCCCTTCCTGAAGACCCCGGAGAAACAGGCGCTGCTGAAGAAGGTCGACGAGGCCCTGACCGCCATGCGCAAGGATGGCTCCCTGCGTCAGATCTCCGAAAAATGGTTCGCTTCCGACATCACCGACAAATAAATGATGGAATTTGACCTCGAATACACGCTGGGGCTGTTTCCCATCCTGCTCAAATATCTGGGCACCACGATGGAGATGGCCCTGTGGGGATTCGTGCTGGCACTCGTACTCTCGCTGGCCCTGGCGATAGTACGGGTGTTTCGCGTCCCCGCGATTCACTGGCTGGCGATGCTCTATATCTCGTTCTTTCGGGGTACACCGCTACTCGTTCAGCTGTTCCTGCTCTACTACGGACTGCCGCAACTATTCCCGATCTTCGTGGGGATGGATGCCTTTACCGCCGCCATCGTCGGTCTGACCCTGCACTTCGCCGCCTACATGGCCGAGTCGATCCGCGCAGCCATCCTCGGCATTCACAAAAGCCAGATGGAAGCGGCGCTCAGTATCGGCATGAGCCGTTATCAGGCGATGCAGCGGATCATCCTGCCGCAGGCGGCCCGTATCGCCACCCCGTCGCTGATGAACTACTTCATCGACATGATCAAGAGCACCTCGCTGGCCTTCACCCTGGGGGTGGCCGAGATCATGGGCAAGGCGCAGATGGAAGCCTCCTCCTCCTTCAAGTTCTTCGAGAGCTTCATGGCGGTGGCGCTGGTCTACTGGGTGGTGGTGATCTTCTTCACCCGCTTGCAGCACCTGCTGGAAATTCGTCTCAACCGTGCCTATTAGGGGTTTGCCATGACAAAGCAACTGACCCGCTTGCAATGCACGCCGGAAGTCCGTTTTAACACTGCGCCTGTTTAAAGGAGGGCTCTCATGATCAAGCTAACCGGCCTCTCCAAGGCATATCACGGCAATCAGGTGCTCAACGGCATCGATCTGGAGGTCAAAAAGGGGGAAATTGTCGTCATCATCGGCCCCTCCGGCACCGGCAAGTCGACCCTGTTGCGCTGCCTGAACCTGCTGGAGACCCCGGATGCGGGCACCCTGGCCATCGACGATCTGGAGCTGAATCTGGCCAAGGCCAGCGAACAGCAGGCGATCGAGCTGCGCAAACGGGCCTCCTTCGTGTTCCAGAACTACGCCCTGTTTGCCAACAAGACGGCGCTCGACAACATCGCCGAAGGGCTGATCACCGTCTGGAAGCAGCCAAAAGCGGAGGCCCGCGCCACAGCGCTCGGCATCCTCAAGGACATTGGCCTCGCCGACAAGCAGGATGCCTATCCGGCGTCGCTCTCCGGCGGCCAGCAGCAGCGGGTCGGCATTGGCCGCGCCATGGCGGCCCACTCCAAGGTGATCCTGTTTGACGAGCCCACCTCGGCCCTCGATCCCGAGTGGGTCGACGAGGTTTTGGGACTGATGAAAGAGTTGGCCCGCCAGCACCAGACCATGGTGGTGGTGACCCATGAGATTGAATTTGCTCGTGATGTTGCCGATCGGGTGATCTTCATGGAAGGGGGGCGGATCGTCGAACAGGGCCCGCCGGATCAGATATTGGTCGATCCCAAGGATCCCCGTACCCGGGAGTTCTTGCGGAAAGTCCTTAAATAGCTCTCTCTTTGGCGGCCTGGCCGCCTTTTTTATTGAGGGATCCCTTGTTTAACCCCGGGTTGCCAGTATAATCCGGAGCCCTTGATCCTCTGGATCCTCACGCTCGGCAGTGGCCTTTTCAAGACCATGGCAGGATGAGAGGGAACGGCGGATTGACTAAAAGCCGAACTCTGTTTAGAATTCGGCCTCTTTTGCTAGTCGTCACACGCTATAGCTGGCGCGTCGGCTAAGTGTGACAATCAAAACTGTACAGAAATACGGAATCGAATCATGAAACGTACTTTTCAACCGTCCAACCTGAAGCGCAAGCGCTCTCACGGTTTCCGCGCCCGCATGGCAACTGCCAACGGTCGTAAAGTTCTGGCCGCTCGTCGTGCCAAGGGTCGTGCCCGTCTGGTAGTTTAATGCCTACCCAGCACACCTTCTCTCGGGAGTTACGTCTGTTAACTCCCGAACACTTCAAACGCGTTTTCGCCGAGCCTGTCCGGGCTGCTTCCCCGCAAATTACGCTTCTCGCCTGCCCCAATTCACTCGAACACTCTCGTCTTGGTCTCGCTGTGCCCAAAAAAGCACTCAAGCGTGCCGTCTGGCGTAACCGTGTCAAACGGGTGGTCCGGGAAAGTTTCCGCCTCAAACAACATCAGCTGCCCGCTATCGACATCGTGGTGATCGCCAAGGCCGGTGTGAAAGAGATGGATAACGAGGAACTGTTCAAGTTACTGGAAAAGCTATGGCGCACTCTGTCACGCCGTTGCAATGGGTAGCTATCAAACTGATACGCCTGTATCAGCTAATCATTAGCCCTCTGCTCGGGCCGCGCTGCCGTTTTACTCCAACTTGTTCCCAATTTGCGATAGAAGCCATCCGACTTCACGGTTTCATAAAAGGCGTTTGGTTAGCTAGCAAACGTCTATTAAAATGCCATCCCTTATCCGAGGGTGGTTATGACCCGGTTCCGCAACCAAAGCGAAGAAACTGAAGACTATGGAATCACAACGCAATCTACTCCTGATCGGTTTGCTGTTCGTGAGCTTTCTGCTCTGGCAACAGTGGGAGTCCGACAAGGCTCCGAAGCCGGCCCCGACTACCGTGGCCCAAACCGAACATTTCGTACCTGAAGCCGGTCAGACCGGTGATATTCCTCAGGTTTCCGAGCAAGCCAACGCGACTGCCGCACGCAAGCTGATCACCGTCTCCTCTGACGTGCTCAAGCTGACCCTGGATACCCAGGGTGGTGACGTCGTGTCTGCCGAACTGCTGTCTCACAAACTGGAAGAGGGCAAGGACCAACCGTTCGTGCTGCTGACCAGCAAGCCTGAGCACCTCTATATCGCCCAGAGCGGTCTGGTGGGTCGCAACGGTCCGGACAGTCAGGCCGAAGGTCGTCCTACCTATGAAGCCGCCCAGACCAGCTATCAGCTGGCCGATGGTCAGGATCAAGTCGTCGTTCCGATGACCTGGACCGACAGCAAGGGCGTGGTCTTCACCAAGGAGTTCATCCTCAAGCGTGGCGACTATGCCGTTGGCGTTGATTACAAGATCGACAACAAATCTGCCGAGCCGGTTCAGGTGCAGTTCTATGGTCAGCTGAAGCAGACCGTAGCAACGCCGAAGGATCAGGAAGGTCATGCCATGGTAGCCAGCGCTTACCGTGGTGGTGCTTTCTCCAGCGAAGAGACTCGCTACAAGAAGTACACCTTCGACGAGATGAAAGATGCCGACCTGAACAAGACCACCAAGGGTGGTTGGGTCGCCATGCTGCAACACTACTTCGTCTCTGCCTGGGCACCGAATGCCGACGATACCAACAGCTTCTACAGCCGCGTGATCCCTGGTAAAGGCCAGGCCATCATCGGTTACAAGGCGCCGCTGGTAGACGTGGCCGCCGGCCAACAGGCCGAAGTGACCAGCAAGCTGTGGGTCGGTCCCAAGCTGCAAGACCAGATGGCCAAGGTGGCTAACCACCTCGACCTGACCGTCGACTACGGCTGGCTGTGGTTCATCGCCCAACCGCTGCACTGGCTGCTGACCGTGTTCCACGGTTTCGTCCAGAACTGGGGTCTGGCCATCATCATGCTGACCCTGCTGGTACGCGGCATCATGTTCCCGCTGACCAAGGCCCAGTACACCTCCATGGCCAAGATGCGCATGCTGCAACCCAAGATTGCGGCCCTGCGCGAGCGCTTCGGCGACGACCGCCAGAAGATGTCTCAGGGCATGATGGAGCTGTACAAGAAGGAGAAGGTCAACCCGCTGGGTGGCTGCCTGCCGATCCTGGTTCAGATGCCGATCTTCATCGCCCTTTACTGGGCACTGATGGAGTCCGTTGAACTGCGTCACGCGCCGTTTGCCCTGTGGATCACTGACCTGTCAGTGAAGGACCCCTTCTTCGTGCTGCCAATCCTCATGGGTGCCTCCATGTGGTATCTGCAGAAGATGAGCCCGACCACCGTGACCGACCCGATGCAGCAGAAAGTGATGCAGTTCATGCCGATCATCTTCACTTTCATGTTCCTCTGGTTCCCGGCTGGCCTGACTCTGTACTGGCTGGTGAGCAACGTCATCTCCATTACCCAGCAGACCATCATCTATCGTCAGCTGGAGAAGAAAGGCCTGCACACTCGCAACTGATGCGCAGCTAATCTTCCCGTGATGACAAAAGAGGCGGCCTTCGGGCCGCCTTTTTTATTACAATGTCTCCCACTACGTTTTCCTATCAGCGAACAAACGAGCCAAGCAAGATGACAACAGATACGATCGTGGCCCAGGCCACCGCGCCAGGCCGTGGTGGCGTCGGCATAGTCCGGGTCTCCGGCCCCGCCGCCGAACAGGTCGCCGGGATAGTGCTCGGCAAGCTCCCGCGGGTGCGCTACGCCGAATATCTGCCGTTCAAGGATGAGCAAGGCCAGGTACTGGATCAGGGCATCGCCCTGCTGTTCAAAGCCCCCAACAGCTTCACCGGCGAGGATGTGCTGGAGCTGCAGGGCCACGGCGGCCCCGTCATCATGGACATGCTGATCCGCCGCATTCTGAAAATCGACGGCATTCGTCCTGCCCGCCCCGGCGAGTTCAGCGAGCGCGCCTTCATCAACGACAAGCTGGATCTGGCCCAGGCCGAGGCCATCGCCGATCTGATCGAAGCCTCCAGCGAACAGGCCGCCCGCAGCGCCATGCACTCCCTGCAGGGGCAGTTCTCCAGCAAAATCCAGCAACTGGTGGAGAGCCTGATCCGGCTGCGCATCTATGTGGAAGCGGCCATCGACTTCCCGGACGAGGAGATCGACTTCCTCTCCGACGGCAAGGTGGCGGGCGACCTCTACGCCATCATGTCCGAGCTGGACGACGTGCGCGGGGAAGCCAAACAGGGCGCCCTGCTGCGGGAAGGGATGAAGGTGGTGATCGCCGGTCGTCCCAACGCCGGCAAATCGAGCCTGCTCAACGCCCTGGCGGGGCGCGAGTCGGCCATCGTCACCGAGATCGCCGGTACCACCCGCGACGTGCTACGCGAACACATCCATCTCGATGGCATGCCGCTGCACATCATCGACACCGCCGGTCTGCGCGACACCCAGGACAAGGTGGAGCAGATCGGTATCGAGCGCGCCTGGGCCGAGATCGAACAGGCCGATCGGGTGCTGTTTATGGTGGATGGCACCACCACAGACGCAATCGACCCGCGGGAGATCTGGCCGGAATTTGTTGATCGGTTGCCAAAAAACATCGGCCTCACCGTCATTCGCAACAAGGCCGACCTGACCGGCGAGGATCTGGCACCGAGCCAGGAGCAGGGCCACGCCGTCTACCGCATCTCCGCCAAGACCGAGCTGGGGCTGCCCGCCCTGCGCGAGCACCTTAAACAGTGCATGGGCTTCCAGGGCAACACCGAAGGGGGCTTTATGGCCCGCCGCCGCCATCTGGATGCGCTGGAGCGCGCCGCCGAGCGCCTGCTGGTGGCCAAAGAGCAGCTGGAAGTGTTCGTGGCTGGCGAGCTGGTGGCCGAAGAGCTGCGCCTGGCGCAGGAGTCCCTCTCCGAGATCACCGGCGAATTCAGCTCCGACGATCTGCTGGGCCGCATCTTCTCCAGCTTCTGCATCGGCAAGTAATGTGGTGAAAAATCAGCAATAAAAAGCAGCCAGTGAGAACATAAGACATTGTAAATATTGGACTTTGTTTTTTACTGGCTATTCTTGCCTGATCTTGTTTCGTGAGAATTTACCCCGAGAGTACCCCGAAGTAACCTCTTGGGGTACTTTTGGGGGACACTTATGAAGATCAGCATCGAATTCCGCGAACCGGACGCCGAAGGCAAGCGCGCTCTGCGCTTAACCTACTACGCCGGCTCCTACCTTGACCCAACCACGGGCATCCGCAAGCACAAACGCAGCAGAGAGACCCTGGATCTCTTCCTGTACGACAAGCCGCGTACCCCAGCACAGCGGCTCCACAACAAAGAAACCCAGCGAGCAGCCGAAGCCATCCGCGCCAAGCGGCTCTTCGAGCATGAGACAGGTAAACACCATCTGGATTTCTCGAACGCCTACAAGGCCAGCTTCTTCGAGTACTTCCAAGAGGTTACAGACCAAAAAGCGGCAGGCAGCAAGAGCAACCATTCCATCTGGATATCAGCCCTCAAGCATTTACGCCAGTACCATAAGCTGCCGGAGCTGACTTTCGAGGAAGTAGATCAGCTGTTCCTGGAGGGGTTTCGGCATTACCTGATGCACAAGGCCCGCACCAAAAGCGGCACACCACTGAGCCGCAACACCCAGAGTGCCTATTTCAACAAGTTAAGGGCAGCCCTGAACCAGGCTGAGCAGGAACGGCTGCTACCGGATAATCCGGTACGACGTGTCAAAGCTATCCAGGGGGAGAAGAACAAACGGGTTTACCTGACCGAAGACGAGGTACGAGCCCTGGCCCAGGCCGAGTGCCGGTACGACGTTCTTAAGCGCGCCTTTCTGTTCTCTTGTTGCACTGGCTTGCGCTGGTCCGACATTCACAAGCTGACCTGGGCCGAGCTGGAGCCCTTCTATGGCCATTACCGTATCGTCTTCACCCAGAAAAAGACCAGCGGCCTGCAATACCTGGATTTGAATGACATGGCGATGCAGCTGATGGGGCGCCCAGGCAAGGCAACAGAGCGGATCTTCAAGGGCCTCAAGTACTCGGCTTGGCACAACATGGAGCTCACCCGGTGGGCGTTGCAGGCGGGTATAACCAAGAAGGTAACCTTCCACAGCGCGCGTCATACCTTCGCCGTCATCCAGCTTAACCGCGGCGTCGATATCTATGCCCTCTCCCGCTTGCTGGGGCACAGTGAGCTGAGAACCACAGAGATCTATGCAGACATCCTTGAATCACGGCGTAGAGATGCCATGCTCGATTTTCCCAACGTATTGGAGTGATAGAAGCACCCTCGACGAGATCATGGCCAGGAAGAGCCAACAAATAGGCCAGCGCGACCATGCGCTGGCCTAGATTATCTTAGATAATATAGATCGGATTTCAGGATCGCCCTGCAGCCCAAGCGGTAACTGGGTTTCACTGAATTGGCTTGTGACCGTTATCGTGAACTTTGTGACCACTTTCGTGATAGTTTGTGACCGTTATCGTGATAGTGCAGGCCGGCCGATGGTAAACCGCCCCTTGGCATGTTCACTGATTGACCAACCCAGTTCAGCCAGTTCATCCAGTGCCTTGCGGACTCGCGATTGCCGCTTTCGGTCGGTGGCCGCGCTGGACTTATCAGGAAAAGCGTAAGAGACCAGTTTATCTAAACCTACTGGCTTGCTGCGGCCACAATCAATCCAGGCGCAAAGCCGCTGATGCAATATCCGAGCAGTGCTACTACGCAGTTGCCGTACCTCAGCCAGATCGATATAGGTATATCGGCCATTACCCAATATGGCATTGGTCAGCAATGGATTAAGCGCCACAAAGAGCCTATCGGTCAGGGGATCGCTGGCATAGTTCGCCAGCAGACGAAAACCACTACGCAAGCCTGCTACCTGTGCTATTACCGACACCTTCCACAACCGCTCGACAGTGCGACGCACCGTATTGGTGTCACGAGGGTTTGCGTAACCAATCTCCTTGGCCAGTTTGCGCAAGCTGCTTTTGACTACCAAGACATCCTGCTGGTTGGCAATCCCACGCAGCTGAAGTAGGTCTCGTAATATCTCTCCGGTTTCACCACTCGCAATAGTCCCAATCTTGCCACTTTCTGATTCAAGCCCAGCTAGGGCAACCAACCCTTGAAGTACGCGCAAATCGTCAGCCCCCAAGGGTTCTGGCCCAGAAAACTCAATCTGATTACCGTTATCCAAACGGTAAATCACCTCCAGCTTGTCACGGCGGCGTTGGCCATTCGAGATCGCCCTAAACAACCCGGGAGCAAGGCAGTGCATATGGTCGTGCCGGGCATGAGTCAATTCAAAGCAAGGCACGTTTGCCCCCAGCCCAGTGTATTTCGTCAAAACCAGCGGGGTACAGCACGCCACCTTCCTTCCGCTCCAGCCAGCGCTCCGGTAGTGGCGGCCCATAATTGCTTTTGCTTACCCCAAACCGCACGTAAAGCTGGCTCTGCTCTGCCGATACGCCCAGCTGCTGCGCCTCTTTCTTGGTCATAGTGGCGAGATAGCCCTGCCAGCGGATGTTATCCACCAGAACTGACGAACCTCGGCTTGCCTGCTGCAGATCGCCAGCTTCTTGGAATACTGCGGATTTGCTGGTGTGGTGTACAAACAACACAGCGCATCCCTTCAGCATGGCCAGCCGTTCCAGCTGACCCAGCACCAGTGTCATAGCACAGGCTGCATTCTCATCAGCATCGTGAAAGCGTCTCAGTGTATCGATAACCACCAACCTGACCCCCTCAGCCCAAATGGCAATCGCTTCCCACCAGTGGCTATCCAACACATTTGGACTGGATCCCTGCAGCGGTATAAGACGAAGGTCTCGTTCAACGTTGGCACGAAGTTCAGCGTCAAGATATCCGCCCAAGGCAAACAAGCGCTGGTGCAGTACAGGCCAAGGGTCCTCGGCAGGCAGGTAGAGCACAGCCCCTCTGCTCAGATTGCCAAGCCCAATCCAATCTGGCCCACCGGATATCTGCATTGCCAGTTGTAATGCCAACATCGATTTGCCCACACCTCCCGGTGACACCAAAGCACCAACGCAGCCAACAGGCAGCCCCGGGAGGACAAAATCGAGGGGTTTCGGAGGTTCAACAAAAGCCGACCGGAGATCCTGAGGCCAGTGAGATGCTATGAGATCTCGTTCCATAACAGCCTCACAACCGCCCATGGCTAGCTTGCCGCACACGCTTGGTTACATGCTCAGTGAGTTCGGCGTCCGGTGAAATGCGGTGGGAGAGCAGCCAGTCCAGCAGCTCAACGCGCTTGAAGTAGATCTTTTTGCCTTGTGGCTTGTAATGCGGCAGACGCTTTTCACTGGTCAGCCGGTACACATAGCTGACAGAAACCCCCAGCAACTCGGCACACTCCTCGGCAGAAATCACCTCCTTCTGCCCCTGCCCTTGCTGGATCACCAGCCGTTTCAGCTCATACAGCTCTTTCAGAATTATCCCGTTTGGATCGCTGTAAACTGACGGATTTTGCTCACGCATGCAGATGATCTCCCTGTAACAAACATCAACATGCAAAGCGTACCGGGGACCTAACGAAATACAGAGCGCTGTAAGTGCCCAAAATGGGCACTTACAGCGTTTTCTGGAAAATTTTCACATGTGAAATTTTGGCGAGAAACCGCCAGTAAAGTCATCAGGCTCCACCAGATCCGTCACAAAATGGGGTAAGAATGTTTGACTGAAAGAGGGCGTCTCTTTAAGGTTGCCCGCAACATGACCCCGGCCTCTTGGTTGCTTTGCAACTTACGCCGGGGTTGTTTTTTTGAATCTGTCTTTGTGTCGGCATACACGCCTTATTACTTCGCCATACAGCCAGTCGGTTGCTAATCATCGGGGTAACCGTTACACTTTGCGCATCTCATCTACCAGCCTTTGGCGTCAGCGTAGAAGGAGTTACGGCCCCGTCCTCTTCGGAGGGCGCGGCCAGCTTAATTCCCTCCCCTAGCAGTCAATAACTCCCATACCGTTCCCAGCGCTTGTTGTACTTGCGCCGTTCGTGCTCATGTTCGATGAAAAATGCCGTCCACGGCAGGATATATTCTCCGCGATCATCCAGCACGACGAGGTAGCCTTCCGCTTCAAACCAGATATGGATGCGTTGCAGCTTGCCACGAGGCTCAGCCCACACCTTCAGCTCAGGATCGCTATCATTCTCGATGATGGGTTTGGGCCAGCGGATGCGTTCGCATCGACGTAAATCGGGTTCTCGCTCTGCTTCAACTTCTCCAGTTGAAATCATGTGCCAGAAGGTCGCTGATTTCCCGGCATATTCAGGATGACGTTTCAGACCAAGACGCTTGCCTCTGAACTCGGGTTTGTTGAGTACAAAGTCTTGTTCGAAGGCCGCATAAACAGCAGAGAAAAAACGCCCCCAATCACCGCCAGAGGCGGTCATCAGAATGAGGTCAGGTAGCCATACCGGTTGCATCACCATCCACCCCTGCTGCACCAGACCATCAGATTGAACTTGCTCTCTCGCAGAAGGGTATTGTGCGTCAGCTTGTAACCACTTCGTTGCCGTATTCTTTCAATCAACGCCAGCTTGGCTTGGCTGCTGGTCAACCCTCGATGCAGATAGCTCAGGGCTCCGATCAAAAGATCCGCAACTTGCAGCAACTCGGCTTCATGAGAGTGGATCCGCTGCACCCGATGAATGATTTTCTTCGAGTAGTCATACGTGTTATTGCACAAAACATCATGCAACTTGCTGATCTTCTCATGCCCCAAGGTATCCTTGATATCGATATAGACTCGATAGCCATTCTGCGGCTCAAAGATCGTCTTCAGCATGACGAAATACATTTTGTAGTACCAGTCGTCATGACTCTGCCCAAACGCTTCATGATTTAGCTGTGATTTATCCGGGATAACCAGACCACGAAAGTGAAGGTCATCATCATCGAAAAAGTAATCTAGCAGGTCACGATAGAAGGAGAGTTTCGACTGACTAACCTTGGTCCACTTCACCTCGAAATCCGGCGCCAACCCATGCTTTTGCTTGATCTCGCGCAAGCGACGTACGATCTCGTGGCGCTTATCCAGCGGACACCATACAGCTCCAAGCACCATGGCCGATTGACCATCGTTCTCCAGATGGCAGGACTCATCGCAATAGACATTAAATATGCGGCTCATCAGGCAAGGGCTCCTTCCACCAGCGACTCGGCCAAGGCAAGTTGGGTCTGCTGGCTGGTTTGCAGGCGGGCTTTAAGTTGATCGCAGATTGCAAATAAATCATTGACCCTACTGACAATACGAATGAACTCTTGAGTCGGAGGGCATGGGACTAAAATATTACTTAATATTTCCAGATTAATATTTTTCTGTGCTGTAGAAGGAGCAAATCGCTCTAAATTTTCCTTTGCAGTACGGATGAAGAAATCAAAATAAACCACTGGCAAACTTGATTCATAAGGGGTGTATCCCACAACACTATCAGGAAAACATGCATCAAACCCTAATATTCCCGTATCAGCAATATTTGCTGCAATTGTGATGCACAGAGTTCCTTTTGGCCACAGCTGACTTTGAGCTAAACCTATCTCATTATACATAGCAGTGTAAGACTCAATTACGCCATCAGCCCGGGCTACATCTCCAGTTTGAACAAGTGGAATCGTCCCATTAACGTATAGCTTGGGGT
>OEQV01000139.1_pt1 | contig 20865 bp, 28 predicted proteins | sample 1539821 | NCBI WGS metagenome assembly OEQV01 (sample SAMEA3891244, study PRJEB23780) | metagenome | biome: terrestrial biome; feature: animal house; material: water of meat washing | place: Italy | collected 2015-05-12 | reverse complement strand
AACACGAAATTACACTTAATAATAATTTATGTTTACACTTGATAAGGGGTAAAGAACAAACAGTTGTTAATTTGGTAAGGGGTAATCAAGAACAGGTAGTTACTATTGGATCTTTTTGTAACTTTCAATCAGTTAATGATAAAATGGAATGGTTGATTAACTCCATGAGTTATTACGTCTTTAACTGTGTAATGAAAGATCTGAATCTTGGAAAGTATCTTGAACCTGGTTACGTGTTTACTGAAGAAGACTACAATAAACTCTGTAAACTAATAGGTAAAGAAACAATTATCCAGATAAAGACCAAAAACTGGGATAAATGGTGTTTAGGGTTGGTGAAGACATTAAAGGGAAAATTCATTAAACGTGAATTACTCCAAGATGTCAAGGTTAAACTTATCTAGGGATATTTAACATGAAAACTTACAAAGTTGAAGAACTTACTTTAAGCGAAGCTAGAACGCTCTCAGGAGTTTTGTTTCATTTTACCGATAAACATACCGGTGTGAGTGAGAACGGTCTTATAACGCTTCTCACGAGCTCTAAGGAAGGATTTGAACATGTAATTAAAAGCGATAGTTTCTTTATCTATCGCGAAGAGGAGTCTGAAGAACCTGACACCAATGAACTTGTCTGGGTGTGTGGATTGATTAATCAGGAACAAGACGTCTTGATGTTGAAATCTGGAAAGGAAGATGTTAGTGATGTCGACAGGATTATAGTAAGTTACCTTACCAGACTACTTAATAACGAAGAACAGTTTTATCGTTTCGTTATTGGTGAAGATACTTGGGAAGTGGTTTGTTGTCTCAACATCACTTCAACTCAATTTCTTCTTAGGAAAATGAATACGACAATTGACAATCTGGTACGTTATTCTGATGTTTGCGAAATAGACAAGTATTATCGCAAAACAGGTATCTGGCCAGTGGCTCAAAAGTTCAGAGAACATTTAGATAATCATTACAAAGGTATTTTAGATGTTAGAACTTTTTAAAGCTCTTTGGTTTAGTTTCTGGTTTGATAAAAAGAAAGATGTTCCTATTAGTTTCTACAAAGAAGATGTAACAGTGTTGAGAAGCTGGGTTGTAGGAACTGAATCAAAACCAAGAAAGATCCGATTCATTAACCAACTAGGAGAAACAAGGGTTGGATCTTTCTATTTTGAATGGAAGTATCCAGGATTGATTTTAACACCTGTTCCAAACCGGACTTCGAAATTAATCTTTCCAAAGAAGAAAAGTGTAGTTCGGTTTATCACTACTTTCAAAAGAGTACCTGAATATGGAACTTTCATGTTGTTTAAAAGAAATGCACTAAACAAATGGGTTTACGTATTTAGTCCACACAAAACAATATAATTTAAGTTCTATAATTTTTCACATAGATATTATTTCTATGTAATGTTACAAGATGTATTTCAAAGGAGTCTAGGAAATGTCTGTTATTGAAAGTGTAGCTGAAATGAAAGCCCTTACCAAAGCGTGTTTGAAGACTGTAATGTTTCATAACGTCTTTATTCACCCTGGTGATTATCAATTCCGTAAGTTGAAAGGAAATCTTCTTATGGAATTGAAGGTAGAACTTCTTGATGGTAAACGGATGTTGAATATTTTCATCCATGGAAGTTCTGGCGAAAGTAAACAACTTCTTTCACTTTCCCTTGGGGATTGTAAGTCTTGGTATAACAAAGACTTTATCAAAGTTATTGAACAAGCTTTGGTAAAACAAATGTTCACAAGGTTGGGTGAAACTAAACAAATGGTGTTCGATGATCTTGATTACTATTATGTTTACACCAAGAAACTTGATAAAACTATCTGTGACGAAGTAGAACAAGCTATGAAGAATTTCCACGCCGGTACGAACAAAGTCAAAGCTCCGTTCCGCAAATTGCTTACAGTACCGGTACAGCTCGTTTAAATTCATATTCAAAGTCTAGGGGAATTAAAATGCAAGTTACAATTAAACAACTCATGCAAGCTTCGCCTTTGCTCGCCAAAGAAACTCTCAATCGTATTAACCAATACGTCGCTGTTAAAGCTGGCAATTCTGCATTCCCAGTACAAACATTTGAAATTTATGGTATCAAGTGTAAGTTGTTGTTTTTGAAAGTTCCAGCTGGGGTTAAGATCAGTCTGAATATTGCCGAGAAGTTTAATCTGGAAACTGAAGTGAGTTCAGATTCTTTTGGTAATAAAATTGATCCGTCACATATTGTTGAATTGATCAATGAAGGAATCTTCCGTATCATCCGTGCTGTTTTCTTTAAGATCTTGAGTTGTGATGTCGACAGTTTGTTGAAACAATACCACGAGGCTGAAGTGGGCGATGTTAGTTATCTCTTTAATCACCACTATCCTTCCATTGAGGTTAAGAAACGTAGTAACGGTTATTCTTACCATAGCTGGATTGGAGTTCCTAAGTCAGAAGAAGGAACTTTGCGTTACGAGTCAATTATCCTTAATTCCGCTCAACACCCTCTCCCCGATATTGGGGGTATTTCAATTGTAGAAAACATTAGCACTTGGGATCTCACCAATTACGCAGATCATAATCCCAATTCCATTCCGACAGAACAAGATGTCTACGGTTGCAAGGTAATCGATAACTTTACCGATGATTTGACTTGGCTTTGCATGAAGGGTGATTACAACCCAGAGTGGTTAGAAAAGCTTGTCAACATCTGATAACAACTAAATAGGGATAAACCTAATGCAACAAGTAGATAGTAAGTTTGAAAAGAAAATGGTAGTTTTTCTTAACAGTTTGATTAATCAGACCAAGAAAAACAAGATTGAACTCAATAGTAAAGCTGAGTTCAATATCCAAGGTAAAACGGTTGTGTTTAGCGCACTTCCTGAGTATCGCAAGTTCGGGACTCATCAAGTGTGCAATTGGAACAGTCCGGTTTACAATAGCAACAAAGAAAGTGTAGTTGCTTCTTTCAAACTGAAATTGAACGGAAATCTGTTCGGTAAATTTAGTGTCCATGTTAAACATGTTCTCGGTGACGTACCTGAACATGAACTCATCAGAGTTTCTTCTGATTTGAAACAATCAGCTTTGAACTTACTTAACTAGTCTAGGAGATAATGCAAATGGAAATGACTGTTAGCGCTACTGAATTACTGGATAATGTAACATTGTTCTGGAGTGGTGTCGAAACTGCTCGTAAGAACTTTAAACAAACTCAGATTGTTGGATTTAGTAACATTATCGAGCTTAACGAAACTGTTAAAGTGGAGTTCTGGAATCAGAGTAATGAAGAAGGTGATCTTTCTGTTGTTGCCAAGATCCCTGGTTTGGGAACATCCGGCACTCTTGGGTTCGGATACTCGGAAGTTCAAGAAGAAGAACTCACCGAGGAGTATTACGGAAATCATCTCCTGATCTTTATCAACAGTCTTGGTAAAATCCTTGCCCACAAAGCCTATGATCAGTGGTGTGAAGAAACTGGGTTTATTGGTTATGTTGATCAGCTTAATACTGACAAAATGACGGACCTTCTTCCCAAAGGTTTTGCATTAATTCTAGAGCCTGAAGTTCGCGGTTATGATCTCCAAGTGTTCGATAGTGAAGAACAACTTCTTTATCGTGCAGCCGGTGAGAATGTTCTAGAGTTTGAAGAAGATACTTCTTGGGATAAACTCAAGTTGGAAATCAAACTTGCTTGGATGACCGTCTATGTCAATGGTCTTGCATTCAAAGATCTGAAAGTTGTAATTTAAACCTATCTAGAGTAACCCAGGATCTCCTGGGTTACTCTTTTAAGTCTAGTATAATGAAACGATAGGAACTATTATAATGATACAGGAAGGTAGAATTAGCTATGCGATAGATGGAAATAAAGTTGTATTCCACGATAATCAACTAAAGGGTAGTTTAGTGCTTTATTTCAAACCCCTGAATCCTAAGCAAGGATCAGATTTGATGTATGGTACTTTAAACGATATCTTGTTGTCGTTGAAGAGAAAAGAGCTTATCTTGGAGTTATTTGGTATCACCAGAATAGATGTTCAAAAAGACATTATTCTTAAAGGTAAGATTTTTCTTAAATCTAGTTTCCTATTTGATCCTGAATTGAACAATTCTAAGTTACACTTTGTTTCTATTAAAAGCCGTTGTGTAATTACAGAATCAGAGATCTCTCATTTTGGTGATACTCGACATGGATTGATCAAATTTGATCATTGTTCTATTTCCAAAGAAGATTATGTAAAACTTCCAGCAGGAAGAGAAATTACTGTTATCAACAATCACATTCATTAATCTAGAAAAGAGGTTATTATGAACGCTAAATTTATTATTGAACAAATCGTTATGTCCATGTCATTTTTGAAAGCTGACATGTTCAGGGAGCATAAATTCATTAAACAGGAAGATGTACATGGGGTGTACAAATGTCTGAAAGCTGTTATTAATCATCCCGAAACTGGATATTTACAAAGTAAAGTTGGCGTAGCAACAACCTTAGAAAATATCAAAGAAAAACTAGGTTCCGCATTATTCAATTGGAGTTATCTCCTAGATGTTCTTTCCGAGATTAACAAATTAGAAAATCTAGAAGAAAACAAGGAAGTATTGGAGAATTTGTATTATAACTTGCTAGAAAAGACTCCCCTGCCCAAAGTGGAACTTTTTCTCGGTGTGGTAAACCAAGATGACCGTGCAGACCCACGTGATATACTTGTACGAAGTTTTCGAGGTCAGTACTTAAGCCTACATTTATTTAATGAAACCATAGAACGTGCTTTTGATCTTAATCTAGACAAACAAATAGAGTTGCTTGTTGATGTCTTCAACATTCCACAATCCACGTATAAACAAATCCTAGAGAAACAAGATTCATATGAACGTCGGGCTTTTACTATCAATTCACGACGTTCATTCTTATTTGATAAAGAAACAACCTCGCCAGAACCAAAAGGTGATTCTGTTTCAGATGACACCCAAGCGGTTCAAGAAATTCTAAATAAACCAGTTAAGGACAAAGATATGAAACAAGAACAATTTTACACCAAACTGTATTTCTATACTGACGCAAAACACATTATCTTCTCAGATGGTAAAGCTCAGGACATTGCTGAATGTTTCTCGAAACTATCTCCAGCTGATCAAGCTTCTGTTTGCCACGAGTTTGGTATTTTGGCTTCAGACATTCAGTATGTTCCGGGGATTGCCAATGTACTTGCAACCATGTTCATGAACATGGATATGCGACTTCTCAAGCGTAAACTGTCTGATCTGGTTTCCCATGGGTTCATTAATGAATTTAACGACCGTCTGGACAATTGTAAAACCTGGGAAGATGCCAATAAACTTCACAAATATGCAATGGTGACTTTCAATGGAATGAAAATTCCAGATCTGAAAGATATTATTGTTAAATACATGTCTTTGGATAACCATGATCAGTTTGATCACGATGGGACACAGCTAGCTGGTTTCTTTGCTGGTGTAATTTATGCCGATGCGATGACCATGGTGAAACGTCATGAAGAACAACTACAGTATAAAGTAGGAACTTCTGAATGTGTAGAAGGATGTCAAGACTGTACTCAACGTGTTCACGGTTCAGTTGAACTTAGTGAAGAGGATGTACTAAGGGCGAGAGCTCACCAAGAAGAACTAGGTAAACTTTTTGGACTTTATAATAATTACGCAAATAAAGATCAGCCCAAGACCAAGCTTGAAGATATTGCATATACACATCCTCCCCGTATCTTTATTGTTCGTATGTAACTAAATGACCACCTACTCCTGCAAAGGAGTAGGTGGTTTACTATATTTATATTTTCTTTGTTCTATAAATTTTCAAACATATATTATTAATGTGTACCAGTAGGATATGTTTTAATTACAACTAAGGAGTTGATTATGTAACTATTATTGTATTACCTAACCAAACCAACACAGGGTCACTAGGATGAACAAAACTGAATTGATAAAGAAAATATTCCTAGGAGAACTCTTAGAAGAAAAACCCAAGAGTTACCCCAAAGTTTATTTTATCAAAGGCATGTTGCGAGATGATAACTTAAGGTTCTTTTCCACGTTCAGATATCGGATTAATAAGCAAGACGTTATTATTGTGTCGATCAAGATGGCTCTTGACAATATCGATAATAACGTTTCTGTTTCACTGATTCATATTAAACCAATGAAGAAGTTTACTAAAACAGTATTTCGCAAATCCTACAAAGTTCTCTATAAAGGTATGGATGAGATTATTGAGTCTTCTTCCATTCTACTTGCAGAGAAACTTCAAAAACTAGAGGATAGTTTTAATGTCAAATAGTGTAGAACAGTTAATGGTTATGATCAAAGAGGATGTAACGAATTTCCTTGATACAATTAAAGGTAAACCGTTTCCTTCTGAAATCAAAACTGAAGAAGTAAAAATGTTCAGTTTCAGCACCAATTGTACCGGAACTGAATTCAGAGTTACAGTTACTGCTCAGAAAAATGAAGTACCTGGAACTTTCCTGGTTTACATCAACACAGCTTTCATGTGTGAACCTAAAGTGAAAGAGAGTATTACAATCCAAGGTGTTCCTCTTCACGGTATTTACGAGACTTCCCATGCTCTTGAAAATATCGAAGATGAAGATCAACTGGATAATAGCATTTACCAACTGATTGAAGATTCTATCGAAGAACACATCAGTCATGCTTTGTAAACGCTCTGTATTGCGTTTAAATCAATTTCTTTATTAAATACGTACGATTCAATACTTTAGAGAAAAGAATCGTTTACAAGAGCTCTCAGCTCGTTTTAATCAATATGTTATCTAGGAGAAGAAAATGGATCGTTGCTTCAATATCTATGGTGCTGGTGGTGCTGGTATTAACATTCTGAACCAACTGCTCAAAGAGTCTAAGTCTCAGCAGTTTATCAAACAAGTAGTTGGACTGGATACTTCTGACGCCAACCCTGCTATTGATGGGTTGTTTGAAATTGAACGTCTGGGTGATACCCGTGGTTCCGGTTCTGATAAAAGTGCCAACATCTCCCGTTACCCAGATTTTGTAAAACAGGTTCTGGCCAAACATCAACCCAACAGTATCAACATTGTAGTGTTCTCAGCAGCAGGTGGTTCTGGTTCAGGCATTGGACCATTCTTGGTTCGTGCTATGTTGGAGCGTGATATTCCAGTTCTCTCAGTAGTGATCGGTGATACGACTTCTATTAAGGAGTTTGATAACACCATTTCAACTCTGCGTTCCCTGAATGCTCAAACCAAACTTGGTTGCCCGGTGTTGTTTGCATATCGTGAAAACCAACTTGGTCGTACCCAAGGTGAAGTTAACCGTAACGTTTTGGAAACCATCAATAACGCTATCATGATGTTCAATCTCCAAAACGAACGGATCGATTACGCTGATGTAAAGAACTTCTTCTTCTTTACTAACGTAGTCAAAGCTGATCCCATCCTGACCCAAGTTACCTTCTGCAACGATGAAAACGTTAAAGAGTATAAGCGCGTACCTGTGGCTTGTATCTCTTTGTTCAATGACATCGATCAGATCAAGGCTCCTTTTGACAACCTTCTGTATCGTAAAGCTGGTTTGTTCGGACCTGAAACAGAAGGTCTGATTAACGCAGCTCACGCTCTGCTTGATCACGGCTCTACTCTTAATGAGCTGGAAGTAATGATGAAGCAACAAGAGACCAAACAAGCTGAACTCTCTGGTAAATACAAAGTACAAAAAGATCTGAGCCAAGGTTCTGATGATCACGGTATGTTCTGTTAATAAAAATGGAGTAGAGGAGGGGATTAACCCTCCTCTAACTTTTTATGCAAATTCTTTTTAATCTGTCTAGTATAGGCAACAACTTTACTTTATTGTCGGAAGCTAAAGAGAGTTTGGCATATTCCATTTTACAAGATGCTTGTCTTGATCATGGTATCCCACTACCTCCTTCCCCATATAGTAGATCATTATCACATGAACATCTTTACTTATTTGAATTAGTAAAGGGATATGTGGATGAGAAATTATTAACTGTACCCACCCCGAGTTATGCGACCTTAACCAATTTAGGTCATCTCCACTTTCAACTCGATATTACTTAACAAGGCTTAGTTATGTTTCATATCGATTACAATCTATTAAAATCACAAGTTGCTCTCACCTGCGTAATGTCAGGTAGCCAAGCAACAGATAACCTTGATTATAATAATGCGATCTATTACAGTAAACTTGCTTTAGATTGCATTGTTCACGTTCTCAATGACAAAGTAAATAAACCAGAAGAATCATTCTACTATTACTGTGAAGAATATCACAAGGATGATTGTAAATTCACATTCCTTGCTGAAATTGTAATCGGTATGGTAATGGATATAAAACGACAGTTTTATACTGCCGGATTTGATCCACGTTTGAAGTATAAATTGTTGGAACGTAAGTTTAACAACATTCCTTGTTATCGCATTTGCATGGATCTTGAAGAAACTTTCCTTTTCTTTAAACCCAAAGAAGAAAAGGAAGACGTATCCCAAGTAGTTTCCGATGAACCCACCCAGGAGATGTTAAATGAGCTCTTTGGGGTTTACAGTCATTAATTTTACAGACTTCTTTCCGTTCATAGAAGATGCTCTTGATGAAAATGGAATGTATTCGTCAAGAATGATAGTGAGAAAAGATTATCCTTTTCTCATTCCAGCACTTCAAACTTACCTGATAAGAAAATGTCGGATCTTTTCATTAGTTGGGTATGTAGAAGAACCAGTTCTGACAGCTTGGTTTGACTATGAAACATTGATCGAAGCTTTTGATGACTTATTGTTACAGTTTAGAGAATACCTAAGTTCTGTTAAAGGTCTAGATTTGAATAGCCGGTATACTCTGGTTCGTTATCTGGATAATTTTAACTTTATCATTGCACAAGGGGAACAGGATGATCCGGTACTCGACTACCAATATACATCCCTTGTGGATGATTGTGAACAAATGGTCACTGAATGCGACCCGTTTCTTTGAAATAGCTTTGGAGTACGTTAAAACTCGTAATCCAGAAATTTTGTCACTTAGATTACAGATGTTGGAACCTACCCAAGGTTTTATGTTAAACCAAGAGGTTAGACAACAGCTGGACCTATTGATACTTACTCTGGACTCCACCCAAGAGTGGCAAAATTGCTATTTCGAAGATCAACAGTTTATAATTATAGAGGGACAGTTAAATGTCTAAACCAGAAGTTTTTACCCAGCTTATTAATTTCCCTGGGATTCCTATCGAAACAGTTTCAAACGCTATCGGGATGTTGCTTAACGTTCATGGTGTTCAACACCAGCTACAAGTAGACCCCAATGGGTTTAGCAGTGAATCATTGGTTACTGGTAACGAAGGTGCTGATCTAAGAGCTACTAATCAATACGTAGAACTCAATGGTTTCCTAGGTGGACTTTCTCGCGATCACGAGTTGGTGACTTGTGATACAAAATCCGATGGTAAATGTTTGCATTTGACATTTACCTGTAAATAAGGACAATTTATGTTTGTCTACCTTAATGCGTTTGATTACGATGAGCTCATTGGAGGAATCGTAGAACGTTTAGGAATTCAAGACGAACCTTTGACTTATGAGATGTTGTTAAAGGCGTTCAAGAGTATCTCAGAACGTTTAAAGCGAAGAACTGAACTCATTTCTTCGATTAACGAAGATCCTGAAAAGATAGTAGAAAAGCTAGCAGATAGTTATCTAGAGCTGGTTAGGATCTCTCCACATTTTAACGATGAAACCAATCCAGTTAGTTTTCTTCTTGAAATAATTACCGGATCAAGACCTCAAAGTGTTTGGGAAGGATATGAGATTTATCTTATTCTCTCCGAAGATCATCAAGAAGTTGGTAATGATAAAGATGGTTATTATCTTGATATCGATCCAGAAGAAGCTTTAGCAGTAGCTGAGACTATTCTTGACTTTATCGAATGTAATAAACTAATGGGAGAAGATCCCCTAGATTCTTTCTTAGAGGAACATATCAAAAACCAGCTCATTGGGGATGAACCAGGTTCTCTTCAATTAGAAGTTATTGATTCCCCAGGTAAAGTAGTTACATATGGAAATTCTTTGATTACCTTCCCCCTTTTACTTGCAAAGGTTGAACATTATGAAGTTGTCTGAAGTTCAAAAAGGTGACTTAGTTAATTTCGATATGATCAGTCCTGGTATCTTTGGTGATCAATATCGCGGTGTTCTAGTAGCAGGTGTTGTCGATTATACAGTAGCTTCAAACATTGATCCTGAGCTTAATGTTAAGCACCAGGCGTTCTACCCGTATTTTAAAGATACAGTAGATAATGTCAATGACCCAGCTCGTTACGACTACTTGCTTATTAGACCTGATCCCGCTAAGTCAGAACTGTTAGTTATTGGATATCCTTGGGTTAACCCAAGCTCTCTAGAAGTTACCAAAGGTCGTTCAGCTCTTATTACCATTACCACATGGGAACAGAGATTTGAAAGTCCATTGAAAGATTTCCTAGCGAACCTGGGTGTTCCATACACCATTGATATCCGTGACAAATCTTAAATAATGTGATTACTCTCAACCTCCGGTTAGGGAGGTTGAGAGTAATATTCTTATGTTCATTTTTATCTTTTCACCACAAATGCAATTTAGTAGCTAACTCAATTTCCATCATTTGTTTTTCTTTTCTGTTGAGGAAACAGCATGACCGAATCTAATCCGTTTCTCTCAGAAACGTATGAATCTGATCGCAACATTATTAAACATTCTATTAATCAGTATAGTGAACTGATTAGCAAGATTCATGGTGAAGATAAAGAAGAAGTTAAAAAGAATCTCCTTACTTATTTTAAAGCTAATAAAGATCAATATAAATCTAGACGTGCTAAAATTATCATTAAGAATAAAGTCGGTGATAGAGAAGTTAAGGTAATACCATTTTCGTCTGTATTGAAACATGTACAAGATAAAAACTATCACTTCTCACCAAGTATGATAGCTTACACTAATTCCGATGAAGAAGAATGCGTAAACTCAATTGGTACTCGTCTTTTCATTGCTAACCGTAAGTACTATAAGAATTTGCGTCAAGACGCCAAAGCTGTTAACGATAAAGATCTTTATGGTAAATACCATGAACTTCAAAACGCTTTTAAGATATTCAACAACGCCCAATCTGGTGCGATGTCCTCCGGCGGGACTCCAATATCCAACCACACGGGACATACCTCACTTACTTCAACAACACGTTGCTTGACATCTACAGCTAACTTAACCAACGAACAATTCATAGCAGGAAATCGTTTCTATCATAATCCTGACGCTACCTTACAGTCAATGATAGCCAGAATCCAGGTTACAGATTTCAAGTTACTTGAGCAAGTCATGGAGAAGTATAAACTTCACTATCCTTCATCTGAAGATTTAATGAAACGTGTTAAATATTGCTCTAGTAGATATTGGGATTCTGAACCTCAGATGAAACTAATAGAGTCATTTGTTGATAAACTGAACCCATTAGAACGTGCAACTATTTTGTACACTCTAGACCTTTTCTCTCTGTTTAATCATAACAGAGAAATGGTAACTACTTATTTTGACAAGTGGTGTGATGTACCAGAGTTTGATGGAGCTAAACTGCTCAAACCAGATAGTGGTGATAGATATGTTCTTTGTGTCTCTAAGTTACCAAGAGATCCATCTAACGAACAGGTTCAATCCCTTAACTATTACCACGTACAAATAGAAAAAGAATATGCTGATTTTATCAAAGTGTTCTTTAAGTCTCCAATACCACCAACCGGGTTATTTAATGTAATTAATGCGATAAGAGACTGTGTATTAACTTCAGACACTGACTCGAGTATCTATTCTGTGGATGAGATGATTGACTCGTATACTGATGATAATTCTCAAGGAGTGAAGTTAAATGGCGTGCTTACCTACTTTATACGTATGATCTCATTGGATCAACATAGACAGCTTTCATCTAATATGAACGTGTCTAAGAAGAACCTAACTCTTCTCGAGATGAAAAACGAATTCTACCTGTCTAGTTATGTTACTACAGATATGTCTAAACACTATTATGCATATCAGGACATGGTAGAAGGTGTAATGAATACAGAACTTGAGATTGAATGCAAGGGCGTGCATCTAAAATCTTCCAAGATAGCATCTGTTATCAAGGATAAGGCTCAGGAACTTATGGTCATGACTCTCGATGCTATTAAATCTGGAGGAACAATAAACGCAGCTGAAGTGTTGCACGGTATCGGGGAACTGGAACGAAGCATCGTTAACGATATTCAGAACGGTGACTATGGTTGGTTGAGTAGGGAAAGTATCAAACCAGCAGCTGCTTACACCAATCCAGATTCTGAGAAGTATCTTTACCATTCTCTTTGGGAAGAGGTGTTCTCAGATAAATACGGCCCGGCTCCAGAACTTCCTTATATCGGTATCAAGATGTCAGTTGACCTATCATCTAAGTCAAAACTAAATGCTTATTTGGAAAAGATAGAAGACGTCACTATTCGTGAGAAGTTCAAAACTTTCCTAGAAAGTAAAGGTAAGGACAAACTAACTAACTTGTATCTTCCTATGGAACGCGCTCAGAACTTGAAGGATATTCCATTAGAGTTCAAGCAAGCAATTGACTATCGCACTTTGCTAAAACAAAACCTGAAGAGTGTTTACACTGTTTTACACTCTACTGGTATTTACTACGTTAACGACAGTATTACTCGTTTAGTTTCAGACGAACATTAATCTTAACTCTTCTACTCCAATTAAGGAGTAGAAGAGTTAATTCTCTATTTCTATTTATTTTTAAACCTATATTACTATAATGTATAAATAAAAGAGGTTTAAAATGAATATCGATAAAGTTTTACTTGCTTATAAACCGATATCGGTTACTTTGAATTTCGATTGGGAAAATACCACTTACGATGAACGTGTCCAGATGAGACACGACTACATTGAAGAACAAAAGAAGAAAGATCCTAATTATGTTGGATATGATGTTATCGAGTACTTTGGATCTTCCCATGGTCCGTTGAAAGGACCTGATGTCGAATATATGGTAGACAGTAATCGATTAGTTAATACCATAGGACAAGTACTCTCGATATGGAAAGGTGGTGTTTATATATCACAGGGTGCTGCAACTAATCATGGCTACAAACATTTATACGCTAAAATAAATGGTAAAAGAAAAACAATCTTATTACATAGAGTTATAGCCGGAACATTTATTCCGATCCCTGATGAATTAAAACCTATAAGAAAAGAACTAGTAGTAAACCATAAAAATGATGATGGTTGTTGCAACCTTAGATCAAATTTGGAGTGGTGTACTCAAGGTATTAATCATAGAAAGGCTATAGAGACCGGAGCCATTTCTTTAACTAATTTTAAACTTACTGTCAAACAACCATGCTCGTATTATGGTAAAGAGTACTTTTTCTTATGTAAAGAAGATCTCTTAAAGGCAGGTTTTAACTGCGCTCAGGTTTATGTTAATTCTAAAATAAAAGGAGAATACTTGTGCGGAGTTTGGGAAGAGGTTAGTTTTGAGGAGTGTAAAGATAAACAGATAGGAATACCAGCAGATGAGCTAAAAGAAATAACGGATAAGAAATATGGTCAGTTGAGATCAAGAGCTAGGGTGGGGACAATAGTTTCTGAAGGTCCATGCAAAGGACAACAGTTTGCTATTTATGGCGCTAGTCAAGTAAAAGAAAACGGATTTGACGATGGAACCGTAAAGAGATGCTGCGTCGGTATAACGAAAACACACAAAGGTTGTACTTGGGAAGAAGTTCCTAGAGAAAAAGCTTTAACAATACCTGTGGGGTTAACAGAAGCTCAAAAAGAACACATCTTCGGTAAGAAACAATAAACAATATTATGTAACTTAACCTCTACCTTCCCACTTGGAAGGTAGAGGTATAATTGTCACCTGTTTTTTAAATCTAAATAAACATTGTGAAACTTATTTCTCCAGTATGGATCTTTTATCTGGTTAAGAATAAAAGCTGGATTAAGTTTATAGAAAGTTCTTAGTTGAGCTTCTACAATAGGGTCTTGATATCCCATGTAATCCATATAAGAGAGATAAGGTTTTAACCAGTACAAAGTTGCCAGTGTATAAACCCAACCTAATTGGATAAACATCTGGGACTTACCACAGTTAATAAACGGACCAGAGTTTTTATAGAGCGTTGGATGATACTCCATATACTCAGTAAAGCTTCTCAATCGATCTGACATCAATTGTTTCTTCTTCCAAGTAACAAACTTGGTCAACTCAACAGAGTAGTCTGTAAACGCGAATGGTGGATCTTGTATAAATACTTTATCTCCAGCGGTGTAGTTTAACATCACAGATTCATTATGTACTGGATAGTAATCTAACAATACTAGAAAGATAAAGTGCTGTGGAGTTAATCCTACATTAATATTAGCTAGAGTCCTATCGGTGAGATAGTAATAGTAAGCTAAGACTAATCGATGGATGTCAACCTGTATTGCAGTATAAAACTCCTCTTCACCTTTCCTGATCTCACTATCTAGTAGTTTCGATATATCCCAATATTGTACATTACTAGAAGTGAAGATAGTTGAAAGGATAGGTTGTTCAAATACTTTTTCACGAGAAAGATCATCTATTGTCAACCCAAGCTCATTATCAAAGGGGACGACAAATAAAGTATGGTGATTACTTTCTGGAAATACAGTATCTAGGTGATCTTTACCTTTATTGTATAAAGAAGTTAAGTTAACTAAACTTGCCAGTTGTCTTGCTTTTAATTCGACCAAATTAAAAAGAGACTCTGAACCTGATGTAATGTCAACCGAGAAGTGTTGGAGTAATTGAACTAATGGATGTTGACTTGGTACAACACGATTACCAAGTTGGAAGTACTTCTTATAGTTCTCTTTATTCCTAGCGATAATTCGTTGCAGGTTACCTAGTCCTCCGTACTGAGGTACGGAATACTGTAACCCATTGGGTTTAAGTTTTAATTGCGACATAAGGTAGCTCAACTTAAAAAGATAAGTAACATTGTATTATATGTACAAACATCTAGGTTCATCCTAGATGTTAAAGCGGTAGCTGTACGTCGTATGTGAAAATTCTGTCATACGATCGACGTAGGAATGGATAAATTGTGACAATTTTTACTGTTCTATATTTTTTCAAACCTATATTACCTAAGTGATAAGTACGAGAAGTATTCTCGATTACTTTATTATCCCGCCACTATAGTGATTTAAAAATAACTTTTAGCTAAAAGGAAATTAAAATGCAAGTTTCTTCTAACAACGAAAACAGCAACATGAACTCCAACCTGGGTCTGGGTACTTCTCAAGCAGGTGGTTCTGCACTGGCTGCACTGTTCGGTACTACCAACCTGATCACCTCTTCTCACTCTGCTACCGAAGTTGCTGAAGTTAGCAAATGGCTGCAAGATAAAGTAAAAGAGCTGCTGGCTAACACCGCTCCTGAAATTCAGAAAGCAACTCTGCCGCGTTTCATGCAGCAACTGACTTCCGATATCACTCCGCATCTGCCGGGTATCGCAATGTACACCGTACTGGGTTCCAGCTGCTACGTTATGCCGATCCTGTTCTACAAAGATGGCATCACCGATGCAACCGACACCATTCAAATGGGTAACGAAGCCCCGCGTGGTTACGCCAAGACTCCTACCTCTTTCATGACCGCAGACGTTATGAAGAAAGTCAAAGAGTCTTTCAAAGTCATCGACGGTAAGACCATGACCAATGTCGTGATCACTGCTCCGATGGTAATGAACCTGGAACGTTACATCAAAGCTGGTCACACTGGCGAAGTTATGGCCGGTCTGGTTGGTCACAAGCTGATGAAAGAGTGGCAAACTGGTATTACCAACATGGCCGCTCTGGAAACCGAGAAAGCTGGTGGTCAACTCCCCAACCCGTTTGCTGGTGGTAAAGTGTTCGGTCAACACGAAGCTGCTCTGGCTCGTGTAGAATCTGTACACCAACTGGTGATCGATGGTATTCCGGTTCCGTATAACCTGGCTGTTAAGTTGGCTACTACCAACAAGAACAACATGTCCAACTACGGTAACAACACTGCCAAGACCATCCTGACTACTTATCTGAACGTCCAACTGGAAACCATGTCTCCGGGTCAGTTCAATGATGTACGTGCTCGCAATCCGGGTCGTCCGTGTGGTCCGATCGTTCCTGTGGTAGTTGCTGGTATGTCCGTACCTGGTGAAACTCTGCATCACAACAACAGTCTGATGACTCAACTGTTGGGTCTGTTCGCGAGCCTGGCTGCTAACTCTCCGGTATTCTTCTCTGAAGCGTTCCGTGGTCAGCAGGTAGGTAACCGTGGTAACCTGGGTGTGTTCAACAACTACATGGCTTCTATTCTGGGTCCTGTATACGGTGCTGATCACAACCTGACCAACAAGAACATCACCAACATCGCAGTTACCAACGACTGGATCCAGCGTTATGTTGCTCCTCAAGCTGTATATGCGATCGATCTGATCGGTTACGTAGATGAGACCAGTAACAATGACTTCTGGTTCGGTATCACCTCTGGTGACAAGTCCTCCACCTACGTTCGTTCTATGATCGCACTGTGTGATCTGCTGACCGGTGGTAAGTTCTCTGCTCTGGTTAAAGAGAACACCGAGAAAGGTGCTGGTCGTGATAAGACCAAAGAGTGGGCATTTGGTGACCCGATCATGCATCGTACCAACATCATCCGTCCGCACGGTATTGCCAAGAAAGGTAACACCTGGTTTGACCTGGCGGAAGTTGATGGCATGTTCCTGCGTCAGCCGGAGTACTACGGTACCAATGAAGTAGCGATCAACGAGTATAACGCTCTGCTGCAAGGTAGCATGGGTAACATCGATACTCGCGTGCGTCAATACAACATCATCAACCGTCTGCAAGCAATGTTCAACAACGACGTTCGCGTTGAAGGTTGGAGTCTGCGTTATGTATTTAACCAGTCCTTCTTCAACACTCTGGCTCAAGCAATGTCTGCCGCCGGTACTCTGTCTGTATCTGGTAACAATGCTGCGGCTAACTGGACTATGCACGTTCAGAATGAAATCCTGAACATGACCATGGGTGCTAGCCTGTCTAACGCCCCGGTCACTCAGAATGCCATGACCAACGTGATGTACACCCAGTTCTAATAGAGCTGATAAACGTTAAGATGTAACTACTAGAGAGGAGGGTAATTCCTCCTCTCTAGTTTTATTACCTGGAGGTAATTTTTTCGTATGTCAACTTTAGCGTCTGTACTTGAAAAGTTTAGAATTGAACATCTTCTCCCATCTACTCTCTTTGATAAAATCATTGAAGAGTCAGGTTATACCCCTGAAGGAGATGACGAAAGTTTTTACCAACCTCTTTACCCAGATATTGAAGATTACAATTATCGTCACGATACTTCTAACGTCCAGCCAATTTATCTGAACGATTTCGATTTTAATATCGAAGAAGATCGTGAAAAGATTACCGCTTTGCTACGCACTGAGTACGAAGGAAATAACTTTGATACTGTAGCAAGTTGCACCTGTAAGAAACACCGTACTAATGCATACCTTAATACCAATTTTGTATGTGATAGTTGCGGTGACCCAGTAACTAAACCACTTGGTGAGAAAATCGAAACTAAAGTCTGGTTGAGATCTCCAGCTAATGTTTCTGGTTTTATTAATCCCACTATTATGGAAGTGTTTTTCCGTAAGCTCAATACTAAAACACCTAAAGTGAATTTGGTTGAGTATTGGATTAATAAAGATCTTCGAAACGAAAAACGTTTCAGGGATCCTAGTCATAGTGCGTTTAAGATAGCATGTAAACTGGAAGCGTTCCGTTTGTCACTCAATATTGAATTTGGATATAACGAATTCATTGACAACATGGATATGATTATCAGAGCGGCTATTGAACACGATACAAATGGAGTTTTGGATCTTACCGAAAAGAACCGGGAACATTATGCGGAGTTTTGGAATAAGTTCAAATCCAGAGCTGTGGCTTTGCATCTTCCTCTACCTAACAAGGTAACCTCTATTGTCGAGTCTGACCAACGCGACAAATATGTTAACAAAGAGAAGAGTGATCTGGAAAAGATCTTTTACACCATTGCTGACATGTATCCAGCGTACGATTATCGTTCCACAGAAAACCCAGAAATCATGGGTAAGATTTACACCAAGCTTAAATCTATGATGTTGGATGTAACTGAGTCAATCCTGTTCAAGAAGAAAGGGATGATACGTTACCACGCCGGTGCTGGTAAACTTCCTATGACAGGACGTTCTATCATCACAGGTGAATCTGGTGTTTGTCGTTCTGATACGATTATCGTTCCGTGGTTGTATGGAATTACATGTCTTGATAAGCACTTGACCAACTGGTTGTACCGTAAAGGTTATACACCACTTAAAGTTAAGGAGATTATCCGATCCGCTGCTAACTATCGACATCCCGTTGTGGAAGAATTTTATAATTGGGTAGAGAACAATCGTTACGCAATTGCAACATGTGGACGTAACCCATCTATCCAGTATTTATCGGCACGAGGGTTCTTTGTACAGTTCAATAGGGATCCTGAGGATAAATCTATCCGTATTCCTATTACTACTTGCGGTGCTTTTAATGCTGATTTTGACGGTGAAAGGTATGCGCCGTGGTTAAATCTATCTAACTGCTGGGAAGCCCTAAAGCTCATTGTGCTACAACATAACCTGAGAGGGTAAGTGTGAATGCGGTCGAAAGACAGAAAGAAACAATGAGATGGTCTAAGCTTAATATCTTTGTTCTGGAAGAATGGAGTGCTACGGATCTAGATACAGAAATGGGTAATCAGCCTCGAAGTCCTAACTAGCAATAGTTACGATGTGATCAACGATCAAGTACCTGAAAGCTCAGGTTAACGGTAGACAGGTCTACAAGGATTGTGACCTCGAAGATATGATCTCAGCCGGTATGAAAGTATCGGAATACTTGAGTAGCGATCAAGTGAAAGCCGTTGTGAAACGTGACAATGAGAAACTGGATAACATGTATCTGTTCTTTATCCCCGATATGGTGGGTAAGGTAAATGCATATAGTAACTGGGGGCATCACCAAATGTTAGATCCCAATAAACCGTTTAGAACCAGCCGCTTCGTTTCTACCACGAAGACCAACTTACTTAACGTGAACAGCATACTGCTCAACCAACCTATTGAGGAGGACTAATTGAACGTAACGTCAGCTTTCAATAGAGGTTGTGGTGGTAGCTTAAGTAGTGAAGCTGCTCAAGTCTATGATAGTTTCATGGGTAATATGTTACAGAAATACGAAAACTTATCTGGATGGCTAAGTGAAACCGTAGATTCTGTAAAGAAAGCCCATAATAACTTTATGTCATCAAAGATGTGGGAATTCTCCAATCGAATCGGAAGACAAGGACATTATGTCGGAAGGTTTGAAATCGGTTATCTGTCAGAAGTACAATTCCAGCAACAAGCAACCGGGTTTATGAGAAACTACATTCTCGCTAATCCTACTATGATGGCTTTGTACGAAACTGAACAGATCTCTGGTTATGATGGAGATTTCTCCGACATGTGTTCTGGTATTGGCCATGGTAATTACTACTATGACAAAGCTATGGACGGTATTGTTACTCAAAATGAGAATGACGAATACTTCTATAGAACATATCACACTTCTCTTGACGAGGGTACTCATCTAAGTCCAAGGGAACGTTTTGATATTCAACGGACATGGAGAGCATCTGACATCCATATTAAGAATCTGTTCGACCCGTCTAATATAGCAGGTGGAAACGTTCTTACTTTAGAAGAAGTAGAAGAACGTCGTAAAGAACAAGAAGCTGAAAGTAATTAAAGTTTGCTACCTAAGGAGTAACATCCTTAGGTAGTTCTTTATTAATCTAATTTATTTATAAGGAATACCAATATGAAACAAGTTCATCAGGATGATATTTGTGTCATAACCAGAACCGAATTGGACGCTAACCGCTACTATGGTCGTGGTCGTAATAACAATCTACCGTTTTGTATGCTGAAGTTTCAAGATAGTGCTGAAAACGTTAAAGAAAACGGGTTTACTCTGGAAGGTGTAATCGCAGCAACTATTGATCGTTTGGAGCAGTTCAACACAGCTCAATTTAAATGTGAATATAATGATCGGGCTTTGGAGCATCTTCGTAGTGCTCTAAAGGAACTGAATGATCGGGTGGAAGATCGTAAACAACGTGAAGTTTACGATACTGATAAAGCTTAGGAGTTTAATATGGGTGCTGGATACGCCTCTTTCCAGATGGATTTAAAAAGTGCTGTAGCAATTAACACAGCTATTGAAAAAGAAGAAATTAATAGTGCTGATGATTTCCATGAAAATTTAGCAACTAAAATCAATATTGTTGCTAATGATCTTCATGCGACTTTGATGTACGATAAACGTGATCCAGATATTGATCCTGGAATTAATCGTAAAACGTATAAAGCTAAAGTGGTCAACGTAGAGAAGCTAGGGGTACCCGGTAAGCAGTTTTATGCATTAGTACTTACCCTTGAGTCGGACGAGATCCAGAAGCGTTTTAAAGAGCTCATAGAGCTTGGGTTTGAACATTCCTTCCCTGAACTAAAACTACATTGTAGTCTTTACTACGGAGATGGTACTGAACTCTGTTATAAGTTTATGAAACGTCTTTTTGATGAAGGTAAACTTCCAGAATACATTACACTTTGTAATGAAAACTGGAATGTTTGTAAAGGCTAACTTTTAAGATCCATAGATTTTCAAACCTATATTACTATAGTGTATAGATAAGAA
>OEQV01000137.1_pt1 | contig 21254 bp, 17 predicted proteins | sample 1539821 | NCBI WGS metagenome assembly OEQV01 (sample SAMEA3891244, study PRJEB23780) | metagenome | biome: terrestrial biome; feature: animal house; material: water of meat washing | place: Italy | collected 2015-05-12 | reverse complement strand
CTTACAGCGTTTTTTCGAGCTCTTTATAGGAAAGCACGCGGACCTTGTGGCCGGAGACCAGCACCAGCGATGCCGGTTTGACTGGCGGCACGTCACTCCTGGCCTCCATCTGGCAAACAACACCGGTAGGCGAGTCGGCACACTGCACATGGAGCCACTCGAAATGGAGATAACTGGCGACAAAGACCACCAGCACAGCCAGTACCAGATTGACGTAAACCAGACTCCTGACCAGCATCGGCCGCCCGATACCGCTTAGAAAAGCGAGTTTGACACGCTCAGCGAAGGAACGGGCCGCGGCAGAAACAGGCTCTCTGATAGCCTCATTCTCAGGCCGTGGTGATGTCAACGATGACAGCTCAGCCACAGCGGGCGTGGGTTCGCTCACCGGCTCGGGCAAGGGCTCACTCTCTGTGGGCAGCGGCTTGCCGTAATCGCACTTCATCTTGCAGTTCAGATGAAGGGAGTAGCCTTTTTTCGGGGTGCTTCTGATATCCAGCGTCTGGGGCGATGACGCAAAGTGGCGGCGAATATTGGCGATGGCCACGTTCAGGGAGTTGGGGCTGATGGGGCGACCCAACCAGCCGATATCGAGCAACAGATCCTTGTCGCACACCTCGTCATGGTGATCGAGCAGATAGCTGAAAATGAGGCTCTCTGCCGATGACAAGCGCACCACCCGGGCGCTTTGCAAGTTGTCCTTGTCGGCACAGAAGATCAGCTCTCGCCTTTTGACATCAAAGACATAATCACCGAAGTGATAGGCTGATATGTTATTGCCTGGCGCAACCCCCGTCATACCAACCACCTGTTATTTGCATTCATCATGAAGAAGATGGGATTCCACGCCCGATGAGGCCAGATGGCGACTCAGGATGTAGTGTAATGGCGCGAAATTTTAATGGGTCGGGATCAGCGGCACAATAGATGCAATCAGGCATAAGCGGGGAAAATGAAAATATGCGTCCAGCGCTGTCGGACTGCGTATCGGGCAGAGCATGATGCTGCGAGTTTCGCGTATCGCGGTCACGCCAATCTCAGCTGAACAGTGACATGGGCATGACGAAAAGCGCTGCAGGACAAGGCCCCTTGCCCCTCACGACATCTCGCCGCGCCTCAAAATAATGGGAACCGGCCTGCCCCGCAGGATGATCCAACGGGGCGAAGTGAACTGACTAGACCCGAAACTGCTTGAGCAGGGTGTCGAGCTGGGCCGACAACTGGCGCAGATCGCTGCTGGCTTCGGCAACCTGTGCCACTCTGGCCGCACTCTCGCTGTTGAGCGTCGCAATGCGGTTGACGCTGTGACTGACCGCCTCCGCCACCGAGTGCTGCTCCTCCGATGCCTGGGCGATATACATGTTCATCTCGCGGATCAGGCTGACCTGATTTTTTATCTTCTCCACCGAAGCCTGCACATCTGCCGCCTCGGCACCGGCCCGGGAGGCCTTCTCCTGGCTCTGTTGCATCCCGGCCCCGACATTCTGGGTCGCTTGCTGCAACCGCTTGATACTGGCGCTGATCTCCTCCGTCGACTGGCGAGTACGGCCCGACAGGGTGCGCACCTCATCCGCCACCACCGCAAATCCGCGCCCCTGATCGCCCGCGCGGGCCGCCTCGATGGCGGCATTGAGGGCAAGCAAATTGGTCTGTTCGGCAATGCCGTTGATCACTTCTATGATGGTGCCGATGCTGCTGCTCTCGGTCGATAGGGTACGCATCAGCGTAGCGACCCGCTCCACCTCACCCACCAGCTGATGAATCGCCTCATTGGCATGGCCCGCCAGATGGTAACCCTGCTCCACATAGTGATTGGCCTCATCGGTGGCGCCGGAGGTTTTCACCGCGTTGCCAGCCACCTCCTGCACCGCCTGACTCATTTCGGTAATGGCGGTGGCGACCTGATCCAGCTCGGACTGCTGGGCGTCACTGCCAATACGGGTATCTGCCGAGAGCGTGTCGCAGCGTTCGGCATTTTGCAGCACTCCGGCGGACAGCTCATTAATCTCCGCCACCATATCCTGCAGCTTGGCAATAAAGTGGTTGATGTTGGTGGCCAGCGTCCCCATCTCATCCTGACGGTTGATCTTGAGTCGCCGGGTCAGATCCCCCTCTCCTCTGGCCAAGTCAAACACCGCCTGATTCATCTGATGAAGTGGCCTCAGCACATTGCGGTGAATCAGCACCATCAGCAGTGCGATGATGCAGAGATCGAGCACCAGGATCTGCCAGACGGTGGTAAGCAACTGCTGGCGCAAGTGGGCCTGAATGGCGGCATCACTGGTTTGCACCAGCAATCGGGCCACGGTGTTTTTCTGGCCGCTGTCGTCATAGACCAGATCATATCCCCCATAGGCAGCGGTATCGGCAGGCATGGCTGTCACGGGGGCAATGCTCCCCGCCGTGTCACGGGCAAACCCGGCCACCAGCTTGTCCTTGTTGACCACCAGCAAAGCACTCAGGATATCGGCCGCCAGCTCGGACTTGAGCGATGCCTCGATGAAGGCCGATTCATAATTCCACAGCGGGCCGGGCAGGGAGAGCTGCAGCCGGCCGATGGCCTGTTCGACCAGCGCACTCTGTTTGCTGTAGCTCTCCGCTCTGGCGGCGTTGTAGTTGTAGGCACCAAACAACACCAGCAGCAGACTCACCGACAGGGAGGTCAACACGGCAATCCTGAACGTCAGACTTTTCCAATCCATGGTTTCCTCCCGGTTTTACGGCAGCCGGCGCAGTGCCATTGAGCGGCACTTGCTATTGGTACTGTTACTGGTACTTGGCATTGATCTTGTCGATGGTGCCATCCGCCTTCATGGCGGCCAGGATCTCGTTGAGCCTGGTGATGAGCTCATCGGGCGTATCCTTGTTAAACGCCAAGCTCATCTGGGTTTCCTTGAACACGAAGACCGGCTTGGGTGAGGCCACCTTCTCCTTGCTGGCCAGATAGGGGGCCAGATACTGGCCGGTAGCCCAGAGATCGATGCGACCTGCCTCCAGTTTCTTCACGTTGGCGGTGTCGTTGGCCGCCAGCTGCAACTTGGCAAATCCCTGGGCTTTGAGATATTCGGCGGCCGCATCACCGTTATAGCCACCCACCGAATACTGCTTGGCATCTTCCAGCGACTTGACCGTGATATTGGCGGTCGAACTGGAGAAAAACACCCAGTTGTTATTGACCAGCGGCCCTACCCACTTGAACAGTGCTTCCCGCTCCGGAGTGCGGGTCGTGGAGTAGAGGGCGGTATTGGGAGTACCGAGGGTATCTTCGTACGCCCGTTTCCAGGGCATCAGGGTCAGCTTGTATTCGACCCCGGCACGCTTGAACAGCTCTTCGACCACCTCGGTCGACAGCCCGACAATCTTGCCCCCCTCCCCCTGCATGTTGAAAGGCGGGTAATCCTCGGTCATCACGTTCAGTGGCGCCGCCTGAACCGCGCTCATCGCCATCATGGAAGAGACTGAAAAAATTGCACTTTTCCACAGCAGTTGATAGTTCATTGCAACCTCGCTTTGCTTGCCATTCATCCCTGAACATCCGCCGTTACCGATGGCGGTGCACGTCTGACCCGCTGGGGTCATGCCGGCTTTCACGGCTCGCCGCCCACCCATGTGCAGCAGCAAACAGATCCGGATTTTGCCTGTGCGCAACGAAACGCAACCGGCGAGGGAGGCTCACAACAAATCGAGGTGGAAACATGCCAGGGCAGCATAAGGGGAGTGCGGAGTGGGGCGGATAAGCCTCTGCCATACAACAGCGCCGTGGCAAAGAAAAAGCGCATCGTTTTATGACAGGGGTCTGGGAGAGAAATGATAGAAAACGCCAACATCCATTTTCCCATACTGCTCGAGGAGACCTCAGAGCCAAACCTGTCCTTTAGCTAAGGTCACGAAAAGAGATACGTCAAATGAGAGTGCTAACCTCCTCATCTGCTTCCAGATTACCTTCCTGATGGGCTCAGCCGAGCCGAAAACAGGCGCAAGAGACCCGAAAAACAGAAGGCCACCGCGAGGTGGCCTTCTCCAAATCAACGATGAACGTCTGGCGACACTCAATCCTTGGCGGCGTCCATCACACCCTCTTCGGAGTGTGCCGGCAGGATCAGGTTGAGCAGGATGGCGGCAACGGAGGCCAGACCAACACCGGCCAGCGCGAAGTCGCCAATCTTCATCTCCAGCGCACCGACACCGACGGTCAGAGTCACGGCGACGATGGCGATATTGCGTGACAGCCCCAGATCCACCTTGGATTCCACCAGCGTCTTGAGACCGATGGCAGCGATGGATCCGAACAGCAGCAGCATGATACCGCCCATCACCGGCATCGGGATGGAGGTGAGCAGCGCATTGAACTTGCCGAAGAAGGCCAGAATGATGGCAAACACCGCAGCCCAGGTCATGGTGACCGGATTGAAGTTGCGAGTGATCATCACGGCACCGGTCACTTCGGCGTAGGTGGTCACGGGTGGGCCACCGATGAAACCGGCGAAGCAGACGCCGATGCCGTCACCGGCCAGCGTACGGTGCAGGCCCGGGTTCTTGGTGTAGTCCTGCCCGGTTACCCCACCGATGGCCAGCACACCACCGATATGCTCGATACAGGGGGCAATCGCTACCGGCAGCATAAACAGGGCGGCGGCCCAGTTGATCTCCGGCGTTTCGAAGTGAGGCAGCGCCAGCCAGGGGGTGTTGATCAGGCCGTCGAAGTTCACCTGGCCCATCAGCACGGCAGAGACATAACCGGCAATCACACCGCACAGGATGGGGATCAGCTTGATCCAGCCCTTGCAGAACACGGCTGCAATCAGGGTGACCGCCAGCGAGATACCGGCCAGCGTCAGCGCAGTCCCTGCAGGCACCACCTGCTCACCACCGGCACGGCCCATCGCCATGTTGCAGGCAACCTGCGCCACGGAGAGGCCGATCACCATGATCACCGGGCCAATCACCACGGGCGGCAGCAATTTGTGCACAAAGCCCATGCCCCGCACGCGAATCAGTGCGGCCAGGATGAAGTACATGAAACCGGCGGCAAACAGGCCAAACATGGTGGATGGCAATCCCCAGGTCTGGGTGGCGTAGATGATGGGGGCGATGAAGGCAAAGCTGGAACCGAGGAAAATCGGGACCTGGCGGCGGGTGCAGAGCTGGAACAACAGGGTGCCCACACCGGCGCCAAGCAGGGCCATGGAGGGGTTCAATCCGGTGAGCAGGGGCACCAGAACCATGGCACCGAAGGCGACAAACAGGATTTGCAGCCCGGCGACACTTTGCTTGACTAAGGAAAACATGGATGTCCTTAATTTTTTGATAACTGATGGGGATATTTATCACTTTTCAGTTATCACAAGACTTTTTCAAGGCACAAAATGAACACAAATGCGTCACTTGTTACCTTTTACTGCTTGGGAAGGGCATGAAACTGGCTTTTTAGGCGGGATTCGTTGCTACAAGCATCGAGTATGCGATTTTACGCATTATTGTGACGAACGCCAATCGTTTTTCCATCATGTTTATTGTGTTCATGGTCAAAAATGCCGCCGCCAGGGGGCGCTCTATAATGGATCCTGTGAATCAAGATGGACAAGGAGTCCCCATGTCACAGCCCCCATTCAAGGCCAGCCAGCGCAGATTGCTGATCGGCTCGGCCATCGCTCTCGCCCTGTTTGCGAACCCGTTCAGTTATGATTTCGCCCACAATGAGTGGCAAATGAATCAGGCCTATGCCAAGTCCTGCTTTATCGCCGGCACTCGCATCACGATGGCCGATGGTTCCACCCGCCCCATAGAGACGCTCCGGGTCGGTGAACGGGTGCTGGATCAGCACGGCGGCAGTAACCGGATCCTGGCGATCGAACGGGTCATACTGGGCAAGCGCAGACTCTACGGGATCAATGATCTGCCCCCGTTCTTTACCGCAGAGCACCCTCTGCTGACCACTCGGGGCTGGGCGGCCATCTCACCGGCCATGACCCGAACCGAAAACCCGCAACTGGCGGTGCTGCCGCTATTTACCGGCATGCAGATAATGTGTCGCCCGGCACCTGTCATGGTGACGGGCAATCTGGCCCTGCAACCCCAGCCGGAATTACTGCTGGTTGAGTCACTCTGCTGGATCGAGGCGCCTCCCACTACCGCACTCTTCAATCTGCTGCTCGATGGCAGCCACAGCTACATCGCCAATGAGCTGATCGTTCACAACAAAGATGGCGATGGTGGCAGTGGGGGCAGCAACAGCGGCGGAGGCAGCAACAGCGGCGGAGGCAGCAACAGCAGCGGTGGCAGCGACAGCGATGGGGGCAGCGATGACAGTGGCGGCCAAGGCGAGCATGCCGGCGGAGAGCAGCATGGTGGAGGTGAACGGCATGCTGGTGGAGAAAAACATGCAGGGGGAGAACGCCATGGGGGTGGCCGCGGGTTTGGCAATGGCGTTGATGACAACGGTGTGGATGCCGTCGATGCCAACGGCAACAAACTAAGAGGTGATGGCACGGTCGATGATCGCCAGCAAGTGCTTACCGATGAGCAGGAGCGGGCGCTGCTCAACAACGGTTTTCGCCAACAGGGGCAACCATGATGCGTTATCTGCTAACACTCCTCCTGCTCGGCCTCGCTGGCTGCGCCACGGTCGACACCCCGCCGCTTTACCATCAGATGGATAAGGCAGATGTTCAACTGGCCAATCAGGCCCTTGCCAAGGCGCTGGAAACCCGCACCAAAGGGCAGAGCCTCACCTGGTTCAATCCGGCTAATCGTCACTCGGGTAGCGTCACCCCGCTGCGCACCTTCCGCCATACCAGCGGGGAGTGGTGTCGCGACTATCGCGAGCAACTCTATATCGGCAAGGCGAGCCAGCAGTGGCAGGATACCGCCTGTCGCAATCAGCAAGGGCGCTGGCGGCCATTGCGAACTTAGTGAATGCCACGGGGTAAACGAAAGGGGGTAGCAGCGCTACCCCCTTGTCATCTTTACCGACCCGTTATCCGAGCGGTGAATATGCGGTTATACCCGACGATAGGGCAGGTAAACCGGCTCCCACATGTGGTTGAGGATATGCTGCTGCAGATCCTGACCGATCAGCGGGTGGGAGGGATCCCGGCGCACGATATCCTTGAGCACGGCGGTCGCCACATGCACCGAGATGCTGCGCAGCTCGCGAATGCGGGGATAAACGGCCCCTTTCGCCAGGTCCACCTCACTCACGCACTCGGCCAGCGCAAAGGCGGCGGTAGTGAAGACATCGGGTGTGATCTCGCGGAGCTGGCTGACGATGGCCGCCAGACCTACACCGGGGAAGATAAAGACGTTATTGCCCTGCCCGACCCGGAACTCCTGCCCCTCGTAGCTCACATCCTTGAACGGACTACCGGTTGCAACGATGGCTTTGCCCTTGCTCCAGCGGTAGATATCCTCCGGCAGCGCTTCACAGTTGGCGGTCGGGTTGGAGAGCGGGAACACCATGGGGCGCTCGCAGTGCTTTTGCAGCAACTGGATATGCTCTTCCTTGAAGGCACCACCCGAGCCGCTGGTCCCCAGCAGCACAGTGATGGGCACGTGGCGCAGCACATCGGCCAGATTGGCCTTGCCCGCCACCTCGGTATCCCAGCCCGCCAGCAGCAGACCCGGCTTGGCATAGCGGCGTTTGTATTCATCGAGCCCTTCGCGGTTGTCACACACCAGCCCCTGGGTATCCAGGATATAGATGCGATCGCGGGCCGCCTGCGGATCCATCCCCTCGCGGATCATCCCCGCGCAGATCTGATCCGCGACGCCAACCCCGCCGGCGCCAGCGCCGTAGACCAGATAGTTCTGCTGACCCAGGGTCTCCCCCTTGACCTTGACCGCGCCTATGATACCGGCCAGCACCACGGCACCGGTGCCCTGAATGTCATCGTTGAACGACGGCAGCGCCTGCTGGTAGCGGGCCAGATTGTTGAAGGCGTTGGATTTGCTGAAGTCTTCCCACTGCAGCACGGCATTGGGGAAGTGGCGCTTGACCCCCTGCACGAACTTGTCGATGAACTCTTCGTACTCCTTGCCGCGAATACGCTTGTGGGGGCGGCCCAGATACATGGGGTCATCGAGCAGTTTCTGATTGTCGGTGCCCACATCCAGCGCGATGGGCATGCAGCAGGCGGGGTGAATACCGGCACCCAGGGTATAGAGCGCCAGCTTGCCGATGGGGATCCCCATGCCGCCGACCCCCTGGTCGCCGATCCCCAGAATGCCCTGGCTGTCGGTGACGACTATGATGCGGATCGATTTGGCATCGAAGTGACGGGCCTGACTGCCCATGTCATCCACGTTGTCCGGGGTGATGTAGAGGCCGCGCGGCTTCTGGAAGCGGTGGCTGAACTCCTGACACGCCTTGCCCACGGTCGGGGTATAGATGTAGGGAGTCATCTCCTCCACATGGCGCGACAACAGAGCGTAGAAGAGGGTTTCGTTGCGATCCTGCAGCGCCCGCAGGTTCTGGTACTTCTCGATGTCGCTGCAGGCGCTCTTGAACCCTTCATAAACCCGTTCGAGCTGGGCTTCAAAGGTTTGCACCTGAGGGGGCAACAGGCCGTCGAGATCGAAATCGGCCCGCTCCTGTTCGGTGAAGGCAGTGCCCTTGTTGAGGTATCGATTGTTGAGCAGATCGGTGCCGGTCAGTGCAACGGGGCGAAAAGCCTGTCCCTGAGCATCTTTCCACAGCAGATATTGTCCGGTAGCCATAGTCATTCTCTTTGATTTACGTGAAATTGCCGTTCGGCAGGAGAGCAAGACTCATAATGAAATCAATCATATGACGTTTAATCGATCGGTTTTGTGAGCTTGGGCATACCCTGCGGCCAAAATAGGCGCCCGGCGACCCCGGCGAGACAAATATCCACGGCAAGGAATGAGACTCATGTTAGCATTGCGGGCAACCCAGCCCCTTTCACCGCATCACAGCCGGGAGTGACCTGATGCCCTCGCCTCTGCCAGCCTGCGCCCCCTTCTTGTTGCCATGCGCCTGATCCCGCTGCTTGCTCTGTGGTTGTGTCTGACCTGCCAGTCGGCTCTCGCCGCACCGGGGCGGGTGCTCAATATCATCGTCGGCGAGTGGCCCCCCTTTGTCTCGGAGCAGTCGAAACAGCACGGTCCGGTGGCCCATCTCATCCGCGATCTGTTCAAGGAGGCGGGCTATGAAGTGACGTTTCACTTCGCCCCCTGGGGTCGGGTCTATTCGCTGGCGGCCAACAGCCAGCTCTACGATGCCACCGCCGTCTGGATGCACAAACCGGAGCGGGAGCAGGATTTTCTGTTCAGCGAGGCGGTGCTGCAGGAGCAGTTTGTCTTCTTCTCCCTCAAATCACGGCAGCTGCAGGCCGAGCGCCTTGAGCAGATCATCGGCATGCGGTTGGGGGGCGATATCGCCTACAGCTACGGGCCCGAGCTGGACAAGATGGTGGCCGACGGCAAGGTAACCCAACAGAAAGTCACCGACGTGAAACAGAATTTCGGCAAGCTGCTGCGCGGGCGGATCGACCTCTATCCGCAAGAGCTGCGAGTCGGTCTGGCCGAGTTGCAGAGCCAGCTCGACCCCGCCAGCGCGGCACTCATCACCCACAGTCAGACCCCTTTTCTGCGCAACGACAGCTTCGTGATGTTCCCGCGCAAGATGCCGGATTCAGCCAAACTGCGGGATCAGTTCAATCAGCAGTTGCAGCAGGCCATCGCCAGCGGACGTTATCAGCGCTACTTCGAACGGCTGGCCCGGGGTGAATATTGACCTTGGCGAGGCAAAAACAGAGGGGATAAAACAACGGTGGCGGCCCTTTGTGGCCGCCACCGTCGTGATGCTTGTCAGCTGCTGGCATTAGCCGCTGATGCCCACCTCCAGCTTGAACGGCGTCTTGGCCTTGCTGCTCTCGGCCGCCCCCATCTGGTAGACCCGAATGGTATAAGTGCCCTTGGCGGGCAGGGTCGCCTCAAAGTTGTTCCCTTCCGTAGAGCCGATAAACATCGCCTCCCCCTTGCTGCCCGGCGGCAGAATATTGAAGTAGGGCTTGCCGGTCAGGATCACCACCATGCTCTGGCCCTTGTTGGCCGTCAGCTTGTAATCGAGGGTCTGGCTGCCCTGAATGGTGCCGTTGATGGTTGCCCCGGACTCCCCCTTCTTGAACTGCACCTGCTGGGTCTTGATCCCGTCAGCCGCCTGCACTGACCAGGCCGAGAGCCCACCCAGCAACCCGATCGACCACACCGCTGCCAATAACGCTTTGTTCATCTTCAAACGCTCCTCCGTTGAAACCATGCCCGTTTACCGTTGCACGCTTACTATTGCACATGTTTCGTACACCGCTGGCGCACAAAACCCGTTTGAATCACTTCCCCCCCTTATTTGTAACCCGATAAGGGGACGACCCACTATGCTGAAGATTAGGCCCATAGCAACGGAACTGCACTGCGGTATGCCAAACAGCAACACCATGAGCAACATACTGATCGTCGATGACATGGCCTCCAACCGCTACATCCTGCGCAGCCTGCTCGAAGAGGCCGGTTATCAGGTACGCGAAGCGACAGATGGCCAGCAGGCCGTGGATGCTGCAGCGCAGGCCACACCCGATCTGATCCTGATGGACATCAATATGCCGGTGATGGATGGCTACGAAGCGTGTCGGCGGATCCAGCAACAACAGGGACAATGGACACTACCCATCATCTTTATCAGTTCAAACAGCGAGGTCAGCGCCCTTGAACAAGCCTTTCAGGCCGGTGGCTGCGACTATGTCTCCAAACCGTTTCATCAGCTCGAAGTGCTGGCCCGGGTGCAAAACCAGCTGCGCCTCAAGGAGCTGGGGCGCCAGCAGGCCAGAGTGCAGCTCTACCAAAGCCTGTTTCAGCTCACCGCCGGGATTGCCCATGAGATCAATACCCCGCTGGGGGTCGGCATTACCGCCTCGAGCCTGATCCAGGGGGCTGGCGACCTGCTGGCCAACGCGGTGAAAAGCGGCGTGCTGGGCCAGCGACTGCTCCATCAGCAGCTTACCGATATCAAGGAGGGCACCGAACTGGTTGAATCCAGCCTGCGCCGGGTTGCACTGCTGATCACCCGTTTCAAGGAGCTTACCCGGGATCAGACCGAACTGGATGCCAATACCTTTTCGGTGCAGGAGAGTGTGCAGAAGCTGCTGCTGGCCTTCTCCCCCGAACTGCAGATTGCCAAGGTCAGTTACCATCTGGACGGCAACAAGGTCATCCTGACCGCCCCCGAATCGCTGTTTCTGGATCTGATCCAGGAGTTGATCAAAAACAGTCTGGATCACGCCTTTCAGGGCATCGGGGAACACAGTTTCACCATCCATATCGGGCAGCATGAAGGCTCACTACTGCTCACTTACAAGGATTCCGGCCCCGGCATGCCCGCCGACAAGTTGCCACGGCTGTTTGAACCCTTTTTCACTACCCTGCGTGGCAACGCCAATCACTGCGGATTGAGCGCCTGCCGGATCCACAATCTGGTCGAGAACAACCTGCACGGCTCGGTCAATGTCACCAGCCCACCGGGTGAAGGGCTCTGCTACAAGATCCACCTCCCGCTCAAACCGGTGAGCTGACACACCAAACAGAGAGGATGAAACAACAGAAGGGGCGCCGCAGCGCCCCTTCCCTTTATGTGTTCCGTGCCAGACGGTCAGCTTGATTTACCCGCCTTGGGCTCATCGAGGGTGTGTTTTACCTCTTCATACCAGAGGTCGTGGTGCTCCTTGGCCCAGGTCTCGTCCACCTCGCCGGTCACCATCCCCTCCAGCGCCCCTTCCAGCTGGAACAGGCCCATGTAGATATGGAAGATAAAGCCGCAGATAAGGATCAAGGCGCCTACGATATGGATAAAGCTGGCCCACTCCATCTGGCGGCGCAGCTGGCCGAAGATGGGGAAGTCCAGAAACAGCCCGGTCGCCACCACAATGCCGCCAAACCAGATCAGCAGCCAGAAGATCGCCTTCTCGCCGCCGTTGGAGAAGCCCGCCGAGGGGTGACTCCCCTTGTGCTTGCCGAGCATGCCGCCAAACTTCATGAACCACTGCACATCCACCATGTTGACGATGTTGTGGCGGAACCACTTGATGAGCACCCCCATCAGGCAGAGGAAGAAGAGCGGCCCCACGTAGTTGTGGAACACCTTGGCGAACCAGATCCAGTTCTCCCACACCCCGAGGCTCACCACCGGCTTGATGAAGTACTTGCCGTAGATGATGGCCAGCCCCGACCCGGAGAGGGTCAGGAACATGGCCGCCGTGGTCCAGTGCAGCGCCCGATCCAGCCTGCTCCAGCGCTTGAGCTTGCGCCCGGTACGCGGTTTGGAGAGTTTGGTCGGCCCCACCGCCCAGTACATCAGGCCGCACATGGCGAGCGATCCGAAGATGGCGATGGCACCGAGCGGCGACACCCACTTGGTCTTCACCTCGAACCAGAGCTGGCCCGGCACCGAGATCAGCACCCCGTGCTCCGGCGAGCGGGAGGTGGTCACCCCCTCCTGCCCATCCTTCACCGCCCGCCAGTAGTCGGCGCCGGCAAAGCCGACCGTCTCCTTCTGCGCATCGGCGAAGCCGGGCGCGCTGAACAGCAGCAAGGCCGTCAGCAGCGCTGTCAGCCAGTGTCTCATTGGCCATCCTCCTGCTTGCCAAGCTTGAGCCCCTTGCCTCTGCCATCGTGAGGTTTGCTGGCATCGCGATAGAGCGCCTTATCATCCTCACCCCAACCCGCATGAGGAGCGCCGCGATAGGCAACCCGCTCGCGGAAGATGTCGGAGATCACCTGCGCATCCCCCGCCAGCAGCGCCTTGGTAGAGCAGAGCTCGGCACACATGGGCAGCTTGCCCTCGGCGATGCGGTTGGCACCGTACTTCTGGCGCTCCGCCTCGCTGTGATCCTCTTCCGGGCCACCGGCGCAGAAGGTGCACTTGTCCATCTTGCCCCGATCGCCAAAGGCGGCGGTCTTCGGGAACTGGGGCGCCCCGAACGGGCAGGCAAACAGGCAGTAGCCGCAACCGATGCAGAGATCCTTGTTGTGCAGCACGATGCCGTCGTCGGTGTGATAGAAGCAGTCGGCCGGGCAGACCGCCATGCAGGGGGCGTCGGTGCAGTGCATGCAGGCGACCGAGATGGAGGTCTCCCCCGGCAGGCCGTCGTTGAGGGTCACCACCCGGCGGCGCTGGATGCCCCACTCGAGGGCATCGTCGTTCTCGTTCTTGCACGCCGTCACACAGCCGTTGCACTCGATGCAGCGCTTGGTGTCACACATGAATTTCATTCTGGCCATGGGATCAGGCTCCTACTTTGCGAAAACGGCACAGGGTGACCTTGGTCTCCTGCATCTGGGTGACCGGGTCATAACCATAGGTGGTGACTATGTTGACCGACTCCCCCAGCACATAGGGGTCAGACCCTTCCGGATATTTGGATCGCAGATCCTTGCCCTCGAAGTGGCCGCCGAAGTGGAACGGCATAAAGGCGAGCCCCGGCTTGACCCGCGGGGTCACCAGCGCCTTCACCTTGACCCGGCCCCCTTCCGGCCCCTCGACCCACACATCCTGACCGTCGCGCACGCCGACATCGTTGGCATCCGCCGGGTTCATCTCGACGAACATCTCCTGCTGCAGCTCGGCCAGCCAGGGGTTGGAGCGGGTCTCGTCGCCGCCCCCCTCGTACTCCACCAGACGGCCGGAGGTGAGGATGATCGGGAACTCCTTGCTGACATCCTTCTCCTGCACCGAGGCGTACTGGGTCGGCAGGCGCCACAGGCTCTTCGAATCAGGCCAGGTGGCGTAGTCGGCCAGCAGATCCCGGCGCGGGGTGTAGAGCGGCTCGCGGTGCTTGGGCACCTGATCCGGGAAGGTCCACACCACGCAGCGCGCCTTGGCGTTGCCGTAGGGGACGAAGCCGTGCTTGATGGCGACCCGCTGGATACCGCCGGAGAGATCGGTCTTCCAGTTCTTGCCCTCGGCCTCTTTCTTCTCGGCCTCGGTCAGCTCATCCCACCAGCCGAGCTGCTTCATCAGGTCGGCAGTGATCTCGGGATAGCCGTCTTCCACCTCGCTCCCTTTCGGCCAGGAGTCTTCGGCGAGCAGCGAGACGCCCTGATACTCGATGCCGAAACGGGCGCGGAAACCGCCGCCCCCTTCCGACACCGGAATGCTGGTGTCGTAGAGGATGTGGCTGCCGGGGTGCTTCATCTCCGGGGTGCCCCAGCAGGGCCAGGGCAGACCGTACACTTCGCCACTGACCGGGCCGCCCTCGGCCTTGAGGTTGGTCTTGTGGAAGGTGTGCCAGTTCTGCTGGTGCGCCTTGAGCCGCTCCGGGCTCTGGCCGGTGTAGCCCACGCTCCACATGCCGCGGTTGTATTCGCGGGTGATGTCTTCCAAGAGCGGCTGGTTGTTCTCCACCTTGATGTGCTTGAACAGCTGGTCGGCAAAGCCGAGCTTCTTGCTCAGCAGATACATGATCTCGTGGTCGACCTTGGATTCGAACAGGGGTTCTATCACCTTGTCGCGCCACTGCATGGAGCGGTTGGTGGCGGTGACGGAACCATAGGTCTCGAACTGGGTGGTGGCCGGCAGCAGGTAGACGCCGTCGGTGCGATCGTTCATCACCGAGGCGACGGTGGGATACGGGTCGACAATCACCATCATGTCGAGCTTTTGCATCGCCTTCTTCATCTCCGGGCCGCGAGTCTGGGAGTTGACCGCATGGCCCCAGTAGAACATGGCGCGGATGTTGGAGCCCTGCTCGATGAGATCGGCGTTCTCCAGCACCCCGTCCACCCAGCGGGAGACCGGAATGCCGTTGTTGTTCATCGGCAGCTTGCCGTTGTAGGCCTTGTTGTCGAAGCGGGCCTTGATCCACTCGTAATCCACATCCCACACCCGGGCCCAGTGCTTCCAGGAGCCCTCTTCCAGCCCGTAGTAGCCGGGCAGGGAGTCGGAGGTGACGCCAAAGTCGGTGGCGCCCTGCACGTTGTCGTGACCGCGGAAGATGTTGGTGCCCGCCCCGCTCTTGCCCACGTTGCCGAGGGCCAGTTCGAGGATGCAGTAAGCGCGGGTGTTGTTGTTGCCGGTGGTGTGCTGGGTACCGCCCATGCACCAGACCACGCAGCCGGGGCGGTTGTCGGCCAGCAGTTTGGCGGCGCCATAGACCTGCTGTTCGTTGAGGCCGGTCACCCGCTCCACTTCGGCCGGGGTCCAGCGCGCCACCTCTTTTTGCACCTCGTCCATGCCGTAGACGCGGGTGCGGATGAACTCCTTGTCTTCCCAGCCGTTCTTGAAGATGTGCCAGAGCATGCCCCAGATAAAGGCGACGTCGGTGCCCGGACGCAGGGAGAGGTACATGTCCGCCTTGGCGGCGGTGCGGGTGCGGCGCGGGTCGACCACCAGGATCTTGCAGCCGTTGCGCTCTTTCGCCAGCAGGATGTGCTGCATGGCGACCGGGTGGGCCTCCGCCGGGTTGGAGCCGATAAACATGATCGACTTGCTGTTGTGCATGTCGTTCAGGCTGTTGGTCATGGCGCCGTAGCCCCAGGTGTTGGCGACGCCAGCGACCGTGGTGGAGTGGCAGATCCGCGCCTGGTGATCCACGTTGTTGGTGCCCCACAGGGACGCCATCTTGCGAAACAGGTAGGCCTGCTCGTTGGAGTGCTTGGCGGAGCCGAGCCAGTAGACGCTGTCGGGGCCGGACTCCTTGCGCAGGCGCAGCACCTCGTTGCCCACCTCTTCGATGGCCTGATCCCAGCTGATGCGCTGCCACTTGCCGCCCACCAGCTTCATCGGGTACTTGAGGCGACGCTCACCGTGGCCGTGCTCGCGCAGGGCCGCCCCCTTGGCGCAGTGACCGCCAAGGTTGAAGGGGTGATCAAAGGCCGGCTCCTGACCGGTCCAGACGCCGTTTTGCACCTCGGCATAGACGCCGCAGCCCACCGAGCAGTGGGAACAGATGGTGCGCTTCACCTCGACCGGCACCTCGGCCGCCACGGTTTTGGCCTCGGCCCGCTGCATCATGGCTGGCGCCAGCCAACCGGCGGCCACGGCGCCACCGGCCACCAGACCCGAGTTGACCATAAAGGCGCGACGGGTCAGCCCCTGACCGCGAATGGCCTCATTGCCCTGCTCGCCCGCCTGGGGCTGCTCGGCACGTTTTGTCAGTTTCATGAGTTCTCCTTCACTGATCCGGCTCAGTCGGTGCCGCGCAGGGTGCGATAAAAGTCGTGAACATGGGGGGTCTCCCGATAGCCCTTGTCAGGCTCGGTGTCGTGGGTCAGCACCTCTTTGCCCACCACCCGACCGGTGGCACCGGCCAATACGCCTATGGTGGCGACCACGCCAACTCCCTTGATCAGATTGCGGCGGGACGGGTCTTTCAGCTGTTCATCGCTCATTCTTGTGACCTCTGTTGTTGTTCTTGCTGGCGCCTGCGCGCCAGCTTCGCGTCCAATGGGATATCTCGTCTGCTCGTTTTGTTATGCGCAGCTCTTGTTATGCGCAGATAAGGGCGTTCAGCCCGGCACCACGCAGGCGCCAAACGGCAGGCGCAATTCGTTTTCCAGCTTGAAGAAATCTTCGGCAAGGGCGCCGACCGCCCGGTAGAAGCTGCCCCCTTTCGCCTGTTGCTGATCGCGGCAGCAGGCGAGTACCCAGGGGGCAAGGTGGCGCTCATAGAAGCGGTTGCGCTCCGGGTGTTGCTCGCCAATCAGTACCGCCATCACCTCACAGAGGGCGGCCAGATGATCTTCCGGCTCGCACACTCCGCTCTGGCGCTCGAAACCGAGGGACTGCAGATCTGCGCGCAGCACCGCCAGCGGCAGCTCCATCAATGAGCCGGTGAGATACCAGGAGGCAAACGGCACGATCTCCCCGCGCCCCAGCCCGATAAAGAGATCCTGATACTCCTCGGCAAGCTCGTTTTCGTGGTGGCTGCTGGCCGCCAGCTGCACCAGCCCCAGCCCTCTGGCAAAGGGGCCCGGCATAGCCTGCAACCCTTGCAGCCAGGCGAGCTGTTCGCCACGGGGAGCGGCGCGCCAGAGGCTCGCCAGCAGGGCGTAGAGATCGGCGCTGCTCTGTTCCAGTTCGGTCATGGTCAGTTCGCCAGCCTTTTCGTTATGTTGTTCACTCATCACTGGCCCCTCATACCTTGAGCTGGGAGACGGGATCCGCCGCCAGCGCTGCAAACACATCCTTGACCCGACAGTCCTCGCACATCAGCAGCCGCTGGGCGGCCTCGTTCTGGAAGTGGGAGTGACCGGCCAGTTTTTGCTGGATGCGGCGGATCATCGAGGCGGGCGCGAACGGCTTGGAGCAGCGAATGCAGCAGGCGGCCTCTTCGGCTTTCAGGCTCTGCACGGCGCGGCGCGCCTCGGGCACGGGTTGCAGGCGGGGCACCAGCACGATGGCCTGCTCGGGGCACGCCTTTTCGCACATGCCGCACTGGATGCAATCCTGCTCGATAAAGTTGAGGCCGGGGGCATGACCCACCGCATGCAGGGCGCGGCTCGGGCAGACCGCCACGCAGCCCATGCAGAGGGTGCAGTCAGACTCTTTGAGTTCCACGCTACCGTATGGGGCGCCATGGGGCACCGCCAGCGGCTCGCGGCTCCCTTCGTTGGCCTGCCAGAGGGCATCGAAGGCGGCAAACAGGTTCTCCCGTTTGTCCCCTTTGAGCGGCTTCTCCAGCAGGGCAACGGCTGGCTGGCCGGAAACAGGCTCACCAGCATCTGCGTCAAACAGAGCAATGCGATCGGCAGAGAGACCGGCGCCCGCCAGCAGCACGGCGGCGCTCGCCAGCTCCCGCTCAACCAGCGCACGGACGCTTGCGGGGGCATCGTCACCCAGCGCAATGCGCACCGCGCTGGCGCCATAGGCGAGGGCGGCGAACCAGCTCTCGATGCCTAAACTCGCGCTCTCCTCCACCCAGACCGGCAGCCAGTTGGCGGGCAGGCGGGTGAGTTCGGCTTCCACCCATTCGCGCTCGTTTTCACCGGCGATCAGCAGTCGAGGCGCTTCGCCGCCCGCCTCCCGATAATGCTTGAGCAATCGGAACAGGTAGTCGCCGCTGGTGTTGGCATCGGGCTGGTGATAGGCAATCGCCCCGGTCGGACAGGCAGAGGCGCAGCTACCAAAGCCCTGACAGAGATGGGGATCGATCTGGATGCGACCATTGATGGGCTTGAGGGCATCGGTCGGGCAGACATCGAGGCAGCGGCTGCAACCGGGCACGCCGCGGGCGGTAAAGGCGCAGGCCTCGGGGTCGAGGCGAAAATAGCGCGGCTTGTCGAAGATACCGGTCAGCGCACAGAGCTCGGCAAGCCGTTCGGCCAGCCCTTGGTCATCGGCCAGATGCAGATAGCCGACCGGCGGGCGCTCCAGCGCAAAGAGCGGGGCGCGGCCCAGATCGGCCACCAGATCGAAGCGCGGTTCGCGTGGCTGTTCACTAACAGCAGCCGCTTGTTGTGGAAAGCCTTGTTGTGGGAAGCAAAGCGCCGCCAGATTAACCCGCTCACCCTGACCATTGAGGCCGGTAAGCTGGAACTGCCCCAGATACCCTGTCAGGCTCGGTTCGCGCAGGGTCAGGGCCGCGAGGGATGCGGTGGCATCGAAAATGGTTTCGAGATCGGCCGCCTCGGCATCGTGGACCGCTTCGGTCACCAGCAGGGTGGGCTTCACCCCGGCGGGCAGCAGGCTGGCGGCGCGGCGAATGCGATCTTCCGGGCCGACCAGCAGCAGGCGCCCCTGACTCTGGTAAGAGACAGTGGCCGGGATCAGGTTGTCGGTCTTGACCGTATGCTGCAGGGCATAGGCGCGAGCGCGCGCGTTATGCTCGGCCGCCCCCGCCCCATGGGCAAGATTGGAGGCTAGATTTGGGGCCAGATTTGGCAATGTTTGTTCAGTGCTCACATACGCTCCTGTGCGCGCCACCTCATGGGATGGGCGCTTGTTGGTAAGCCGAGAGAGCAAGAGGCGAGCCAACTCCCCCGGAAAAAAAGTGACTGACAGGGAGTCAGGATCCTGAGGGTTCCATTCCCCCACCTTTGGTTGGGACATTTTGTCCACCAGAGGAAACCAAAATGTCCCGATCGTCGGTGTGGGTTTGAGAATGGTTATCAGCCAGCTCGTCGGCGGCAGGTTCGCTGACAACCGCCACCGGTTCAGCGGATCCGCTGGCCGGATTGGCCGATTCGCTCTCCGGCGCGGTTACCTGATCCACCAACCAGTTGCGCAGCCCGGCGGTCAGGGCCGCGGGCAGCAATTCGGGCTGGCTGAAATCCTGGGTGTAGTCGTCGAGCCCATCCGGCTTGTGAGTGCGAAACATGGCGCGCAGCGCCTCCTTGTCGGGGAGCGCTGGCTTCTCTGATGAGGCCGTTTTGGGCTCTGATCCGCGCGGCTCAGCTCCTTCGATGGAGAGCGGAACATCGCTCCCCTTGTCAGTGCTGACTACGGGGCTATCCAGCGATGTATCTGGTGTTTCAGCTTCGCCACTGCCTTCGATGGGGGCGGCAACCGCCTCGGGGCTAACCTCTTCCCGTGGCTGCAATGCCTGATGCTTGCGCGCCTCACTCTTGCGAGACGACCAGCGTTTGAGGAACTCACTCATGGGCGCGATTTCCGCTGTCGCTGCCACGCTCGCGGCCATCGGGGCCGGTGGCTTTAACGGCGCCACAGCTGGCTTGATCCTGGCTATCGACACCCAGCTGATCCTGCGCCCGCCCCTTGCCCTTCTTGCCCTTGCGACGGGCCTCCAGCAGCTCGCCGTGGCGGCCGATAAAGGCCTCCACCCAGGCTTGCAGCGCCTCGGGCAGCGGGCAGGAGAGCACCTGCCGCTCGCCATCCATATAGGCGGCGGCCACGGTCTGGCTCAGGGTGAGGCCATCGGCCACAAAGCCACTGTCCACGCGGCTTCCGGTGACAAAGAGGCGGGGCGAGCCGGAGCTCAGATTGAAGCGATAATCCCCCCGCTCATCGCGAAACAGGGTAAGGGGCAAGGCACCGGCAGCCTCGGGCTCGGCGGGATGGAGCGCCGCAATCTCGAAACGGCGGCTCTGCCAGCGGCCAACCTGGCTGTCGATGGCCTTTAACTCCAGTTGCAGCCAGCGCTGCGGGGGCAAGGTATTGGTTGTCTCTTGCACTGTCACGGCTCCCATCAGAAGGTCTCTGCCGGGCCGCCCTCCCCCGTGATCCACCCCGTTCGGGGCGGCTCACGGCAGGAGATTCATGGCGGCCACGGCCATCAATGGGATAAGACATAGCAAGAGTGGGGCCAAAGCAGGTTTGGTGGTGGATGGAGGCTTTAATACGGGTTGGCCTGTCATGCGGAGTATGGGTTGGCGCGGGCGTAGGTTGGTGCAGAGCGCAGCGAAGCCCAACATACGGAGTAATACCAATCCGCCAGAACCTAACCAGCAGGGATGGCAATAATCGAATAACTCCGAATTATCCGATTATTGCCTTGATAAAAAGTGGGGCTTCACTTCGTTCAGCGCCAACATACGATTCAGCCCAACATTCAAGATCTCTTATTAAATCACATATCTTTTTACTGCTCTTGCAATACTCAACACTGAATCCTCAAAACCATTACAGATGACCTCTGCACTGTCTTTCTTTGTTCTTTTTAACCATTCATTTGTGTCTTGAGGGTAAGGATCTACAACTAATAAATCGGCATGAGAATCCTCTAATGGCTGCCAAATATGAGAATCATGCTCGATATATTTTATGCCGATTAAAACTATTAGATCTGATGTCGAGATAACACCCTTATAATCTTCTTTAACTTTATTAATTAATGCCGAGTTAATTACTACCCTTTTCCCTTTTTCGTATAGAGAGAGCACAGGGCTCAGATCACTATTTCTAGGATCACCGCACCAGCTAACAACTTCCTCATGTGTAGATACAGCATCGGTTTGCAAACCCTCAAAGAAAGTTCCACAACCGATCATGGTATTACCACTAAAACTACAACCGTTTGGAATTCTAGGTAGAAAGTTTGATGAACCATGAGGCTTTAATACGTTAACCCCTTGACCTGAACAGTTATAATCCGATGGATAACCAGTCAACCCCAAAGCCTGCTCAATTAATGTGTCATAATTTAATGTAACAATATTAATCTCACTCATATATCTACGAAGCTTATTGAAAAGTCTCGCATATGCATTCTCTGGTGTTATTTTAAATTTAGAAAGATAGCAGGCAATTTCTTTTTGCAATGGATTAATCTTTCTGCTGTCGTTGGCTA
>OEQV01000134.1_pt1 | contig 21338 bp, 20 predicted proteins | sample 1539821 | NCBI WGS metagenome assembly OEQV01 (sample SAMEA3891244, study PRJEB23780) | metagenome | biome: terrestrial biome; feature: animal house; material: water of meat washing | place: Italy | collected 2015-05-12 | reverse complement strand
GTGGGAGCAGATCTGGCAAGGATTCCCCCAGCAGGGGCGAGTCTCCGACTGGGTCAAGCAGACCAAGCGGGTACTGGCAGGGCGCTGAGTCGCCAGCCCATCCATGCTTCACAAGAGGCCACCCCTGGGGTGGCCTCTTGCCGTTCAGGCCTGTGGACTCGGGCCCTGGGTGGCAGAGATGCGGCGCCTCCCTTTGCCGCTATCATCCTGAGCTTGCTCAGATTTGTTCCTAGTTCCCGATTGCCTCTCCCTCTGCTTTGCGCCATGATGCACAGAACATATAGCCGTCTAGATGTTTTGATGGCTTAATGTTTTTTCACACAATAAACACCCGTCATGACGGGGACACGCAGAGAGACAGAGATGGATACAAAGGACTTGTGGGTACTGGATGGCGGCATGGGGCGTGAGCTGGCACGGCGGGGCGCGCCGTTTCGCCAGCCGGAGTGGTCGGCCCTGGCCCTGATGGAGGCGCCAGAGACGGTGCGCGAGGTGCATCAGGCCTATGTGGCGAGCGGGGCCAGGGTCATCACCACCAACAGCTATGCGCTGGTGCCGTTTCATATCGGCGATGAGCGTTTCTTTGCCGACGGGGAGGGGTTGGCAGCGCTGGCTGGTCAGCTGGCCCGTGAGGTGGCTGACGCGCAGAAGGGCGCCGTGCAGGTGGCGGGTTCTCTGCCACCGCTGTTTGGCTCCTACCGTGCCGACCTGTTCAAGGCGGACCGGGTGAGCGAGCTGGCCACGCCGCTTATCCGGGCGCTGTCACCTCATGTGGATATCTGGCTGGCCGAGACCATGAGCCTGATTGCCGAGCCACTGGCCCTGAAAGCGCTGCTGCCTGACGATGGCAAGCCGTTCTGGGTCTCCTTCACGCTGGAAGATGAGGCGCCGGGCAACGAGCCGACACTGCGTTCCGGCGAGCGGGTGGCCGATGCGGTGACCGCGCTGGTGGCGGCCGGAGTCGATGCCATCCTGTTCAACTGCTGTCAGCCCGAGGTGATCGAGGGGGCCCTCGAGGTTGCTCGCGCCCGATTGCAGGCGCTGGGTCGCATCGACATCCGCCTCGGTGCCTATGCCAACGCCTTCCCGCCGCAACCCAAGGAGGCCACCGCCAACGACGGGCTGGACGAGATCCGCGCCGATCTGGGGCCGCTGGATTATCTCGGCTGGGCCGAGCGCTGGCGCGCAGCCGGTGCGAACTTGATCGGCGGTTGCTGCGGCATCGGCCCCGAGCATATTCAGGCGCTGAGCAGCCGGTTGCGCTAAGGAGCCCCCATGAAAGAGAACAAGATTGGGCTCTGGTCCCTCACCGCGCTGGTGTTCAGCTCCATGGTGGGGGCGGGGATCTTCAGCCTGCCCCAGAACATGGCCGAGGTGGCGGGGGCGCGCGCCGTGCTGATCGGCTGGGGCGTGACCGGGGTAGGCATAGTGGCGCTCGCCATGAGTTTTCTCTATCTGTCGCGGTTAAGGCCGGATCTCGACGGCGGCATCTACAGCTACGCCCGCGCCGGTTTTGGCGATCTGGTGGGCTTCTTCTCCGCCTGGGGATATTGGCTCTGTGCCACCATCGGCGTGGTGGGCTATCTGGTGATCGCCTTTGCGGCGCTGGGCAGCTTTATCGATACCCCCGAGCAGATCTGGTTTGGTGACGGCAATACCCTGGCGGCGTTTGTCGGCGAGTCTTGCATCCTCTGGGCGGTGCACCTGCTGGTGGCCCGTGGCGTGCAGCAGGCGGCGCTGTTCAATCTGGTGGCGACCCTGGCCAAGAGCCTGCCGCTGCTGCTGTTTATCCTGTTTGCCTGCTACTGGTTCGATCCGGTCACCTTCGCGGCGGATCAGCAGGGCAGCACCCTGGCGGTGCCGGTCTCCGAGCAGGTGCGCAACACCATGCTGATCACCCTCTGGGTCTTTACCGGCATCGAGGGGGCGGCGGTGCTGTCGGCCCGCGCCAGAAACCGGCGGGATGTGGGCACGGCCACCGTGCTCGGCGTGGTGCTGGCGCTGCTGCTCTATGTGCTTATCTCGGTGCTGGCGCTCGGAATATTGAGTCGGCCCGAGCTCGCAGCGCTGCCCAACCCCTCCATGGCAGGGCTGATGGCCCAGATGACCGGCTCCTGGGGCAAGCTGCTCATCAGCGTCGGCCTTATCGTCTCGGTGCTCGCCTCCTACGTGAGCTGGACCCTGTTCTCGGCCGAGGTGCCGTTCAGCGCGGCCCGCCACGGTGCGTTTCCCGCCATCTTCCGGCGCCAGAACCGCAACGGGACGCCTATCGCATCGCTCTGGCTCACCAGCTTGACGGTGCAGACTTGCCTGCTGCTGGTGTGGCTGCTCGGCAAGGGCTACACCAGCCTGCTGCTTATCTCTACCTCGATGATTTTGGTGCCCTACCTGCTGATCGGCCTGTTCTTGCTCAAGCTCTCGTTCAGCAAGAAGGGTGAGAGCGGGCAGGGCCGAGGCCTGATGCGGGCGGTGGCGCTGGTGTCGAGCGGTTACGGCTTCTGGCTGCTCTATGCCGCCGGGGTGGAGTATCTGCTGCTCTCCTTGCTGCTCTACGGGCCGGGCCTGCTGCTGTTTCTCTACAGCCGCCGTCAGCTGGGGGCGGATCTGCGCCTGAGCGGCCGCGAGCGATGGCTGGCCGGAGTGACCTTGCTGAGCCTGATCCCCGCCGTCTGGTCGTTCGCCCATCTCTGATATCGAAGATGTGACTGACCATAAAAGAGAGCGCCACCGTGGCGCTCTCTTGTTATCAGGGACTGGTTATCAGGGGCTTGCTATCCGGGAGTTGCTATTCGATGCGAAGGCTCAGCGGCTGGCAGGCCCGGCCGGTTTGCCAAACAGCACCGCGAGTTTTTGTCGCCACGGCAGGCCACGGGCGTCACGCAGCATGTCGCGCCACTCATGGAAGGTGAGAGTGAGGGGGTTGAAGCTGTGGATCGGCTTGGTGATGCCAAAGCGACACGGCTCGGCCGGGTCTTCTTCGACAAAGGTGCCGAACAGCCGATCCCAGATGATCAGCACCCCGGCGAAGTTGCGGTCTATGTACTTGGCGTTGCTGGCGTGGTGCACCCTGTGGTGGGAGGGGGTGTTGAAGACCCACTCAAGCCAGCCGAGTTTGCCCACCACCTGGGTGTGGACGAAGAACTGGAAGCCCAGGCTCAGCAGCACGGTGGCGACCACCGCCTCGGGCGGGAAGCCGATGACAATCATCGGGATCCAGAACAGCCACATGCCGGAGATGGGATACATCAGGCTCTGGCGAAAGGCGGTGGAGAGGTTGAGCCGCTCCGAGCTGTGATGCACCACATGGGAGGCCCACAGCCAGCGCACATGGTGGCTGGTGAAGTGGAACAGCCAGTAGCAGAGATCCTGCAACAGGAACAGCAGCAATACGCTCCAGAAGGTGAGCTCGATATCGAACAGTCGCCAGCCCCAGAGGGTGTCATACAGATAAGCAATGGCGATGGCCGCCAGCGCATCGCCCCCTTGGTGCATCAGGGCCAGGGCGGCGTTGGCGAACAGATCCCGCCACTGGTAGGTGGCGGTGGGAAAGGCCGCGCCATGTTTGCGCAGGTAGAGCATCTCCCAGCCGATAAAGGCCAGAAAAATCGGGGAGAGGTAGAGCAAAAGCAGTTGCACATCCATATGCGGCCATCCATTCAGAGCAATTGCTCTCCAGCATAAAGGATGGTTTTAATATTTCATTAACATTTTTCAGCCAACGAAGAGATGGCATGAAATATGGCGCGCCAGCAGAGGAAGGCGCGCTGGATGGCTATGCTTGATGCAGGCTTTTTCAGGAGGTGCTGGCTTATGCGCGTCTGGTGTTGCTTGTTGCTGGGGTTGTGCATGATGGCGCACGCCAAGACCCGGGTCGAGATCCTGGCGGATGCCGCCTATCCCCCCTACTCCTGGCAGGAAGGGGAGGAGGTCAGGGGGATCTATGCCGACATCATCCGCGAGGTGACCTCTGCCATGCCTGACTATGAGGTGGTGCTCAAGCCTATGCCGTGGCGGCGCGGTCTGAGCATGGTGGAACAGGGGGCCGCCTTCGCTATTTTTCCACCTTACTACATGCCCGATACCCGCCCTTATATGTGGCCCTACTCCCAGCCGATGCTGGATGAAGAGCTGGTGGTGATGTGCGGCGCCAGTGTGGCGGCCAATACCCCGCAGGCCAGGTTTCCGCTCGACTATCACGGTTTGCGCTTTGGCATGAACGCCGGTTTTGCCGTCGGCGGCGATGCCTTTTGGCAGGCGGTAAAAGAGAAGCAGATCGACGTGGAGGAGGTGAAAAGCAATCGGGAGAACCTGCTCAAGATTGTCCGCGGCCGGGTCGATTGCACCATCAATGATCGCCTCTCCCTGCTCTATGAGTTGCTCAACATGATAAAGGCCGATCAGCTGGCGGTGGCCGATATGTCCCTGCTCAAACAGGGGCCGGTGCTCAGCAAGGAGCAGGGGTTTCTCGGCTACAGCCGCAAGGGGGAGTACCCCTACAAACAGGCCTTTATCGACCAGTTTGACAAGGAGCTCTATCAGCTCAAAAAACGTGACGGGGTGAAAGTGATCGTGGAGCGCTATCTGGGAAAGTCCCCGCGCTGAGCCGATGAGAGGGGCACTCGGGTTCAGCTGGGTTAAGCCTGCTCAGCGTGACACACAAGAAGAGGGACCTTGCGGTCCCTCTTCGTTTATCCAGCAGAGCGTGTTGGCTACAGCACCTGACTCAGGAACTGGCGCAGACGCGGGGAGGGGGGATTGTCGAAGAAGTCGGCCGGTTTTTCATCCACCAGCAGTTCGCCACTCTCCATAAAGAGCACCCGATCCGCCACCTCGCGGGCAAAGCCCATCTCGTGGGTCACCACCACCATGGTCATCCCTTCGCGGGCCAGCCCCTTCATCACATCCAGCACTTCCCCCACCATTTCGGGGTCCAGCGCACTGGTGGGCTCGTCAAACAGCATGATGCGCGGCTGCATGGCGAGCGCCCGGGCGATCGCCACCCGCTGCTGCTGACCGCCGGAGAGCTGGGACGGGTAGCTGGCCGCTTTCACCGACAAGCCCACTTTCAGCAGTAGCGCCTTGGCCCTGTCTTCGGCATCACGGCGCGACAGGCCGCGCACCTTCTGCGGGGCGAGGGTGATGTTGTCCAGCACCGTCAGGTGGGGGAAGAGGTTGAAGGACTGGAACACCATGCCCACCTCTTCCCGCAGCTTGTTGACATCGCCCGGCTCGGTCAGGCAGATGCCGTCGACTACTATGTTGCCGTCGTTGATGGTCTCCAGCTGGTTGAGGGTGCGCAGGAAGGTGGACTTGCCCGAGCCGCTGGGGCCGACGATCACCACCACTTCCCCTTCGGCCACCTGGGTGCTGACATTTTTCAGGGCGTGCACTTCGCTGCCGTAGAACTTCTCTACGCCGGTCGCTTTGATGATGGGATCAGTTGCTGCGCGCATATTTCACCTCCAGAAAACGAACCGGGAAGGCGAAGAGGGTGTCGGTGATGGCTGCACTTCTCGATGCCTGTTGCACCTTGATGATGGGATCAGTTACTGCGTGCATATTTCACCTCGAGACGGCGTACCAGGAAAGAGAGGGTGCCGGTGAGCACCAGATAGAGCAGGGCCACGGTAAACCACACCTCGAACGGGCTGAAGGTGGAGCTGACCACCTCGCGCCCCGCCTTGGTCAGATCGGTGATGGAGATGACCGAGACCAGCGAGGAGTCCTTGATCAGGTTGATGAACTGGCCTGCCAGCGGTGGCAGCACCCGCTTGAACGCCTGCGGCAGGATGACATAGCGCATGGTCTGGGCGGAGGTCATACCCAGGCTGCGGCCCGCCTCCATCTGCCCCTTGTGGATGGAGCTGATACCGGCGCGGACGATCTCCGCCACATAGGCGCCGGTAAAGACCGCCAGCGCGGCGACCCCGGCGGTGAAGCGATCGAGGTTCAGCACGGTGCCGATAAAGAAGTAGACGATGAAGATCTGCACCAGCAGCGGCGTGCCGCGGATGAGCTCGACGTAGGTGACCGCCAGATTGCGCAGGGCTGGGTTGGGGGAGAGACGCGCCAGCCCGGCCAGGGTGCCGAGCAGGATGGCGAAGATGCCCGCCACCAGCGAGAGCTTGACGGTGACCCAGACGCCCCAGGCGATGGGGCCTGCGGTCCAGCTCAGTTGGGTGTCGAGGGTATCGCCACGAAAAATGGTATCCCCTTCGGCGACTTGTACGCCGGTGCTGGCGATGGCTTGCCGCACATTGGGGTCGAGATCGTCTTGCAGGAACAGCTTGCCCTTCTCGGCCTCGCTGGTGCCCGCCATCACGGTGCCGTCAAATTCGGCCAGATTCTTCTGCTCCGCCTGATAGGCGATGTATTGGGGAATGCGTTCCCAGCGCCAGGTGTAATCCACGGACTGGACAGCCTTGTAGATGCCGAATACGGCAACCAGCAGCATCAGCAGGAAGACGCCCTGCCAGAGTAGCTGATTGGGCTGTTTTTCCATCTGTCTTGTCGGTTTGGGTGTGTGCACAGTCACAACCTCTTCTCGTTATTGTGTGGGGAGCTGCGTGGTGCAGGGGCGGCATGTGCCGCCCCCCGGAGGTTATTTGAGCTGGTTCAGCCAGGTATTGGATTCGAACCACTTCTTGTAGAGACGGTCGTAGCTGCCATCGCCCTTGATCTGGCGCAGGTAGTTGTTGAACCAGTTGAGGGTGTCCTGATCCCCTTTGCGGATGGCCCAGGCCAGCGGCTCGAAGGTGAACGGCTTGTCGAGGTGCACCACGGCGCCCTGATTCTGGGAGGCGAAGATGGCGTTGTAGGGCAGGTCATAGACGAAGGCATCGACCTTGCCGTTGATCACTTCCAGCTTGGCGTCATCCTGGGTTTCAAACTGCAGCAGGGTGGCTTTGGGGATCAGGCGCTTGACCGCCTGCTCGCCGGTGGTGCCGAGCTTGACCGCGATCTTGTATTTCGGGTCGTTGAGGTCGGTGAAGGATTTGATTTCGCCCGCCTTCTCTTTGCGCAGGACGATGGTCTGGCCGACCACGATGTAAGGATCGGCGAAGTTGACCCGCAGGTTGCGCTGGGGAGTGACGGTCATGCCGCCCATGATGACGTCGAACTTGTTGGTCAGCAGCGCCGGAATGATGCCATCCCAGGCGGTGTTGACGAACTCGACCTTCACGCCCATCTCTTTGGCGACCATCTTGGCGAGATCCACGTCAAAGCCGATGTATTGGCCCTGCTTGTTGGTCATCTCGAAGGGTTGATAGCCGGCGTCGAAGCCGACCCGCAGCACGCCGCGTTCGAGCACGGCATCCAGGGTGGACGTGGGGGCTGGGGTCGGGGCCGCCGTGGCGATCCCGCAAAACAGCAGGGTAGAAAGAATCAGTTTTTTGATCATAAGTGACGTCTCTGTCGGTGGTGTGTTCGGCCTTGAACCTGATCCCGTGCGACTCCGTGGCACAAGAGACTGCTGCATCCGGCAACAGGCAAGACAGGATGAATGTCTTGAGCGGGACAAAAGCCCCATATGAGATGCTATGAATAGTGGTTGAGTGAAAAATGTACCAAAAACAGATTGTGTCAGAAGACTCAACAGGTTAGAGACATTTATTGCTCATGGCTTCATTCATAAAATCACACGAAAACAACATATCTATCTAATGGGGTGGGTTCAAGCCCAAATTGTGCCCAAGACATTTTGTTACATAGCGAGGGGCTCGCATGTGGCTTTTGTCGGGGGGATCTCATCAGCGGGTATGCATCGAGCCTGTGGTGACGGAATGGCGATAGTGATCCAGCAGCGCGAAAAACCGGCGAACAGGATGTTTTTATTGTGAAAACAGTCAGGTCCCTCTGGGTCTAGGCAAACGCTTCTCATATACTCAGTTACCCTCTCTGTATGGCTTTGGTATGGACGCCTCACTACTGCTCAAGCTGGATATTTTTACCTTGATGATCATGGCCTTGTGTGGCTATTGTCTCGGTTTCCTCACGCTCACCATCATTCGCGTGACTCACCACGATATTCCCGGCGTCGGGGTCTGGTGGTGGTCCAGCCTGTTTGCCATGCTGGGTCAGGCGGGATTCGCCAGTCTGCTGCTGACTCCCACGCCTTATGGCTCCTGGGTTGGCAATGTATTCCTGATTTTTCATGTGTTGTTGCTGCTGGTCGCCCAGCGCTGTTTCTTCCGTCAACCGCCCGGCTGGCGCGCCTGCTGGGGCTTCATCCTGCTGTTTGCCGCCATCATGACCTGGTCGGTCGCCATCGATGGCCGGATTGCGGTGCGGGTGATGATCAGCAGCGCCACCTTCCTCGTGCTCAGTACGCTGATCATCTGGCAGCTCTGGCGCCACGGCCGTCCCGATTATCAGGTGGCGGTCTGGGTGCTGATTGGCCTCAATCTGGTGCTGATTGCCATGACCCTGATGCGGATATGTGCCGTCTGGGGCGAGGTGATCGAAAGCCCGTTCCAGCGTCAGCTGTTCAACGTGTTGCCCTATGTCTCCATGCTGGTGGGCAGCTCCATGCTCACCTTCGGGGTGCTGCTGCTCTGCAACCAGCACCGGGCGCTGGAGCTGCGCTATCAGGCCAGTCATGACCCGCTGACCGGGTTACTCAATCGCCGTGGTTTTATGGAGCGTCTGGCCCGGGGACGCCCTGCACAGCAGGGGGCGCTGGTGGTGCTCGATCTGGATGACTTCAAGCAGATCAACGATCGGCATGGTCATGAGGTGGGGGATCGGGTGCTGGAGCGGGTCGGGTTGGCACTGCGCGAGCTGGAGGGCGTATTGGCCAGTCGCTTTGGGGGCGAGGAGTTTGTGCTGCTGTTTCGCCATGCCACCGCAGAGGAGGCGATCGCCCGTTGCCAGTCACTGCTGGTTCAGCTTGCGGCCAGCGAGGTGGAGGGGATCCATATTACCGTCAGCATGGGGGTCGCCCACTGGCAGGGAGAGTGGCATTTCGACCACCTGTTCCGGCGCGCGGACGACGCCCTCTATCGGGCCAAGCGGGAAGGAAAGAACCGGGTCTGTCAGGCTGCCTGATGCAGGAATAGGTTCAGGAATAAAATCAGGGCGCGGTGATCCGCGCCCTGCCTGCTTCCGCTTGCCGGATCTGGCTTGTCATGCCATCCGCTACTCTGACGCCGCTTGGGCCGTTCTGGGGGCCTGCGCCTTGAGGAAGGGGAGCAGCAGCAGGGCCGAGACGCCCGCCGCCACCGAGATCACCACGAAGAAGCCGTTCCAGTGCCAGATCTCCATCACCTTGGCCAGCGGATAGCCCGACAGCGCCGCCCCCATGTAGGCAAACAGGCCGACAAAGCCGGTGGCCGCCCCCGCCGAGTTTTTGTGGGAGCACTCCGCCGCCGCCATGCCGATCAGCATCTGGGGGCCAAACACGAAGAAGCCGATGGTAAAGAAGCAGGCCGCCTGCATCACATAGCTGAAGAAGGGCATCAGCCAGAGCGATCCCACCGCCAGCAGGATCCCCACCGCAAAGATGAGGTTCATCGGGCCACGGTTGCCGTTGAACAGCTTGTCCGATCCCCAGCCCGCCACCAGGGCGCCGATAAAGCCCCCCACCTCGAACATGGAGATGGCCGAGTTGGCGCTCATCAGATTGAAGCCGCGCTGCTCGGTCATGTAGAGATTGCCCCAGTCGTTGATGGCGGTGCGCACCACATAGACCAGCACGTAGCAGCAGGCCAGCAGCCAGATATAGGGGTTGCCGAGCACATATTTGCGCAGGATCTGGCGGTGGGAGAGCCCCGCATCCTGGGTCTGCTGGGCCAGCTCCATGGCGTCCTTGCGCCACTCGCCCACCGTAGGTAGCCCCATGGCACTCGGGGTATCCCGCAGCCGCCAGCAGAGGAACAACCCCGCCACGATGGCGATAAGGCCGGGCACTATCATGCCGTAGCGCCAGCCATGCTGCAGGGCGATGGTGCTGACGATAAGAGGGATGAGCGCGCCGCCGACGTTGTGGGCGGTGTTCCAGGCCGACCACCAGACCCCGCGCTCGGTGCGCGAATACCAGCTGGTGAGCAGCTTGGAGCAGGGGGGCCAGCCCCAGCCCTGGAAGAAGGCGTTGGCGACCCAGAGGGCGGCAAACATCCAGAGTGCCGACGAGAGGCCGAACAGGATATTGATGACGCCGGTGGCCATCAAGCCAATCCCCATGAAGTAGCGCGGGTTGGCGCGGTCACTGATGATGCCGGAGAAGAACTTGGAGCAGCCGTAGGTGATGTAGAACAGGGTCCAGAGCATGCCGATGTCGGACTTGTCCAGCATGCCGCTCGCCAGCATGTCCGGCATGGCGAAGTTGAAGCTCTTGCGGGTGAAGTAGAAGACCGCGTAGCCCAGATACATGGTCAGCAGCAGGTGCAGCCGCCAGTGGCGATAGGTGGCGTCGATCTCGGCCTGATCCCGGATAAGGGGCCGGGGCGGCGCGCTTCTCATAAAACTCAGCACAGGCTGGCCCTCTGGTGGTGATTAGCCATGACTCTCCTCCCGTCTGCGACTGGGCAGGTTGACCGTCAGCTGGGTGCCGTGGATGCAGGAGAGTTGCAGACTGCCCCCGAGCGCCTGTACCCGCTCGCGAATGCCGAGCAGGCCATAGCCCTGTTGCGGGCGACTCTGTGGCAGGCCGCGGCCATCATCTTCCAGCACCAGTTGCAACTGCTCGCCGCTGGCCCGGGCGCGAATGGTGACCGAGTGGGCGTTGGCATGTTTGACCACGTTGTTGAGCCCCTCCTGACAGACCCGAAACAGGGTGACCCGCTGGGCATCGGAGAGATCCCCATCCGCCAGCTGCCACTCCAGCCGGGTGACGATGCCGTGACGCTCCAGCTCCAGCTCCCGCAGCAGACTGCGTACCGCCTGCTCCAGGGTCATGTCGTCGAGCTGGCGCGGGCGCAGCCGCCCGAGCAGGCCGCGCACCGCGTCGTAGATCCCGAGCGACAGGGTGTCGATCAGGGCGCTGCTCTGGCCCACCCCGGCATTATCGGGGGCGAGCCGGCGCACGATCCCGGCCTGGGTACGAATGGCGGTGATGGTCTGGCCGATATCGTCGTGCAGCTCGCGCGCCACCTCCTTGCGGATGCTCTCCTCGGTCTCCAGCAGCCGCTCGGTGAGCTGGCGATTGTGGGCGAGCTGGCGGGTCAGCGCCTGATTGAGTTCGCGCTGGCGCTGGATCCCCGCACCGAGCAGCAGGCCGGTGAGGCTCTGGGCCAGCAGGGAGAGCAGCAGGTCGAGGGGGTGATCATGCCAGGCCTGACTGGCCAGCAGGGCGATGGTGTTCATCAGGGTGGCGAGCAGCGCCCCCTGCCAGCCGTAGCGCCACGCCATGGCGATGATGGGGATGGCCAGACAAAACGGGGTGAAGCGCACCAGCGAGTTGGGCAATCCCAGTTGCAGCCAGAGGCTCAATACGAACAGCAGCAGATACCAGACCAGATGGCGAAAGCGCCACTCCACCGGCTGATCCACCAGCGCAGGGCCGAGCGGCACCCAGGTGGCGCGGGTGAGGTAGTGCCAGATCAGCATGCAGGTGGAGGTCAGCGTCAGCCCGCCGGTCAGGCTGAGCAGCAGGGCCGAGAGGCCATCTTCCCCCGCCAGATGCCAGAGCAGGGCTTGCAGCAGCGCCGCCGCCGTGACGGTGGCGAGCAGCAGCAACAGTTGCTGCCAGTCGTTGCGCACCTGCTGGCGACGGGCAATCAGCAGCGGTAGCAGGGTCAGCAGACTGCCCGCGACCAGCCAAGGCCAGTGGGGCAGCCCCACCTCCAGATTGAGCCAGTAGAGCAGCAGCCCTTCGCACAGCAACAGCGGCGGCCAGTAGTGGCCGGGACTTTGCAGCAGCAAGCCGAGGCGCAGCCCGAAGGGGAACAGCAGCACCGCCAGCGCCGGGCCGCCCGCCAGATGCAGGCTGATGCTCCAGAGGCAAAACCAGCCGGCGGCAAAGATGAAGCAGGCCGCCAGCGCGATGGCGACATAGCTGGCAAAACGGGAGATCACCAGCTATCCAGCATGCGGTGGGCCAGCTCGACGTTGTTGCTGACCTTGAGCTTGTCCATCAGGTTGGCGCGATGGACGTGAACCGTCTTGGGGGAGAGGCCAAGCTGCTCGGCGATGGCCTTCACCTCCAGCCCCTGTGCCAGCAACTGGGCAATCTCCCGCTCCCGATTGGTGAGGGGATCCCGGCTGCTGCTGGCCAGCTTCTGGGCGATGTCCGGCGTCAGATAACACCCCCCCTGGGCGGCGGTGCGCACGGCGGCGATCAGCTCGTCCGGGCTGCAACGCTTGGAGAGAAATCCCTTGGCGCCGGTCTGCAGTGCCTGCTCGATAAGTGCCGGGCTGTCGTGCACCGAGAGCATCACCACCGCCAGACCGGAGGGGAGCTGCTTGAGCAGATCCAGCCCCGATTGGTCGGGCATCGAGATGTCGCAGACGCAGACCCGCGCCCCGCTGCCGGGCAGGCCGGCAAGGGCGTCGCTGGCGGAGCCGAATTCGGCGACCACCTGCAGATCGGGCTCCAGATTGAGCAGTTGGGCAAAACCGGATCGGACGATCTGGTGATCGTCGATGAGGGCAATTTTTATCATGATGTCAGCCTGAAATTCGGTGCGTCATGACCATGACGCGGCCAACAAGATACCTGCCCCCCGAGTCAGGCTCAAGGGGCGGGGGACGATAGGGGGAAAATCGGCTCGATAAGCAAGGGAAGCTTGATCGGGATCAGGCTGTGCGGGCTGGCCTCCCGAGCTGGCCTGCCCGCAACGGGAGTCAGCGGTGCAGCTCGCCGGCGCGCTCCGGCTGATAGACCACTTCCAGAATTTCCACCTCGATGGTGCGACCGGCCGGGCCCGGCCAGGCGATGCTGTCGCCCACTTTCAGGCCGAGCAGGGCGCTGCCCACCGGCGCCAGTACCGAGATGTTGCTCTCGTCGCCCTTGGCATCGCGCGGGTAGACCAGGGTGAGGCAGAACTCGTTGCCGCTGCTCTGCATCTTGAAGCGCACCTTGCTGTTCATGGTGACCACGTCCGGCGGCATGTCGGCCGGTTCGCGGATCTCGGCGCGGTCCAGCTCCTCTTGCAGGGCCAGATGCTGCGGGTGGTTGCCGAGCAGTTGTTCGATACGGTCCAGATCAAGGCTGGAGATAACCAGATGAGGTTGTTTCATAAGATATTCCTTATCAATAGCGGATAGGCCCATACCGGCGGGTGCAGGTTGGCCATCACGCAAAGTGTTACAAAAATGGATTCAACAGGTTCAATCGATTGAAAATGCCATGCCCCCAAGCGACTCGCGGCCGAAGGAGCGAGGCGGGGGCTCAGCAGGGTGTGAGCAAATGCGAGGAAATAGCGAGTATTTTCATGGGGCTACCATAACCATTCTGGCTGGCCTTGGCAACCGTGACTGAGTGACTACTCAGGAGCCTGATAGTTGTACTGACGGATGATCCGCGCCAGGGTGCCATCATGGCGCATCTCGTCGATCACGGCTTGCCAGCGACGACCTTCGGTGAAGGGGAAATCCTTGCTGGCCGCGACATAAAACTGGGTGCGCATCAGGGTCTCCCCGCGTACCAGCAGGTCGGTCGGCAAAGCACCAAGGCGCTGGTTGTAGAGGATGGCGTTCCAGGCGGCCACCCAGGCATCGATGCGACCCCGATTCAATTTCTGGGCATTGAGCTTCTCGGTGGCCACGGTATCACTTTCAAGCTTAAGTCGTTGTCTGAGCAGATGCTGACCGAAGGAGTAGCGCAGGGTGCCGACCTGCAGCGGGGGGAGATCAGTCACCCTGAGCGGGGCAGGATGAAACCGGCGATCGCTGACGATGACAAAATCGTCATCGAGGATCGGTGTCACCCAGTAGTAGAGGTGTTCCCGTTGAGAGCTGCGCACCGGCGGGATCAGCAAGACATCCTTGCGATGCGCGGTTTGGGTGAGCGCCCGTGCCAGCGGCATCAACTCGATGGTGAGCGGTTCTTTGAGGCGTCGGGCGGCCTCTTCCATGATCTCGATGGCGACACCGCTTGGTTTGCCGTGAGAGGAGCGAATGACATAGGGGGGCAGCTCGGCCGCCACCAGCACAATAGCCTGGGCGCCGGTGTGTACCAGCAATAACAGCAGGGCAAAAAAGGGCAGGCAGAGAGCGCGCATCAAGGTCGTGAGCCAGAGTCGAATATGCAGAGTGTAACATTCCTGCCTGCGTTGTCGTTGTGCCCGCTGAGGGGTTGGGATCTCAGTCGAAGAAATCCCGCAGATCGCGCACTTCGTAATCAGCGAGTTGCTGCCAGGGGAGCTGAGCAGGCAGCTTGCGCAGGGTCACCTCCATCCGGTAGCTGCGATAGCCATCGAGGCTGGCCGACTCGACCACCAGCGGGATCTGCCACTGACTCGACCAGAGAATGCGGGTTCGTTGCTGCCCTTCGCGCTTTTCATACCAGCGGGCCTGCTCGGGGGCGGCCTCATCCAGCGGGGTCATCCCCTCGATCAGCGCCGGGTTGACGAGATGGCGGATCCGCGGCCAGTCGGGTTTGAAGGCCACCTGGCCATACTCTTCCACCGGCACCTCAACCAGCTGGTTGTGCCAGCTGTCGGCATAACGCAGTTGCAGCTCACCCTCATCACTGCGGCTGACCCAGCGGGCCGCCATCTGGTGGGTAAAGTGCTTGTGGCCGGGGGTGGCGTCGTGAGTGGCGTGATAGGCACGGGCAAGGGGGAGGGGAATGAGCCGCTGGCTCCACACCTGATTGCCCACGCGCAGCCACTTCTCTTGCCAGATACTCTCTCTGGCGATGCCATCGCTGCCGGTGACCCGGTCGTGATAGCTGATCCGGGCGGCGAGATCCGGGGGCGTGTCGTCAGCATGCAGGGGGAAGGCGAGGGTGCTGCCAAGCAGCCATAACGAAAGCAAAAGTCGCATCATCATCTGTCGCTCGAAAGAGCCGGGGCCCGGGCCGCTGAGTCAATTGCTCAGATGCACCCGGGCCCCTGCTGCTTACAGGCCGAGCGCCTCCCGCAGTTTGCCAAACACCTTGGTGTTATCCAGCGTGCCTTTGAAGCGGTTGCTGCCGGCGCCATCGGCAAACAGCATCACATCGCCGCCGCCGTGGGTTTCCGATGTCAGTTTGACGCCGGTCTCCTGCAGATAGTCATTGGCCATCACCTGATCGCTGGTGAGGACGGGGCGCACGTCCGCACGGTTGGGGCCGTTACCGAACACCAGGGTGGTGAAGGGCTTGCCATCCACATCGTTCTGGGTCGAGCCGTCGCCATTTTTCACCAGATCCAGCACCGGATTGCCCTTGGCGGAGTAGCCGTTAATGGTCATGGTGTGGTCATGGTCGGCGGTGACCACGATCAGGGTATTGCTGAGATCCACTTTACCCAGCGCCGTCTTGACCGCCTCATCCAGTGCCACCGCGTCGGTGAGCGAGCGCTTGGCGTTGGTGCCGTGCAGGGCATGATCGATCCGGCCGCCTTCTACCATCAGGAAGTAACCCTGACTGTTCTTGCTCAGCAGGTCGATCGCCTTGGCGGTCATTTCGGAGAGGGACGGCTGGGTATTGGCTGCCCCCTTGGCGACCCGATCCAGCTCGTAGTCGAGGTGGGATTTGCTGCTGAACAGACCGAGCACCTTGCCGCTGGTGACCTTGGCCAGTTCACTTTGGGTGGTGACATAGCTGTATCCCTGCGCCTTCATCTCGGCGGTCAGGTCGCGGTTGTCATTGCGACCGCCCTTGTTGCTGGCGCTGTAGGGGGTCCAGTGGTTGGCACCGCCGCCCATCAGCACATCGACCCCATCCTTGAGGGCACTGTTAAAGCCAGCGCCTCCCGGAACAGCCTGTGCGGCGATGTCATAGGCGGCATCCCGATGGCAGATATGGGAGTAGGTGGCCGCCGGGGTAGCGTGGGTCAGCTCGGTGGTGGTGACGGCCCCGACCGATTTGCCTGCCGCCTTGGCCAGCTCCAGGATGGTGGGCACCGGCTTGCCGTTATCGCTGCTGCAATTGTTGACGGTTTTGTTGCCATTGACGTCTTTGCCGGGGGCGACGGCTTTGGTGTCGCTGCTCATGGCGATCACCTCGTTGTTCATCTTGACCCCGGTGGTGTAGGCCGCCATGGAGGGGGCCGAGTCGGTGGTCTGGGCATCGTTGGAGAAGGTCTTGATGCGGGCACTGCGCGGCAGTTTCATCATCTCCAGATTGCCCTCTTCCCCCACCTTGAACAGGCGGGTGGCGGTGAGCACGGTGGGGCCCATGCCATCACCGATAAAGAGAATGACGTTTTTGGCATCACCGGCCTGTGCCTGGGAGGTTGCGCCCAGCGCACTGAACAGGGCGGCGCAGACCAGCGTGTGCTTGATGGATGTGTTCATCTGTTTGCTCATGAAAGTGCTCCTTACAGCTTGGCCGCAGCCTTGATCTTGCCGAACACGGCGGTGTTATCGAGTGAGCCATGGAAGCTGTCAGCCCCCTTGCCGATGGCGCCGAGGAAGACATCGGTGCCGCCGTGGGTCTCGTTGCCGATCTCGCCCACCTTGACCACCACTTCCTGGTGGTAGTCATTGGCGGAGACGGTGGCATCGTCGAGCGGGGCGACGCTGCTGCGCGGGCCATCCACCCGGTTGTAGCCGTTGCCAAAACCTATGATGGTGTAGGGCATGCCCTCGCTATCCTTGCTTGGCTCGCCAGTCTCGTAGTTCTTCACCAGCCCGAGTACGCCGGGGTTGTCGGCGGTGGTCTTGCCGGTGCGCTTGGCATAGCCGTTGAGCACTAGCGTGTGGTCGTGGTCGGCGGTGACCACGATCAGGGTGTTTTTCAGCTCGGGGTCGCTCTTTTTCACCTCGTCGATGGCGGCCTTGATGGCGTTGTCGAAGGCGATGGTGTCCTGCAGCGCCCGCTTGGCGTTGGTGTCGTGCAGGGCGTGGTCGATGCGGCCCCCTTCCACCATCAGGAAGTAACCCTTCTCCTTGCCCTTGAGCTGCTTGATGGCGGCCAGGGTCATCTGGGCCAGTGACGGCTCGCTGGCGGGGCGGTCCAGGTCATATTTCATGTGGCTGGAACCAAACAGACCCAGCAGCGGCTTGCCCGCATCGGCCTTGTTCAGCTCATCCAGATTGCTGGCAAACTGGTAGCCCTTGGCCTGCATTTCGCTGATGAGGTTGCGGCCATCCTCCCGCTTGCCCTTGTCGGCTTTGGGTAGGAAGAAGCTGCTGCCGCCACCGAGCACCACATCCAGCCCCTCCTTGAGGGCGCTGTTGTAGCCTTTGCCGCCCGGTACCAGCTGGACGGCGATATCTGCCTCCAGATCCCGGTTGCAGATATGGGCATAGGTAGCCGCCGGGGTGGCGTGGGTCACCCGGGTACTGGTTACCACGCCGGTACCGCGGCCATCGGCTTTGGCCAGCTCCAGCAGGGTAGTCACCGGCTTGCCGGCACTCTTGCTGCAGTCGCTCTCATAGGTGGCGTCGCCGTCCATGCTGATGACGCCGTTGTTGCTCTTGACCCCGGTCATGTAGGCCGCCATGGAGGGGGCCGAGTCAGTGACCTGGGCATCGTGGGAGAAGGTCTTGATAAAGGCCGTCTCTGGCAGGGTATCGATGGTGAGATCACCCTCTTCGCCGACACCGTAGATGCGGGCCGCCGTCAGGGTGTTGAGGCCCATGCCGTCACCGAGGAAGAAGATGACGTTGGTGGGTTGGGCTGCGGGCTTGGTCGCCACCGTGTCATTGTCTGATTTGCAGCCGGCAGCCAGGGCGGCGCCGATCATCACTGCAAGTCCTGCCATTTTTCTCATTGGGGTTCGCTCCTTGTAAAACCTGAGCGCAGCCTAGAGGGGGCAGATGACACTTTTACTGACTATCGGTGACGGTTGTGTGAAAAAGTGATGAAAATGTTACACTATATCAATGTGTTATCTATCAATTGAGCGAGTTGGTCCGGTCGCTTCCGGCAAGGTTGCTCCGCCTCGGCGGTTTGCTGATTTGATGAGGTGATGGCTAGAATGACCTGTCAAAATGGGCCCGCAGCAGGTAAAATGCGCCCCCTTCGTTCGATGCCCGCGGCAGAGCGCCTGTTGTTCCATGCGCGCGCCCGCAGCCCCCACAGAGAGTAACGGATATGTCCATCAACTGGTTCCCCGGTCACATGCACAAGGCCCGCAAAGAGATTGCCGAGGTCATGCCCCAGGTCGATGTGATCATCGAGATGCTCGATGCCCGCATCCCCTTCTCCAGCGAAAACCCGCTGGTGCCCGAGCTGCGTGGTGATACCCCGGTGATCAAGGTGCTGAACAAGGCGGACCTCGCCGATCCGGCGATCACCGATCTGTGGGTGGCGCACATGGAAAAAGAGAAGGGGATCAAGGCGCTGCCGCTGACGCAACAAGAGCCGGAGAAGATCAAGCAACTGCTGACCCTCTGCCACGAGATGCTGCCGGAGCGCAATTTTGAGCTGCGCGGCGTGCGGGCGATGATCATGGGGATCCCCAACGTGGGCAAGTCCACCCTGATCAATACCCTGGCGGGGCGCATCATCGCCCGCACCGGCAACGAGGCGGGGGTGACCAAGTCCCAGCAGCGGATCAAGCTGGACAACAACGTCATCCTGACCGATACCCCGGGTTTCCTCTGGCCCAAGCTCAACCCGCCCTCCTGCGGTTATCGTCTGGCCATCACCGCGGCCATCAAGGATACGGTGTTCGACTATGCCGATATCGCCATGTTTGCCGCCGACTACTTCATCAAGGCCTATCCGGAGCGGATCAAGGCGCGCTACCAGATTGACGAGTTGCCCGAGACCGAGATCGAGCTGCTGGAGATGATCGCCCGCCAGCGGGCGTTTATGCGCAAAGGGGGGCTGGCCGACCTGCACAAGGCGTCCGAGATCCTGATCAACGAGTTCCGCTCCGGCCTGCTTGGCCGCATCTCGCTGGAGACGCCGGAGATGGTGAGCGTCGAGATTGTCGAAGCCGCCGCAGAAGCCGAGCAAAAAGCCAAAGAGAAGGCCGAGCGGGAAGAGGAGCGTCAGGCCCGCGCCCGTCGCAAGTACGCCCGCAAGCGTCAGAAATAGTTATCCTCAGGCGTCCCGAGCTTGCCTGACAACGAGCGAGCTTGTGTGACCCAGATGACGAAACACGAAGAGGCGACCCCAGGGGTCGCCTCTTCTGTTTTATCTGGTGAAGTGCCCGCCCACTTCTGATGGCGTGTCCGCGCTATCAAGCCATGCCATCAGCCAAAACGGTGGCGCGCTGTTTCAAACAGCGACATATGAAGCGGGATCAGCTGCTGCCAGTCGCGGCGATAGCCGCCACCGGGCACCGCCGCGATGGGCACGCCGTGCTGCACTGCGCAGTCAAACACCATGGCATCGCGCAGGCGAACCCCTTCATCGCTCAGGGAGAGATAGCCAAGCTCGTCGGCATGATGCACATCGACGCCCGCCTGATAGAGGATGAGATCCGGCGAATAGAGGCGCAGTGCCAGTGAGAGCGCCTGTTGCAGTGTGGTGAGATAGGCATCGTCCGTCATGCCGCTTGGCAGCGGAAAGTCGAGGTGAGAGGTGGCTTTGTGGTGGGGGAAGTTGTGCTCACCATGGAGGGAGAGGGTGATGATATCGCGCCGTCCGGCGCACAGGGCCGCACTGCCATCTCCCTGATGCACATCGAGATCGACGATCAGCACCTGTTCACAGCGCCCCTCGTCGAGGCAAGCTTGCGCGGCAATCACCAGATCGTTGAACAGACAAAAACCGCTGCCGTGATCCCGATGGGCGTGGTGGTAGCCACCGGAGATCTGCAAGCCGCATCCCTGCTCAAGAGCATGGCGGCTGGCGGCAACGGTGGCACCCACCGAGCGCAAGGTGCGCTCTATCAGCATGGGTGACCAGGGAAAACCGATCTTGCGGATGGCGCGATCTTCCAGCTGGCCGCTCAGGGCCGCCGCGACATAATCGGCATCGTGAATGCGACAGATTTGCTCCCGGGTGGCCGCGGGCGCTTCGCCAAGGGGGTAACCCTGCACCTGCAGGCGCTCAAACAGCCCCTGATACTTGGCCAGCGGGAAGCGATGGCGCTCGGGTAGCGTCAGGGAGGAGTAGAGGGGGTGATAGAAAATGCGCAACGACATGGTGCCATTCTCCCTGGCAAGGTGGCGCTTTCTATATATGAAATCAGCAGATGAATCCATATATGTACTCCCTATATAAAGGGGAAGTGGCAGCGCATAAATCAAGACGCGTCGTGAGTGAGACCGCAGGATATGGAAAAGGGGAGCTTGGCTCCCCTTTCAGTCAATCACTCAGCCCGGCTTATTGCTGCTGGATAACCCAGATCTGGAAGGCTTTGCGGGTTTCCGCATCGGCCTTGTTGTACCAGTTTTGCAACTGGGTCAGGGCTTCCGGATTGCTCTGTGCCTTGCTCGGCGCGGCCACGACAGGTGCGCTGGCGGCGGCCATTACGGCGGCAGAGGAGACGGCAACGGTTTTGGGCTGGTTGAAGGCTTTGCCCATGTTGATCAGCTCTTGCTGATAGTCACGGGTCAGCTGGAAGCCTTCTACTTTCGGCATCACGAACTGTTCGCTGCTTACCTGCTGGCCGCTGACCTTGTCTTTCAGCGCCACTTTCTGATCTTTGACAAACTGCTTGGCTTCGGCTTCGTTACGGGGCTTTTTGTAGTCCAGTACCAGCTTCTGGTTATCGGCGGCGGTAAAATTGAGTACCAGCGGCTCGGCGGTCACCAGCTTGATATCGCTGCGATTGGAGTAGTTGCCTTCAAAGGCGACGACCAACTGGTGTTTGCCGGCAGAGAGGGGGAAGGTGCTGGTTTTGTCGAGCAGCTTGGGGTTGATGGATTGACCATCGATCAGCTGGACGACATACGGGGTGGTCACTTCCAATTGGGCATCAGCAAGGGCGCTACCGGCCCACAACAGACCAGCCAGCGCCGGTACCAGAACAGTCAGTTTCATTTCATCTCCTTGAACAGTCAGGCGATTGCCCACTGAAAACAGGGGCTCATTTTTACAGGTTTGGCCTACTGCGGCAATGGCTCTTTCTGGTGGTCAACGTTCGCGCTGCTGTCAGTTTGTTTATCAATAGCGACCGACTTATTTATTCGATCCGCCGTGTAAACGGGGGGAGGGCATCAAGCAACCCCTTGCCATAACGCTTGGTCAGCAGACGCCGGTCCAGAATGGTGACCCGCCCCCGATCTGCCTCTTTGCGGATGAGGCGGCCACAGGCCTGGATCAGTTTGCGCGATGCCTCTGGCACCGTCAGTTGCAGGAACGGATTGCCTCCCCGCTGCTCGACCCACTCGGCAGTGGCCTCCTC